>Ga0058701_10002513_pt1 | contig 13973 bp, 9 predicted proteins | sample AgamicOrMae_FD_97039 | JGI IMG/M metagenome (GOLD analysis project Ga0058701, IMG submission 97039) | Agave microbial communities from Guanajuato, Mexico - Or.Ma.e | ecosystem: Host-associated > Plants > Phyllosphere > Phylloplane/Leaf | place: Guanajuato, Mexico | collected 2012-06-04 | reverse complement strand
TTACGTTGTTAAACTCATTAATGTTCGAAAGAACGCGCTCGGACAGTGCGACATAATTTTAAAAATAAATGATCAGGTCATTAACACAAGTTTGTTGGCGGAATCTTCGGCTTAATTCCTCATCAAGAAATGAAGTGAAATTAGTGAGTTTATTCCATGATACTTTTGGCTCCCTCTCGCTCTTTATTTTCAGGCATCTCTGTCCTACTTTTTAACGGTCTTTCTAAAGTTATAGTGGCAGAAAGTTCACCATTATATGGGATCGAAGTGTGGTTAAGTTGGAGTAAGATAGGATAGGTTACAAAACGAACAAAGATGCTCGAAAAGACTTTCACGTTACAACGGGTAAAAGTTGAATTTTCCTCTTCTCATGGTTCATGTAGTCTACTTTGCCTAATCGAGTGTAGCGGTAGCAAAACGAGGCCTAAACACTGTGAAAAGAGACTTAAATTAAGATGCAGCAAGAGTCAAATCACTAGTCCAAAGAAAATTTAGTCCGATTATTCACATAATTTCAATTATATCGTTCTTAAAATGGGAAGTTTATAGAGGTTAGAAACAAATGTCTGAAATGCAGTAAATAATTGGACTGATTTTTTTTATACAGTCTTGAGAGCAGTGATATGACTTCGGTTGCATCTGAATTTAAGATTCTCTTTCTACCTTGAGGCAGGTCTTCCTAACCATTAACCGCCCAAAGTGTTTGGAGAAATTTAGCTTACAGAGAAATTCGAAGGGTTTTCCCCATTAAATTACGCAATTTAAAACTTCGCAAAATGCCTGAATTATTGAATTTCAGGTTTCCAAAGGGGTCATATTTTTTAAATTGTGACAATTCTGAACTAAAAATATCTTCTTTTTTTTGTTTTGTTTCCGAAATGCATCGCTGGGCGGTAGAGGGTTGACAAAACATAACATCGATAAATCGAAACCAACTTGAGTCCAATACCAATTACTTCTCAACGGCAGTTACTGTCGAGAAGTAGGTGAAGTAAAGCTTTAGGCTATTCCTAGTGGAGCAACAACGAAACGAGGCACAATGCACTACGTCTAACCTGCACGTTTGCATTTCGTCAATTATAATGTGATGAAAGTTGAATCAAAGATAGGTAATAGTCAGTAGGGCGGAAAATCCAATTCTTTAAAACGAGAGTTGTGAAAACGGTTTGAGAGCGTTTCTTGAAAAGAGACTGTAATTCGTCGTCTGAAAAAAATACGCAGCCTTTCTCAGACCAGCAAGCAAACCAATCATGAGTAACGCCATCATTCAAGACGAAATGGTCTCCGGAAACACCTATAAATAGTATCGAAAAACCGAACGGAACGTTGAGTGGCGATTGAGCGACTCAGGCGGCGCAGTGGCGTCCGGGGCGCTCCGTCGACGGTGCTCGGCGGGGCGCCGCCCCTCCCCGTCGGGGCGTTATCGCCGAGCTTGATGCCACCAAGGCATCGCCATATCCGGACCGAAATTTCGCGCAGCTTCATGACGCCTACAAAATACCTTACTTGACGCTCCCCTCTCCATGTAATGGGCCATACACTTTTTTCGTGCGCTCGAGAAGAGGGATTACATACAGCAGACAGCAGATATCACCTTCTCGATTTTAGAGGTGGCATTTTTCACAATTTTCGTCATCTAGTCTGATGCTGGTTATTTTTCTACTCTTTTTTTATCAGGTCTTTTGGCATCGTAGCGACAGGTTGGCAAGGCTGACCCAACTCGAATGAATCTAACCTTTTGAATATCAGTATTCAGCCGCGCAGATTTAGTTAATATCGCATCGCCAAGATTCGCTTGGCCATCGCTTTGCACGGCTTCAACGAAGCCGAATTCTGGTTGCTTCTTGACACTTGGTTACATGTGTTATTGAATACGTGCACGTGACGTCTGACTTGTCGATAGAGTCAGATACCCATGATGAAAACGCAACTGGCCAAAACCTACGTCGTTATGTATTTCAGAAATTCTAACGTTACTTTCGAATCGTTAATAGGATTTTCATACATCACAAACCTCATCACAACGCATGGCGTAACAGGGAGAACTATTACAATCATGTAGCGACGTAGCGCTTTCATATACTTGTTGAGCTTTGTCTCTGTTTTCACGATATCTGCTCATTTGAGTTGATAATGTTTTGTTATTTAAAGGCATATTCCTATGGGTATTACTGAGTCATTAATATTCGATAAACCGGACATTACTACAAACGAATGGAAATAGGTCCGACTTCATTACTTTCCACGTCAAAGCTGACAAACACAATAATGTCATGTATTGGCTGCCCCTGCTGTATAATGATGCCAATGCTAAATAGCTGAAATAGCATCTTAGTAAACAAGCTCGTGCATAACATGCGTGCGCAATTATTGTTTAGCTTACGTTTCCGAAAAGCGATGAGTTAGCAGATGAATAATTGAAGCCAGTTTACGTTCAATAATGCACTAAAAAAATGACATTTTGTAAAACTGTCGAGCGTGAAAGATCTCGCAAACGATCTCGTTTTTACACCATCAAACGATTTCCTTCGTGTGAATGGAGATGAGTCTGAGAGTTAATTTTTATAAATCAAATTGCAGTAATACTCCCACTGCTACATTACACTCCTACACCAGCTTATCATCAGCTCAGCTCGACCTTCAGGAGGCATATTGGCAGCTTTCGTATCACTCGTGAAAATAAGCTGGTCCCGATTTTGAGGTTGCACGATCTTCTCTCTCGCTCCCCCAAATTCTTTTTTTCGCTCGTTCAGGTCCGCCGTTTGTAGTCCAAAGCGTTCTCATTGGATGGGGATACCCTGGATTACAAATGGTGGACCCAAGCGAGAGAGAAAATGGACTTTGGGGGAGAGACAGAGAGGGGATATCGTACAAACCCAGAATAGACATTAATATTTTTATGAAAAGCCAGGCTCAAACGGCTTCTTCTTACACATAAATACCATTTTTTTTAATTGCCCTCCTTTGGGAATCATAATTTTAGATGTTATCGAAACCTCTCCATATGTTAAAAAAATAGAATCAAAGTTGCTTGTCAGATTTTCTTATCTTTTCTCTTTTTCTTTTTTGTTGGCTAACTTAAACTTCTTTATGACACGAACCGTAGTGAGTAAATTAAACGACTTAAAATTTCATACTTTCTTCGTCAGGGGTAAAGAGATCACCAGGCAGCTCCATGAGCAATATGTGTTTAAAAAATCCACGAAAGTTTTGAGCAACATTCACGCAAGTTATGAACCACACAGAGGAGAAAAATAAAATGGAATAACTATCAGACCGACAAACTTAAGACGCACTCAGACGTTTGCTTATTTGAGCGACAACACAAAAATGTCTGTTCTTTTACTCAAAGGAAAAAAAAGGATTTACTGATCAAATAACTACGATTTTATCTCTTTCACTCGCGGCGATTTCTTTGGATTTCAGAATGAAGTAACGCTATTACTGCGTTACGCCATGTTATGATAAGTATTTTTTAAAACCTATAACGAGCCCCCGTTATCGTTGAAAACTGCAAGTATTATGGCGTAACGCCGCTACTCCGTTAGGAAACTTTCTGGTAATCGTCTGAATGAATGTTTAAACCAGAATTTTACTTGAGGGGCGGGAAATGCAACACGTCTAGAAGTGAGAGTGCATTGGAGATTAGGGCTCTAACGGAGCAACGGTGTCGCTTAGATTAACCCATTAGCCTGGAACGGTCCCCTACCCCACTTCTCGTAAACCACTATTCCATATGAACGTTGGTGCTCAGATCGGCCAGAGGTATGGGATAATAGTTTCGTTAGGGGCTACGATATTGGCTAGGAATGATTGTTTGTCGTTTGCAATTAGATTTATCCGCTCGAAACGGTTCAACAGTTTCCTAGAACGTGTGTCTGAATGTATTAGTCCTCGGAATCTTCAACAGCGCGCGCTCTGTGATTTTTTTTTTAGTCTGAATTTGTTAACGTTAGCCGTGACTACTATTGAAAGTCAATCTTAACCTACGATGGGCTAACAAATCAAACCTAACTCATATCTAATTTGTTTCAACAACTTAATAGAAACACTAAATACTAAGAAAAAAAACAAAAATCAAGATGCTCACCGAAAGAGAGTACTTCAGGCAAGAATCAGTCGTTTGGTTTGCTGTGTCAAGATTAGAAGTTACGTGAGGATTACGCTATCTCACGAGGTCCACATCCACTAAATGCGTAAATATTTGGAAGGTAGCATTTTTGACCTCTCGTGTTCCACCCTAATAAAATTTATCAAGGATGAACGGCTTGTTACAGCAAGGTTGAAAAAGGAAAGGTTAGATTGCGTTAGTCTAGGTAAACATTGGCCGCACGCCTCGCTTCTTCGCCGACCCGCTTGGCGAACAGAAGGTTATGTTTTGGCTAGCTAACAATAAGTTGGTTTATTTGCGTCTCACTAAACGGAAAAAAGGGTTTTGTTATACCAACAAAGTCATTTGTTAAAATAGGGAAAACAAAAATATTTTGTTACAACAAAATGTTTAGTTCTTTCAACAAAACGTTTAGTTGCTGCAGCAAAATTTTTGGTTGAAGCAACAAAAACTTCATTTGTTGTCTAATTTTGTTGCCGTGACAAAACTTTTTTTCCGTGTACGCTCATCTTCGCAATGAAAAGTGCAACACCAGAGATAAAAAATTCTATCCTACAAGTGTACACATTTGTCAAAAAAAAAGTTATGATATAGACTTAGAGAAAGTGAAGAAGAATGCAGGCAAAGGGTGGAAACATCTTTCACATCCAAAGTGAAAACCGTATTGAAAAATCAGAATCGTTTACAAATAAATAAATAAATTTAAAAAAAATAAAAAATCACTCTAAAAACAGCCTACTTCTACTCAATTCCGATATTTACAGGCTCAAACACTGAGCTTGAGGACCTGTTGCAAAACGAGCCTGTTCCTAATTTTTCACCTTAAGTTTCTCCTGATTCTACGTTGTCAAGAGTTGGGTGTTATCTTCGCATGGCTTCGCTAAGATGACGACATTTTCAAACTTTCAGGGAAGTTTAGGACATTGTAGTGACAAAACAAAGAGCGTTCGTCGAGCTAACTCCCTATACATGCAGATACACCTCGCAAAAATAATATTTACGTCCGGAGTTGTGTGTTAGAGGGATCAGGAGGTTGACGCATGACTCGGCTTTCTCAGCGATTCCGTGCCTCGAGCAATTATCTGAGATTCTTAATTGACTTGCGCGCTGGCTCTTCAGCTTCGTGATCAACTATGTCATTCAGAAAGAGTTCCAAAGACTACTTGAAATTTTGAACAATTTTGAAAGCGAGCTTGAGTCGGTACTTGCAAAGTTGGCAGTTCGCGAAGTGCAGTGATCTTTCCAACTTGTAATAATCCTGTCATTTCCGTCCAACTTCGATGATACTCGTAAGTAATCTAACAGATTTTTGATGATGCTAAGAAATCTGGAGCTCTCCGCGGACGTTGTCTTCGTCATTCAAAACGAACAAAAATTAAATCGAATGCATATAAGGAAGTTTGTACCATGTGCGATGGGAATGCTTTACAATGCAATAAAAATATGTTTAAAAATATTAAATAATTAATTGAATTATCAACCCAATCCCCCCCGTCTTATTTTTAAATTTTACTTTTCCCTATGTTTGACGAGACTTTCTATCTGCTAAATTCACTCGCTGAAGTAAAATATTTTAAATGTAAAAGAAAACTTTGATTTTTGTTTTGTTATTACGAAAGCTGATTTTTGAAACGTCAAAAGTACTTCTTTTAGAAATAATTACAATTTGCAGCCTTTTTTTTGCACTTTCCTCCGTCCCGTACAAATAAGTCCTGGGCATGAAGGAGAGCCAAAATCAGCTGGACAAGGGAAAATAAATCTGAAGTAAAAACATTATCGGTCATTAATGTCGAGTGCTGTCTAAAATCATTTTTTTAAATTTTTTCATGAATTAATTTGCCCCAATTTAATCGTATCAAGGGGGGAAAACCAATGTCTTTTTGTCACACCAGCTTCCTTTTTATGTTTTAGCTGAAACTACCTAACGATAATTCTAAACAAGTCCTGCATAAATATTAAGTGGAGTAAATCCTGTTTTGTAAAAAAAAATCTACCCTGCCGGAAAAAAACTTAAAAGATTATGTTTGAAAAAAGCTGGTTATGAAAGAATTCATCGTCAGATTTAATGACCAAAATAGTTACCACATTTTCGTCTTCATATACTAATGAATACTGTAAGTAGAAGTAATGTAACGGCATGATAGTTGATTCAAAGAAACAAAGGAGAGAATCTTGAAGTTTTGAGGTCAAAGCAATAAACTAATGTAATCAGTTCCATGGAGTTCGTTTTCAGCACAGAAAGACAGTTTGAGATAATGAAGTAAGATTTCCGCGAATGACTAATTCTCTCGGGCTTATTTTCTTTGCGGGTTACATATTATAGCATTAGGAACGAAATTACTGTCGCAGAGCGCTGTGTGGGGTTTATTTTGAGAACATCCCACATTGCACGTTGTATTAAAATGTCAAAAATTTTAGATGATTAATTCTTTGATCTTAAGCAGCATTCCAGACCAAAATTATCTCTCCAGACGGAAAGCCGTGTGCAAAAATATCTTTTCGTTGCGAATGCTTTTGCGGTGTTTCAAAGTATACTTAGAAAGACCTTGCCTTTATATTTGCTTGTTTCGTATAATGTATTATTACAACCACTTTTTCAAAGACTGTCACATAGTTTTGAATTTCATCAAGTTTGTCTTTTGGTGTAGCTTTATTCGCATTCAATTTTAACCAATAACCACCCAAAGTACTGGAGCGAAATTTAGCTTACGACAAATTGGAAGTTTCCCCCCCATTAAAATACGCAAATTCAAGCTTTGAAAAATGTCTAAATTATTGAATTTCAGGTTTCCAGAGGGGTGGTATTTTTAAATTGACAATACTGAACTGAAAAGATCCTCTGAAATATTTTTTTTCTGTTTGCGGACGGCATCGCTGGGCGGCTGTGGTAAACGAAGATAATTTCAGGAAATAAAGTTTGGTCTTGTTTATTTCATTTGAATTAAGGTTTACACAACTATGGAATGGGAGCCATAGACCAACTGGTCCAAGAAGTTGCACCAGGTGTGGTGACCGTAAGTCTATTTATGTTAAGCTAGGTTACAGGACTCGGTCTCGCCCCGCTTGCTTTTGCGATGAAAGATATAAAAGAAAATTCAAGCTCCTAAATTTCCATCGTCTATTTTATGTATCAAGAGGAAGGCATTTTTTTCGAGAGTAGTTTCCTCTGTTATGGCGTAGACAGCCTCGTGACAAATATGTTTCCTCCGGGAGAACAGGGCCGATAATTAAGAGACCAACTTTGGTCTCATGTCAGACGTATCCGAGCTCAATCCGACGTCTAAACATGACATCCAGCGGTCAAAGATTGTCCCAGAGGAAAAATATTGTCGCCGGAAAAGAAGAATCGTCCGAAAGAAAGTCGAGTGCCTCTGGCTGCAAGCTACTTTCTCCGGAGTGATCTGAATCACGATATTGGCTGAAGAAGAGGACGCATTAGGCACGAGTCATGTTTACGTTTCTCTTTGAGCGTTTGCACTCCGCATGTATGTTTGATCACCGCAAAAAGACATGCTACCAGCTGGGAAGTGTTTACAGTTGCGATCAATTAAGCGCTGTTGCCAGATGTAGCTACTTGACGGGTGTACTGTACAACGTTACTCTCAAAATTGGGATTTTCTATGTCTGCCATCTTGTAGAGCGATGTACAAGAGCTGTAATACAACCTAACCTAAGTTAACCTAACTTAACGGTGACGCGGTACCTCCGCCGAAAAGTTAAGTGATAGCAGAGTGAGTGCGGGGCGAGTCACAATGGGAAACAGAGTGAGACAAAAGCTCATGAACACTTTTCGACACTACTTCAAAAGATTAATTTAAAAAAATGTATTTGAACTTTTTGGCAATTCATTTCTCATTCTGGCTTGTTTGTCCGACGATAAAAAAGCTTAATTTCAGGGTGACAAATTCATTTTGAAGAAGCTCAACATCTTGCATATTTTGTTTGTATAACAGAAACATTTCAAAATTTCTATGCAACAATCAGAAAGATTTTTTTTGTGAAAGTTGCTAAGATTTAGGCTCATTGAAGTGTCCTCCTCGAACGGTTGCAAAGCAACGAATTGTTGGAGATGTTTTGAACTCATCTGGCTATTAGCCACAGCAAAAAAATAATAAAAAAATAGCAAGGTTTTGGTCGGGAGTCACCAGTTTCCCTGTTCAGTATCTCTGTTTCGACAAAGTACGGTATCTTTGGGGCTTTGTTTCTTGAAGATTGTCAGCAGAGTTCTTTCTTGCGCTCAGCCGTGCGCGTTTTCATTCCCAGAAATTGCTCAGCGTGGGGAAATGAGCTCAAAAGATGACTACTTTGCTTTGTGGAAATATTTAGGGCAACGAATCGCCCATAGTGTTTTCTCCTAGTCCACGTTGGCCACGTTTTTCAGCGTGAATTTCAAAGGTTGAATTTTCCACCTCTCTTATTCCATCGTCAGTTGTTCAGCCACTTGTTTTTCCTACCATTATTTCGTATATTCTGAAAATGGCATAATTTTTCTATCTATTTTTTTGAGACCGTATTTTTTTGAAACTTTTTTTTTTTGAAAAATGCAATGTAATGCGTAATAATCATATTTTAAAAGTAGGAATGTATATTGGAGATTGAAATACGAGTAAACTATAAAAATAGTCTCACTTGTTTCATTTTATCGTGTCATAAATTTTGTGCTACGTTTTGAGAATCCTCTGCTAATCCTCGATGAACTAAAAGCAGTTCCCGATGTTGTAGCTCTGTTCGAGTTCTTGGTTAAGATTCTTGTCTTTTGAATGCTAGAAGCGTGCGATCGTGCCCTATAACCCAGAATGTACTACTATGCAGGTCAAAAAGCTAAACTGATCGTGGGAAGATGGACCATGCCTGGCTTGCGGCGCAAAAACAACTCACTTAATATGTATTAAGGAAGCAGTCCCTAAGCAAGAAACTAATTGGTGTTTTTATGCAACGGCGTTTCTTGCGACCTCTCGCAAACAACCCAGCAATTACTCAACACACTACTTGAAAATTTCAAAGAGTGGCTTTTATTTATTGGAGTAATGAGTGCCGGATATGTTTTCTTGCAAGGATTCGGGATCATTTGGAAAGCATAAATCTAGTGTGAAATAGGCGGAGTTTGACGTCGCAATAAAAGAAGAGAAAAGCCAAGCGCCATGAATGATAGCAGCCCTTGTCAGTTTACACGACCCCATATTGCTTGTAGTTGTGGATTCGGTCATAAACAATCGTAATTATCCTTATGTCGGGGATTGAACTAACTTCTGACTTGAATGTCCTCGGAACTGATGCTCCGTGCCTAAGCTGCAATGCCTTTATGGATCGATACATTTTTTTAAGGTGGTTCCAGCGATGCATACCAGTCAAGTTCATAAAAAAATCCAAAACTTTTTTAAGAATCTCAAAGTTTGAGAAATCCTCACTTTTGGCGAGTAGCAGCTTCAGTTATTCTTCATAAGTCGTGAAGTTCAACAGCTATAGGTGTATTTTGAATTATCAATTTTCATTCCGTTGCCGATTTGACTCGTTTTTCATCAAAACGCTGTTGTATTTGAGGTGCTTTAAAATAACTAAACGGTAGATTATCGGAAGACTTAACCAGATTGTTCCTAATATTCCTGTCTACACGTGAATTAGTTTTTTTTACCCTTGATTAATCTGTGTAAGACATTAAAAATTAAAATTCAACAAATTGGCGGCCATTTTTTCAAACTCCCATAAGAGCGAATGCATTTTCACCCAATTTTGTGAAAAAATACCGTAAAACTGGGACGGTTGCAATCGTTTTCTTGCGTCTCTATTCGATAGGTATACTTATTCTGAACCTTTCCTGAAAATTTCAAGTCTTCATCTAATTTTAGCCTACCACGCTGGAACCACCTTAAAATAAAGATCTTTTAGGAACATTATTTTTTGCTTAAGTTTAAAAGATTTTATAGATCTAATGGAATGACGCAGTTAAATGTTGACAGCGGTTATTTCCTGCTCACAATGTTTCCCGATTTTGGCTTCAAATGAAACAAAATCAATATTATAAACTAAAAACTATAATAAAACTTACGGATATTAAAAAAAAATATTTTTTAAACTTGTTGTTGAACTTGCTGTGACAGCTTACCTAATACAACGTAACCCTTTCTCTTTTAAAAATAAAATTCAGATCTTGTCGTTGAGAGGCCTTTGTATTGTTCAGTGATCGAAGGAATAAAATAAACGTGCAATATTATACTATAACTGAAGACATTTTCAATATTTTGATGGCCTCATGGACATGGCATTTCAAAACGTAACGATATTTTAGCGGAGAAACTGGTTTGTCGCCATATTATCATGAACTCCATAAGGTTTTACAGGGTGATTCAAGTTAAATGTAAAATACTGAAGTAGCCTACTGATGGTGAGACATTTACAGGATGTAAGTTGACATGTAAATGAAGGGCTTTCCGTTTTGCGAGTAATGTTTCGTTGACAGGACTTAACTGCACGTTGACCTTTGTGACATTCTGTGACCCTGTAAGCTAGTCGTGTTCGTGTTGTATAACCCGGGGCCGGGAGATATGACGATAAAATTGCGACAATTGCACATCCTGTTTTTATTGAGCTTCATGGAGATAAAGAGTTTTCTGGCTGTTTATGATGGGTTACTCTGTATTAAATGTCCTTTCAGCGCTCCAACCAAGCACGTTTTCTTACACTGTAATCACGGAAGGTTTAATTTTCCTCCTTTCCCGTAGACTTTCGAGCCGGAAGCGCCTGAGGTGAGAGACTCGAGGCACGATCAGTAACTTATCCGAATCTAACCTAAACTCGGAGTCACCAGACACGTGGCCGCTTACTGTCCCGTCGTGGACACTACCGCTGAGAAATCAGCATCAGGCTTAGAGTAAGCCGGGTAGCTGTCATAAGCGCCAAAAACCACAAGCGCCAACGCCGCTGTGCCGCTCCAGCCATTTGGCTTAATAATATATTTTTCGCTTGAGGAAGAATGCTCCATCAGGTGATCAACCTAAGATATTTTCTTTCAAAAGGAACTAATATGTGAATTTCAGCGCGAAGACTTTAGACACTTATTGGGACTGTTAAGAGAACATCTTTAAGACGTCTGTCTTATGAGATGACTTTGAGTTATGGAAGACATGAAGCGCAGGCTCTTGTCGCCTAGAACGTTCCGTCATGTCCAAGATGGATCGTCGCGATTAATTCTCGAAATCGTGAATCAATCTCGTAGTACAATTTCAAAATCTTGCGTACCATTTGTCTAGAGGGCGTATGTGAAGATTATCTGAGGATTCTTTCTCTCTTGGGAATAGGCTCCTTTTCATTAATTCAGTATCTTCATCCTTCTCATGAAGACCCCGATAACGCTCACTGCCTCACACGCCTACTTTTGCGGTGGGGACATCTTTGATGAATTTGCCATTTGCAATCTTTAGTAAGGTGGAATTTCGCACCTTAGTAATTCATCTTTACCGACAAGCTGATTAAAATAGCAGCAGCACTATTTGAATCGGCGAGAGTCTCTGACAACGAGATTCAGTGAAATTTCACTGAATTTTAGTCAATATAGCACCTCTGAAAAAAATTCCGTGGTGCTATATTGACTGAAATTCAGAGAATTTGTCGCTTACACATTTAAATGTTGAGTATGCGAAGTGAAAGTAGCCCAACGGTAGCATACTTAAGGGTATTCCATAGAAGCGTTAGCAGAGGCACAAGTTTTTTTTTAAATTTTATTATTATTATTTTAGTAGGGCTAGGCAAAAGGGATTGAACCTAATCCATCCTTGGGAAAAGTACCTCAACCTACGCAGTCATTTGTCGTTAATCGACTCACAGTGTAAAAGACGCGAGAACTGCAGAGGCAGAAAATCTTAACTTTAGTAATGATGGGGCTAGTATGAGCTGGGTTGGTGGGTCAGGATCCCGAGCTCCTACCCCGGTAGTTACCATCCACCATTCCCAAGGCGGCTGTCCTTAGGGTGTATCGGTTACATTCCGAGAAAAGCTGCTATTTCCTGGAAAAAATACTCGCAGTAAGAGATTGATATTGGAGTGTACTGAAAAAAGTTGCAGGTAGAGACCCCCGTCGTGGGAGGGGGGTCTCCCACATGTCAGCCGCCCTAGAGGCGGGAGAGAGGTTCCCAACCCACACATTAAGACACCCGGTCCTCCCTTGCTGAAGTGTGAATTCTTGGATCAAGAATAATGATGATTGAAATCGTGCATCACCAACTCGACTCAGAAAAGTCAGTTATATCCACATTGTTCTTACCTACATTTTTGCTAACGTTGGATGTCACCTTTTTTCGAGTAATTTGACAAAAAGCCCTTCAAATAAACGCCCACTCATACTTTTAAGTATAGTTCAGTCATATTACATAAGACTTCGTTATACGGCCGTAACATCGTAATGTGATCTTTTCTTCGGTCAGTTTTATCCTAAGATGCTGACACGGTGCACAAGTACCTGCCAACACGGCTTGTGATGGTGTCCCGAAATGGATCAGTGTTTTCGGCTTTGACAGTCGCGGCACGGAAACAGTTTCATTAGGGTATCCATAAGTGAAGTGGCACGCCGCACATGAACGTTAATCAAGCTGCTATGGCGAAATACAAGACTGACATTGTCAAAGGGAAATGTGACAGTCAATTTACGATTGATGAATGATGATATGCACACCGGTAATCACAGCCGAAAATGCTTGCTTTTGTAGTGGGCGGACTTGATGCCAAACCCAACGATTTACAATGGGTAGCCATAATTGCATGATTGAACCAAATCCATGAGATGCATTCTTCAAAATTTAAGTAGCTTAGTTTGTTTTTTTTTCTCTCGTTCCTTTTTTTAGACTTTGACTATCAATACTTATGAAGTTTTGTTCACAGTAAAAAATAATTCTTGTTTTAGATTGTCCTTTACTTTTTATATGTATAACGCAAAAACTTTGCTTTATGTATGTTGGAGGTAATTTGGTTATGTCTAGAGACAAACCCGCCAATAACCATATTAATTGACAGCTCAGGAAGAGACCTTTTCATTGATAATGGCGATTTTAAAGTATGTCTTCAAAAATAACCTAAATACGCTCTTGTCCCGTATAACCTTCATACCCGAAACATGTATAGAACTACTCAAAACTGGATTGTTGTTACTGTGTTGGCTGAGTTTTTTTTCCTTTTTTATTGCGTTTTGAAAAGATTTTTTTCTCTCTCTTTTGGAAAAAAAAATCAGTGAAGCTAAGAGTCCAAAATTGCAAGGTGTAGGAAGATGAATCCTTCAAGTCAGTGGAGTACATTTGTCTAAAAATATTTAACGACAATGAAGATTTTTTTTGATTCACAGTACCGTTTTCGTGATGAACAAAGACGTCTAACCAGATATAGATTCTTTTTTTATTTATTTTTTTTTCGTTCTGAAAGGCAGATTGTATGGAATATCTTAAAATATTTACAAGTGAGTCTTAGTCAAGGATATTTTAAAAAGTACAACTAATCATATGCTCGGTTGTAGGTCATCTTGGTGTAAACGCTTTTGGCAGTAAATGAAAACATGTTTACATAATCTTGTTAATTATTCAGTTCTTTTTGAAAGACATTTTCTTGATTAACTTGTTGGCTTTTTGCGCAGTTTGAAGCCTTTTTTCCCTTGATACTTTTAATTCTCTCAGCATCGTTGTGCCGAAAATATCACTTATCCTTTCGTGTCACGTACTGCAGTCAGTGTTTGCCTCTTCTTGTTTATAATTAACGCAACGTTTCAACTAGGCCCTCTCGAGCCTCCATACTTTTTTTTCTTTCTTTCATTATAGGATTTTCGCTCAGCATGGGCCTTTTTCTTTTCGTTATTTATTTAGAGATTGTTATAAAAGAAGTGAGT
>Ga0058701_10002512_pt1 | contig 13975 bp, 9 predicted proteins | sample AgamicOrMae_FD_97039 | JGI IMG/M metagenome (GOLD analysis project Ga0058701, IMG submission 97039) | Agave microbial communities from Guanajuato, Mexico - Or.Ma.e | ecosystem: Host-associated > Plants > Phyllosphere > Phylloplane/Leaf | place: Guanajuato, Mexico | collected 2012-06-04 | reverse complement strand
TAAAAAACATGAAAAAAAAAATTTTTTTTCCCAAAAAACAATATTTGGGGTTATTGGGTTAAAAAAAAAAAAAAAAACAAAAAAAAAAACAAGTTGAACCAGAGTGGATTGCAAAGGTGGAAAATCCAACCACTTCCCGTCCCTCTCTCTTGATCCAAGTTTCCAGCGTTTGTTTTGCATTTGGTTATGGCTTACTCACATTGCTTCATCAAGGTTGTTGCGCACATCAAAGGATCGGTGAATTTTATTCGTCTGGAAAATTTGAGGAATTTCTGTTTCCTTTAGGGAAAAGTTGTGTGAAAACTTGAGGTAACGTATGCAAGGTTTTTAAAATCTTAGTTAACTTTATCTACCGTATATCACAATCCTTGGTTGTCTCTGTCGAGATAATTAACTACAGTTAACTATAGCAGGGTTTATTGAAAACCAAGGTAAACTTTAGCAAAGCGTATCGCAAACCATGGTTTACTTAAGCTTTAGTACTGACAATGGTTAACTTGATTGTAGTAAGTATATCGCAAAGCGAAGTAAATTTTGGCAAAGCACTTCGTAATTCTTGGTTAATTTTAATGGAGTATGCTGCAAAGTGAAGTCAATTTTAGCTTGAATCATTTCAGCTATTTAAGGCATTTTCTATTTGCTTAACAAGCTGATTTTCTGATCTGGGAAAACAATATTTTTACCCGGAAAAATCAGGAAATCTCGTTTAAAGTGGAGCGTAACAACCCCCTAGAAACTAACATAAATTGGTGACAACGCAATGGAAGTGAACGAGAACACGATACCAAAACCCGAGACATTGTTTCTCTCACTTCGATGTATTGGTGATGGAATTCACAACTCCGAAAAATTAATCAACCTAGACCACTTAAAACGCTAATAAAGGCCCTCTGAAGGATTTTAGTCGGCTGGAAGTTAGGGGTGTGTTTTGATCCTGTTTTTTTGGAACCGTACTACAGAGATGGAAAAATCCTTAGCAATGCCATTAGGGCTACGGACTTTCGATCAGGGCTGTATTGGGGATCAAGAGTCGTGTCGCATTCAAATCCGGGGACTTTTAATTTTGAGAAATTTATGTTGGCCATCCCATTGAACGGACCTGAGCTCGAAGTCCTCCGTATTTAAACGCGTTAGTAACATAAATTTCGAAAAATCGAGTCTCTAGATTCGAATGCGATTCGACTTATGATCTTAAGTGAAGCAGTGGTCCAACTGTTCATCTTATACGGGACGATATGTGTAACGTGCTATGTTTGCATGAGTGCAGGTAAATGCTTCGTAGAGCCCAATTGCTAACGAGTTCGGAACCTCATTTATACTAGGTGTAAAACTCGGCTTCCAATAGCCTTCTCATAATTCTGTCCGTGTTTCATTTTTATGTGTCTTCGTTGGTGTTCAAATTTTAGTTTAAAATCGAGTTAACGGATTTACGTGGATGAACTGGGTGCTTTCCTCACGTTGATCCTAAAATTTGAAGGTTTCAGGGGAAAAAGTATTTCCGTGTTTTTTTTCTTTAAATTATTACTATTATTATTATTTTTATGTTTTTGACTAAACCGCATGATCTGTATTTTTCGAGTGCCGTTTTGATGCATGTTGTGAGTGCATGTTAAGCCTAATACAACGACGTTGGATCGTCGCATATATTATTTTCTTTTTTAAAGTTTTTATTGTCATGCGTAATCCAACAGCAATACTGTTGCATTTATTATTTTTAAAAAATGTATACGTTCATTTTTTTAATTTTTCTTTGTCACGCATAATTTATCTTTTTTTTAATATTTTTTTATCCTGTACAGTTTGTTTTTTAAAAGTTTACCTGCTTTCTCATTTTTAATTTTGATGTTGGGGTAACTTGAACTTCACGTTAGTGAGAGAGATGTCGGAAAGTTTAGCTAATTTCACCACATTGGGAAGGTCCTATATGTTGTATCTTAAAAATAAAGATAATTCATTCTATGGTTATTTGTTAATTTTTCTATGGTGAAGGAATTTTTATTTCCGCCCAAAAATGTGATCAGTTAGCTCATTTTGCTGAACTTCGGTACCGTATTTCCACATGTTCAGTGCACTCTTGTTTACCAACTTCAATTATAAACCTAAGAGCGCAATGTACAGTGCGTGGGGAAGTATGGTATTTGTGTCTTCCTAAGGATGTTAAGTTCATGACATACATTTCAATTAATCAAAAAACGCGCCATAACATCTAAACAAAAATGCAATGAAGATGATCATAACTGGTCGTTTATTAACCGATCTAGGTGTGTTTATATTAGTCCTCTGGACAAAAGGGTTAACATGCATTCTTAGTTTCCAAGGTTTGATTTCCCATCTCTGTGATCCACTCTTGGTCAACCACGCATTTTACATGACGACGATAAACTACGAAACCAAAACGCGTAAATAACAATCTCCTAGGATAAGTGCCTTGTGCCCCGCTATCACTCCGCTCACCTGTCCTCAAGCTTGACGCCGCTTATTTCTTCGCGGCTGTAACTGCAGCTTATAAGTCAGCTTGTTATCGTCCGTCAGTTTGCGTGTCTTGTGTCCCGCTTCGCACGTCTTCGTGACGCAAGGTGGATCACAGGAGGTGGAAACTTGTGACATTAACGCTGTAGCTGACGGTGAGTTTGACTGACGAGGTTGTTATTTGGTCGCAGCATTCTCCTCACTACCAGGCTGCCCTGAACTCGACTCGCGAGGCGAAGGAGGCCCGAGTGTCCCCGAAATCCCGCCGCAACTTAATGCCCCAGATCGGAGGCTCCGATGTGGAGGATGACTCTGTAGCGACGTCGTACTCTGAATTCCAGGTAAGAACCACCCAACTCATTTTCAGGCGTCGAAAGTCAACAGCGAGTCACACCCAAACACAGAGTGGCCACCAAATTTGAATCCTTGGAAACCTTGAAAACCGGAGAGTCTGCGGAGCCTTGAAAAAACTTGAATCAGAACTGGAACCCTTTATAACGCCCGAGTAATTCAAGAGTATGTAGGAACCAAGATATTGCCCAAAAAATGAGTTCTTCGGGGAAAAATCGAGAAAACGTCTGACGTTTTGCAAATAGAAGAAAAATCCGGCATTTTTTACAAACTGTATTCAATGATATTGTTTTAGACAAAAAAATTTGCAACGTCTTTTTTTTTTTTTTTTCCTTTTCTAATTTTATTTAGTTTGGGTGGTTGCTTTCGAAACTCGGAATTATTTGGCCAGCGTTTAAGCAGCAGCTGCTGTTACTTATGGTGTCAAGGAGTACAGAAATACATGGGGTAGAAACGGATTGTAAAATTGACACTTCGTCGACGGTTTTGCGTAAGGCAAAGTGCCGTTCCGTTTAATGGGATTGCTGATCCGAGGGGGTGGGAAGGTAGGGGGAAGTACTTTTTAAGATCACTTTTTGGGATTAAATTACTGACTTTGGGCTTCAATTAACTGAGAAATCACCGCTTCCAATACGTTTATTCTTGGATGATATTATTAGGGCACATTAAAACGTAAGTAATCGGACAGTTTCTAACAATTTTTTGTTGCGAAACTCTTTAGATGGCTTTCTACATTCCCGAAGGAGATATCCCTGCGAATTCCACCGTACTCGATAAAAGTAGGCGCTATGCCATGCGTCTCGAAGCTCCTAAAGTGCTGCTAAACTACAAAGACATGAGTGCGGAACTGCAGCGACTTTAATGGGTTCGTCTTTTTAATGTTGCATTCTAAATGTTTCGGGATGGTGCATCACAAACTCAAGCGAAGCTTTATTGACTCGGGTTGTCTTTGTGGCGGGAGAGCCTCCTGTTTTGGAGCCTATTCTGGGTTGAGAGCCTCACAGGGAGAGAGGCGTCAACTGCACCGTCACCCTGTGCATCCCACCAATCAGCGTTGCTGGTTTAATGCATCCCACGAATCAGCGCACAGCGCGGTAATAAGTTTTCGCCTCTCTAATTCTGGAGTGTTGTCTTCGTATGCCATACCGGGCGGCTTTGTGGTCAATCTAGTAGTTTCTGATAAGTTTGCTCTTTTAAAGGGCTCTCTTAAAAGTCGCTTCTCTGTGTTTGGGCTCTCAGCTTTCCTGCGGGTGTCTTTGTGAAGAGCATACTCTTCAAGGAGTCAGTTTTTTAAAGACTGAGACACTTACGGTCTGGCCTCCTAAACGTCCAGTTTTCCCCCCTAAAAAGCTCTTATAAAAGTAGGTTCTTCGAGAGTCAGCTCTCTTAAAGATCAGCTTTCTGGAGAGTCGGCTCTCTTAAATATCGGCTCTTTGGAGAGTCGGCTTTGCAAAAGGTATGCTTTCCAAATTTGTCGGCTCTTTAAAAGGTTGGCTCTTTAAATTTACATTTTTTTAGGTGACCTTTACAGATTGGCCGTTTAAAGCATGGGCTATCCAAAAGAATGACCCTCTAAAACATCGACTCTCTAAAAGATTGGCCTTTTAAAAGACTGCCTCTCAAAAGATTTGGCTTTTATAAATATTGGCTCTTTAAAAGACTAGCTCTTTTAAGTTTGGGCTCCTTAAGACATCGGCTCTCAAAAAGCTCGGCTCTCAAAAAGCTTGGCTCTCTAAAAGCTCGGCTTTTAAAAGAGTGGGACCTTTTGTGTTGTCGGCAATACCACTTCAGAAATTGCTCTTTTATGTGCTCTCTCACGGATCGGCTCTCAACGGAGTCAGTGCTCTGAAGAGGCGGCTCTCAAGGTGTGGGATCTCTGTGGCAATAAGCAGAAGCCAGTCTCAACATGAGACATGCCTTCCCAACAGGGCGGTGACTAATCCTGAAACTCCTAGAAAAGGCATGGGGAATGCCAAACGAGTCTAAAATAATACACATATTTCCTCGAAAAAAGAGGATTAAAAAAAAATAATCCGCTGTTGGAAGGCGGAAGGAATTTCATCCTTGAAAAGTGATGGGTACTTGTTTGTAGTGGTCACCCTTTAAGGGACCACTTTTTACCGCGCATTCCATGTGGGCTCAACGCGATGTTCATGTTCATCACATCACTTAAACTTAGAGATCCTCACAGGGAGAGAGGCGACAACTGCAACGTTACCCTTGCATCCCACCAATCAGCGTTGCTGGTTTCATGCACCCCACGAATCAGCAGCGCTCACGGCGGGAATAAGTTGACGCCTCTCTCTTTTCGAGGCTCTCTACTTAAACTACTAACAAAATTAGAGCCGTTCGTGCATGTGTCATTCACACCATCCTACCAATCGTTGATGTCCAGACCTTTTGCATGCTCATGTTCGACTCATTTTATGGGGGTGTTAGCGTTACGAAGTGTCATACGGGCATTTCTGATGCAACGTGCTACCCGCTAATCTGAATCCCGCTGAGCAAGTAGACGTCCAAACGCAGGCTCTTTCCAGTCCCGTGAACTTCCCGAGACCTGCGAGTGCGCGACGCCGATACAAACAAAATGGAATTCAACAAAAAATCTCAAAAAAACTATGTCCGCAAACAAACCGTTTCGTGTCAGGACTCGTTTACGCAACTTCTGGATACCTCTTTGGAACCTTTCTGCCACCAGAAGCACTATCAGTTTGACCACCGTCTTCCCCTGGTGCCCTAAAACGCATGTTTCTCCGTAAGATAACGGAAGACCGTGCCTGAAACTTAACTCCTCCTGCCCCCATTTAAAGGGCACCTACTTTTTGGATGGTCGCTTAGTCACAAGTTTCTACAGTAAAGTTACATACAATCACCAAGCCTATCTCATTTTATCGATTATTTTTTTCGACTGTTATTCTTTGGGACGGCAGGTAGTTAGGTGCCCAAGGAGGTTACAAGAATAGTCGTTGAAGTGAGGCCTGACACCACTGCGCTACATTCATTGGCGGACTTTGCTTATCTGAGATTTTCTGTTTATCCCGACGTCGCGCGCCCGCTTGTTCCGGGAAGTTCACGGGGCTAGAAACACTCTGTATAACTCCTCGAATAAGTTTAAGCTTTCAACGTTAGTTCAACCTCACTACTGTTTTGAATCTGGGTTTACTAAAGCTAGCGCTCAGGATTAACCATGCTGATTGGAAACTAGGCTGAAATGTTGTGTCCTTAAAAAAATTAGATTTGAAGATTTCTTTTTTTTTTTTATGGTCTTTGAGGCTATGAAACATGTAACGGGACGAAACATTTACTTTACGCAGAGCTATGATTCGTACATAAGCGTAAGGATGAGTCAACGGGTTATAGTATTATGCCACAATAGGAGAGAAAAAAGAATAAAAAGACTCGCTTTTCGCTGTATCCGAGTTTGAATGAACTCGCGGATCTCAAGAAGCAACAAGCCGATCGGAGCCATAGTTCTGTCGCTTCGCTTGGCTTGGCGACGAAAAGTGAACCATTAGAGCAGAAAGTCTTCAAAATTTACAGTGTAGGTAAAAGCACAACTGTTTGGCATAGATTGGCCGCTCGGCTTCCGATAGCACGAACTGACCTAGGTCAACGAGAAAAATTACGATCGAAGTGATGTTGGCAGTGTGCTGATGTCACAATTGATAAGTCTCGATTGAGATTCTCGCTGTGATGCGACGGATCGTGGCGACCAATGAAAACTGTTACCGCTACTGCCACCGCATAACTGCCTTGTGTAATAAGCAACGCTGTCTGCTTTTAGTCAGCTGACTTGCGACCCAGATGTCTGCTTAGGGACGCGCTAATGAAGCCCAACAAAAGGATTATTATGTGATTCGGAACAAGGAATTTTGGGCGGGTGTTTGTCATAGCTGTCGAGGTGGCGGGTTAAAAAGCTGCGACTAATAATGTACTTGAGTATAACTTTTGTTATAGATATATGGTAAAGTAATTTTCAAGAAGGATAAAACATGCATTAGTTACAAATTCAGTTGGCTTTGATGAGGATTTTTCACTTTTTTCTTTCTTTAGCTCTGAAACGCGTTTTAATTGCAATTAATCCGAGAGCGTGCACTCGTAATTTTCAATTGGTTCGACCTTTCATGACATTGTGCAGATTAGCTCTACAGAACCGCGCAAATGAGGTGCCTTTTGATCGCCCCGTTCTTCTCAAGCCTGAGCCCGCTTAGGGGCCGTCCGTTAATTACGATTACGCAAAAAAGGCCAATTTTAGACATCTTCCCCTCTTTGTAGACGCCTTTACCCAAACTAAATAATGGACGGTTACACTTCTGTTAACCCCCCAAGAGCTAATCTTATTAACCCATAACAACCGCCCAAAAGTAGTTGGAGTGAAATTTCACTTAAGAGAAATTGGAAGGGTTTTTTTCCATTAAAATACGCAATTTTAAGCTTCGGAAAATTTCTAAATTATTGATGTTCAGGTTTCCAGAGGGGAGATATTTTTTAAATTGTGATAATTGTGAACTGGAAAGATCCTCTAAAATATTTTTTTCTGTTTGCAAACGGCATCGCTGGGCAGTTGGGGGTTAATGGAGGGCCCCTTCTCGGTCGCAGGAACTCCCTCCGAAATGTAACATCAGACTGGGCGACGACAGGTTAGGCTAAGGTTAGGTTTGATGGCCTGTGCCTCGCTCTGCATATCCTTGCCTCGGTAGGTTAGCTTAAGCCGCACCGCGTATCGCGTCGTTTGGCTTACCGACGGGATTAGGTTATGTTAAGTGACCTGTTGCTCACTTAGCTATCGCTGTGCTCGGCGTGCGGATAAAAGGTAGACCTAAAAAATGCAGCCCTAAAATTTTGGAGTGTACTGCAGCCGTGATGTTCCAAGTGTCATTTTGACGGGGCAGAGGAGAGAATCTGTGACGTAATTTCGTGGGGAGAAGTGGCGGGGCGCGGAGGTCTACAGAGCGAGCTAGTCTAGAGGTCGCACCTCTCTGACATTCCAGCAGAGCCTTCGCCTTACCAACTTTTATTGATAGAGATGCGGGAGGACGGCAAACGCGACATCGGCGTCGACGAAGTCGCGCTTTCGATGTAGCGATAGTCGAACCATCTCGCCCGGAAATTCCTATCAAAACTTTCGTTTCACCAACTCTTTTCCCATAAAAAGATCCCCCTTTGTTTTTTTTTTTTTGTTTTTTATTTTTTTTTTTAATTTTTTTTAAATTGTTAAATTGCGTTTGGAGCGTTTAGGAGTAATATTTGCATTGTGTGCCAAAAGTCTCACCATATATTCAAATAAATTCGAGTAAGAAATTTTAGTTAGATAAGATTTTTTTAAGCAACTTTTTTAAGGTTGTGCTTTCCGAGAAAACCTATTTGATAGAGCTTTGCGATATGAAATTGGGGATGTAGAGAGACAACGTGAAGACTAAAAACTATAACTTATTGGATTTGCAACATTTGATTGCTTAAATTAAAATCTCCATCGAGCGTTTCACCTTTTCTTTTTCGTGTTGTTTCTTGCGCATTGACATTTTTTGTAACGTGAAGAAGAATGCATGACGGTTATTGAGTGCTGAGTATTAATTGTGTGATCTCGAGCATATCAATACTCGTCAATACGTTTTTTTTAAAATATATTTTTTTTATTTTTTTTTATTTTTTAAAAAATATATAATGGCGTGAACTCATCAAGAACCTGGATATAAATTAGTGGAAATTACCGGTGTGTTTTGCCGTTGTCAAATTTTGTAATCGTGGGAAAAGCGGTGTTTTTTTTTGTGTATTTTTGTTGCCTTTAGTTGTAATTATGTGTACTGAGGAGGTGGGATCCTTGTTCTTGGTGTAAGTTTATTGAACTCTCGGTTGCAGTGGGTCTATGATAGTTAAATGTTGGTTAATCGGAGGCTCTGACGAGTATTTTTTTGTTAAAATATTTTTCGTTAGGGTGGTGATGTGGACAGAGGCATACTTTTCAGACAGCTCGGATTTTTTTAAACTACCATAGGGACGGTGTACACAAACTACGTGGTCCGTTAAGGGGGTAGGGGGGGGGGTTCCTTGTAAAGCCACGTCAAACCACTTTTTTTTGGGGGGGGGGTCAAACAAAAAAACACGTGATCTTTTTTGGCTGTTGTTTGGCTTAAACCGAGGTGTGGTGAGACCCGGCTTACAAGAGACGGAGTCTTTAAATGCGCATCTTTTTCAGGTCCTCGCCGCCCCTTCTCTTCGTTCGTAATCACATTTTCTTTCTCCGTCCGCGATTCATACTGACTGGTTAACATTGTACCGTATTTCTTTCATAAAATATAGCAAATAATAATGATAACCAGTGTTCTTTTATGACGTAAACAGCCTGCCGGTAAATACCATTTTTTTTTTTCAAAAAAGCCGCATGGTGTTTTGGAGGAAGGGGGGGGGGCGAGTCTCTCTCGAGAAACCACTTAAAACCACGATCGGGGAGGGGGGTTCAAAAATGGCCAAAAAAGATCGTGGTTTGTGTACCGTCCCATATGTATTTTCCTCAAGGCAACATTAAAATTTTTGTCTTGAAATGAGACTAAATCAATTTTTATTAAACTCATATAATATTATTGAACTCGCTATTTAAAAAAAATTGTAGATACCTAGATCTTTCTTTTTCAAGTAGGATGGAGAACTGTCGAGCAGTTTTTAATCAGCATCTGTATTTCTCTCCTCGATTACGTAATGGACTGTCCTCAGACGAATGCTTTATTGACCATGTCAAGTCATTGAACCCAACCTGTGGTTGCCACAAGTTCAGGGAATAGGGGTCAAAAGAGGTGGCCTAGGAAAATTGAAGGAAAATGATGGAAAGTACGATAGGGTCATGAAAAAAAAAAGAAAAGCTTAAAAGGCAAAAAAAGCTGTAAATTCATTTTAAAAATTTTACCAAAAAAAATTGCCTGGAAGACAGTAAATTTTATCATGGAGAAGTCGTGGAATTTATTTACCAAAATTTGTGGCAACCATGAAACCGTTTATGAAGGTTCATAGTTTGTGTACAGTGATGTCCATAAGTGACGGGCCAAACAAAATCTAGTGCCATTTTTTTTGTAAACAAATGTGTGTGTTAGTAGCATTGCCTTGGGAGGGTGTGGAGGCAAGAGGACGCGCCCGCCTTTCTCCTGGAACCTTCCTCGACCCAACCCACGCGCTGCTGCCAACACACATTAGTTTACAAAAAAAAAAGTCACCAGTTTAGCCCGTCACTTATGGACACCTCTGTACAAACCCATCGAACAGAATTTGCGAACAATATTAGATCATTTCATGTTATGTTTCAGGACCACCTGGAAATGCTGAGTGCGGAGAAAACCTGCCGGAGTTCCGTTGTGCCGGAAAAGTACCTCCGCGAGCGGAACCTCCGGAGCAGCCCAAATAACGGCAACGGCCCCTCCAGACTGGCCAAGGGTGCCGACACGCCTGGTCGCGTTTCCCGGACCCAGAACGGCGCGCTCAAGATGTCGCGCCTGGGCGGCGCGTCAGCTCTGACGCCCCGCCGGACCCCGGCGGCCACCACCACCACCACCACCACGCCTGGCCGGACGCGCTCAGCCCTGCGGAGCCCAGCTGTGGGTCGGTCCCCGCTGTCCGTCACAAAGACCCGGTTGACCACTGCCCGGGGACGCCTGCCTATTATCATTTAAGAGACGATGTAGGCCAACCCTTGATCGGTTGATGACGCAGACCCGATCAGTGGACCCGATCGGTGCCGCGAGTCCCCTTCTCGTTGCCCCGATCGGGTAACTTCAATCGGAGGCGATCTTGTATTATACAGTAACTTGTTTGTTGTGGTCTTGATTCTCTCTGCCGGTGGAAGCTATCCAACACTCATTCACTTACCAGTATTGAAACGTATATACACGAAGATATTTTTAAGTTTTATGTTGTTGATTGAAATCGTATTCTTGAAAATCCACGGAAGTTGTCGTGGATAACCTTTTTGGTTCAAGAGCACGAGCATTATTCAGTAGTTCAGTGCGGATACCCATGTGTTGGACTCTAAAGATGATTTCTACCGGTTCACGGTGACAAAATGTCCTGTCGAACCCGAGTGATTTGATATATCGACGTAGTTTTGTTCTTTTAGTGTGGGCCGTATTGTCCAAAGTAAGAACATCTTGAGACGTGATGAAAATACGGGGATGCTCTTGAACCTGCTTAAATCTTATCCACGGGAACTGTATTTTATTTTGTTGGTAACAATGCGAATAGAGACGGTTAATTTGCAAGATCTTGGTCTGTAAAACTTGCGCGGAAATTGTGGCTCTAGCATGTTCTTGAGCTACTGTGCCTTTTAAAGTTACCGATGACTTAAAGATTTTATGTAAATAAAGTATTTTAAATTATTTTATATTGTGATTAAACTTGTGAGGGTCCTCCTCATATGGATTAAACGATATGGTTTGTAATAAAGACGGTTTGTTTCCTTTTTTTATTACCCCACGCCAAACGCATTCCAAACTATTCTGCCGAATTGAAGAAAAAAAAATAATTATTAAAAAAAAATAGGTATGGATAATCGCCGTGGCTCGAACTTGAACCGCGGCGTAGCTTTGTGTGTGTTATGTGAGCGCAATGCTCTTAAATTGCCTTTTAATTAAACTGCTCTTGTTACTCGAGCCATGTGCGTGTACCGTAGGTACATTAAAAAAAATAGATCTGTGGTGGAGGCCCAATTATCTGAAAAGTGAATAAAATTTAAAAGAGGTATTAGATTCTATGTCAAAATTAAGCATGATTTACTTCGAAGGAAAAAAAAAAAGGATTATTGCTGAAAAAAAGACATCGGTTTTCGATATTTTATTAACATCTTGCTTGGCGTTTGATTCCGTTATGACTGTCCATCAGGAATCCCATCCTAGAATATTTCTGCAGAGATCAAAGGTCTCGTATGACTTCTGCGAAGCTCACAGAATAATGTTTTGCTCAGTGTACCGTTTAATTTCAAAAGTCGTTGAAACGGCATCACTTGAGCGCAGTGGGCGTGCCCGCGGGTCAACATTCGTCAATCGACTCCGAACCAAATAGACCCTTCAAACTAAAAATTATTAGGCTTCTTAAATCGTTTTCAATCGTGAGGAATAGGAAGGAAGGGCTCCAGGGCAAAACTGTTAAAAAAGATATGTCAATGTCACTTTGACAAACCGTCTAACTGACCGTGTGACCACGTGATAAGAAACAAAAGAACAACACAAAAACGTTGAGGGCCGTGGCGCACCAGTGGAGTAGGGGAGTGATCCGATTGAATGAGTGATAAATCTACGTAGAAAAATATTGGTGCGATTTGCCGGGTGTATCAGGGGAAACGTGAAACGGTTTTATAGAATTTTGTGTTTTTGATAACAAAAGTATCACCTCCCCTTCCGACAGCCGTGTTGAGGCGGCGGGGGTGGAGGTTACGTACTCATCATGTCGTCAAAAGAATACGACCACCTTTTCAAATTACTAATTATTGGAGACAGTGGTAAGTATGATTTAATTGCGGGTAATTTTCAGTCAATATTTTCCTATTTCAGGATTTATTTACTCTTTCGTATCGGTCTCGCGCAAGGTCGTTGTTCTGTACTTCTGCATTTGTGTTGACTTATTTTTAATGAGTTTGAATCGGGCGTTAACCGTAAATATTTTGCTTAGTTGCAGCAAGCGTTTTACTTTTTTTTAAAGTGAATCGTAAGTGTCACGAATATGTCGTATTGGACTCATTCTATCATTACTTTGTTTCATAACCTAAAAGACCTTAGGCTCGGCCTTGTTTTCCTTCGTTTTGGAGTCATTCTGATTTAAGTTTACCTTCGAAACCTAACATTTTTGTCTCTTTTGTTCTGCATTTATGTTAGGAACTACTGGTTGCAATGAACTCATACTATCTCACATTATCTAGTTAATTTGACAGTTGTCTGAATGGCATCTGGTGTCAAAATCCAGATTGTTGGGATTTTGTAACAGAAAATTTATTTAAAGCTTTGATGTTGCATGTTTAGTTCTTTTTTTAAAAGTAGGGGTACTTATGCTTTGTTCATTGTGAAATCGATTCACTTAGTTAAACTGTGAATGTCTTTGTACTTGTAACAAATAATTATGTTTATATATATTGTTGCAAAGGACTTCCTGCTCTTGTACTCATACACCATGAAAGTTTTGACAGAAGGCTTCCCTATTATGACAAAGGTTGTCATTTATTTGTATCAGTTTCATTATTTTCAAAAACTTTTTTCACTTCTCTTTCTGGCCTTAATTTGAAACATATTTGGTGGATGTATATCTGTTAAGTAAGAGATATGTGTTTGTATCAATCATTCAACGTTTTACATGGCATTATCAAAATTCCCTTTGGCTAATAACTGCAGAGACTATTTGTCTGTGTAATATAGGTCTAGATCATTGGTAATTTTGTTGCAATTTAACCTACCAAATGTTATTATTTATTCCTTTGTTTTTGCCAGGTGTTGGGAAAAGTTCTCTCCTTCTCCGGTTTGCTGATAATACATTTACAGGAAGTTATATTACAACTATTGGTGTCGATTTCAAGATTCGCACCATTGATATTGAAGGTCTGAAAGTTAAGCTTCAAATATGGGACACTGCTGGCCAAGAACGCTTCAGAACTATTACTTCTACGTAAGTATCAGGTTACTCTGTAAATCAGCGTTCCCAACCCACAATAATAAACTGTTTGAGAACATTCAGCCAATGCTAATGAATTAAAATTGTTGCAGATATTACCGAGGGACCCATGGAGTAATTATAGTGTATGATGTAACAAATGGAGAATCTTTTGCTAATGTGAAGAGGTGGCTTCTAGAGATTGAACAAAACTGTGACGTAGTAAACAAAATTTTAGGTAAGCAATACCCATTCTAGCAAACCCACTTTAACAAAAATTGTCTAAGAAAGAATTTGTTCTTTGTTTTATTTTGAAAGCTTTGATTTCCTGCCAGGGAAATTTTTTTTTTGCTGCATATGAAAAATTTAATGTTTCCAACATGAAATTTTTGAATTTTAGTTTTATCTCATGTAACTTATATGTTACTAGTTAAGACTCTTCTTATTTTCAAACCAAAGGCCATGCTTCTGTGTTGTATTTTGCATCCCGAAGTACCGCATGTGCTCGGGTGTGCTAACGATTACACAAGGTTTCCTT
>Ga0058701_10002511_pt1 | contig 13977 bp, 5 predicted proteins | sample AgamicOrMae_FD_97039 | JGI IMG/M metagenome (GOLD analysis project Ga0058701, IMG submission 97039) | Agave microbial communities from Guanajuato, Mexico - Or.Ma.e | ecosystem: Host-associated > Plants > Phyllosphere > Phylloplane/Leaf | place: Guanajuato, Mexico | collected 2012-06-04 | reverse complement strand
TATTTTAAAGACGAGCAGTGTCGCCCCGCGACGCAAATTGATCCCCGCGATGCGGCTATTAGCATGTTATAACGCATAAGTGAATAATTTCTTTCCGAAAGGGGGTCTGATTAAATACTTATAAACGAATAAAACGTATAACTGAATAACGTATAAGTGAGTAGTAAAATGTATTGGTTATATGGTGTTTCCGCCGGGGAATATGAAAAAACACGTATAACCGAATATTACGTACTATCAAGGACAGATAAATCCACCACCCCCTGCAACCACCTCGACACGCGTGTTGTGCGGTTGCCTATCTCGGCCCGGATCGGGAGGCGGTCCGGGCTGTCAAAGCGTTCGGCCCGGACCGCCTCCCGATCCGGGCCGAGATAGGCAACCGCACGACACGCGTGTCGAGGTGGTTGCAGGGGGTGGTGGATTTATCTGTCCTTGATAGTACAAGTGAATAACGTATAAACGAGACTTTACTGTAATTCAATTCAGAAAAAAGAAATAGGTCGAATGCATTCCGCTTTGCAGCTCACCACCGAATTTTTTTCGCACGATGTTAGTTTATTGAACTTTTTTTTTCAGTAAACTAATAGATTACGTTCCTCTTATATCTGGGTAGCTTCGTTTATGTGCGACAAAAATAATAGCAGGCAATATTAAAGTTTCGGTCGAAACTGATGAAAGCTCCAGCAAGTCTCAAGCGAATGTGTAATAAGAGGACATATTTTGGTTTCCTCCCACGATCTGTGCAAAAATAGACCCCTGAACATTAAAGATTTTTTTGTAACTTGGCATTTAATGGGTGTATTAACTTCCTAGAAATGTGGCGTAAAGGTCCCGACCTTGAGCATCAAAGTAATGCCTTTTGTTTGTTGCTCGGCGCTAATATACGCGGAAATGGCTCGTATTCCACCCCCTATTCCGACATGCCCTCAGCTAATTTGCTGATCCCGCAAAAGCGCTGTGCATGCATGCCCCCTCCCCGCACCCGAACCGATCGTCTGAAAACTCGTGTGAAGACGTCCGAAATGCAAAAAACGCTGTACACTCGCTTAACTCGCGTAGTCGATGGATGGCCATGTCGGAATCGGACGCTGACTCTTCGTCCTTACCACCGCCACCGCCGCCGCTTCCACACGCCAACAGCCCTCAGCAGCCTCATGGATCAAAAGGGAAGAGCAATCCGTTAGAAGGCAGGATCCAGATGCCCGTCCGAAGATCGTCCACCAACTCCGGCAGGAGCCAAGGAGGATCGGTTAGCGTGCCCATCAACCACCCGTCGAACAACGCTTCGCCAGTGTTGTTGACCAGGAACAACCAATGGAGCCCATCCTCGGAGCCCTCAACTCCCCCAATCACGGATACCTTCGAACCCATACTCGGGGCAAGAAGGAGACGATGGAAGTGTTGGGTGATCACAGGAATGACAGTGGTGGCGTTGATCCTTGCAGCCATGTTCGGATTTTATCTCGCAGGACAACGCCAGATTTTCCTCAGACATATCCATGAACACCATCATCTTCACGATCAGGTAAGTGGGTCATCTCGTTGTTGATGTTAAGTTCATGCGCCGGGTGTGTTGCCGTGGTGCTGAGGCATGCAAGGCGTTCGGTCGATGCACCTGTTGAAATATGATGTCACTTCTAAACGCTTATGTTGTGCTTAGATGAACGTTTTACAAAACGTGGCGCCAGTGGTCTTTTAACACCCTTAATTTTTAGTGTTTTACCATTGGCCCAAAATGTACCATCGCATTATGAGAGAAACATTTTTATAATAACCTATAGAAATCGATTCAATATGGAATTTATCGAATTAAAAAGGAGACCCTTCCAGTCAAGCCAGTTGCACAATACTATTGGTTTCGTGCAATTTATTGTTTTCAAATCCCAAAATTTAACTTTCAGACCAAGCGGAGAGCATATTCTTTTTCATTTCTATGATGTGACCAAACCTGTTTGGATACCAGTCAACCGATATCGGCAGTATTCTCGACCAATCATGGTAACATATTGATTTTAATTTTATCCCAAACCCAGCTTTAAAAATACACTGCCACGAGTAATGTTCTCAAAACCGCGGTATACTAATGAAGCTTAATGTGATTTTACTTTCGGCACGATGGAGTCTAAATAGTATATCATTTATTTAGTATTTTGGTTTTTATTTTTACATTTTTGATCATATTGAGTGTTGAGTTTTAGATGTAGACGTGCCTGTTGTTTTCTTTTGTTATATGTGTAACCTTGCATGCCTCAAACCCGTTTAGAATTTTATTGTTCATGAATAGCTTTGATATGTTATAACCTATTGCGCACTTTGATCTTGTGACAACACACTCTGTGATTTCATCAATGTTCTGCTCTCACCTGCCAGAGGTATTCACTTGTCAGAATTATTTTTCGGTGCAATTTACAGTAACTAAAAAGTTCATACCGCCATAAGGGAAATGGATTAAGATTGAAGGTATTTTTTCTTTTTAATTGCCAAAAAAATCTTGTAAAGCAAGAGAGAGAAATAATTTTAAGTGTAGCTGAGCTGCTGATTATTTCCTTTCATTCATTTTTTATATTGATAGTGGAGAACCTGGCTGGATTATTTACTGTTTCTAAAAGAAGTACACTAAAGTGATACGTTACGCTGGCTTCGCTCCTGAAAAGAGAAAGGAAAAAATCTGCCATTTTCCTGGCTCGGACTCTACTTTTTTTAATAGTACCGAACCTTTTTTAGGAACTTTCTTCTCATCCCATCACTGATTTATCAATAGTACCTTTAATGTAAACATGAATTATTAGAACGGCTGGCGTGAGGCTCACTATAAATACGACCGAAGGGTGTGAAACGACCCCTACCAGCTTTGTTGTTTTTGTTATTATCAATTGCTTTCTAACGGGCAGAATGAAGATACTTTTCACTGAATGCAACTGGACGTCTTTTAAATACGAACATCTATGCCGTTTCATGTCTTTTTAATCTATTAAGAAAAGTTTTGGTCGTATAAAATTAATTCAGCGGGGTTGGGCACAGTAAAAGTTTCCTTCTCATAAGGTAATAAAAAACGAATTTTTCACTACTTCAATTCCCTTACTACGCGTTCTGAACGATACTTGTTTGGAGGTGCCACGAGTCATAAAGAGGTTTCAGGAAAGTAGAGCAGAAGACGGTATCAGTTTTGTTCTAGAGTATGGGCGTGGGGGACGCTCCGAAACACTTTTATGGCTTTTTAGAGTAAAGAAGCCCTATTTTTGGTCACGTTTACACTCATAAAGTCGATGGCCACAAACATTAATCGTTCCGATGCGAGTGACGTTCTTTGTACCCATCGAGTTTCAATTCCCGTTTACCGTAACCCTAAAGTTGCTGCACCTCGCGAAACGGCCCACTTTTCTGTCGATTAAAAAAAAAACGGCCAATGTACGTTTTCATGGATGGAAATTGTAGACGGAAGTCTAATAAGGCCGTTTTGTGACGCGCACCAGCTTGACGGTTACGGAAAATTCTATCTCAAACTGGATGGTTACGAAAAACACCATTTGCAACTAGTCGGTTTATGCTTGTGGCCATCGGTATAGTCATAACTTCAGTAATTATAGTTGGATTTCAATTTCGTGGATACCATTGCAAGGCTGGTTATAAAACCTACCTCGTAAAACTCACACACTTTGAATGTCGACCTTTTTGCGCCCGCAAGGACAGTCAAATTTCAAAAAGTGCAGAAAAAGCTTTTCCAACTTTTAAAGGCGAGCAGCTCGTTTTTTTTTTCGGACATTAATGATATGCAGAAGTGCTCTTATGGCATTACTTATTCAAATGGATGTCTAAGATATGAACATTTAATTCGTGCCAATTCTTTCGAATTTTGTGGTCGCTATGACTTTTTGAAAAATAAATTTGTCTTTTTAGCCCTCCTATGAACACCAACCGCACGATATCGCTTTTAAGGGCGTTGATGCTTTAAATGACTCTTATTTAAAAGACAACACATTGACAAGAAAAAAAATATCTCGTCGAACTCTTTCATAGCCGGTTAAATAAAGATATTAACTCTGTTCGAAAAAAATGTGTTTCCGATCATGTGTAACAACCTTGGGTTGCAAAGTTTGCGTCTTCAGAGATCGAAATACAAGTTACCTTGTTAAATGAGAAACGTAGATACATGGCAAAATGATGTCTACGGTTTGGATTTAATGAGAGATTTTTTTTTATTCCAGAACTCGACGGTAACAGAGACTTTGACATCATCTGGCATTGAAGGATTTAGGAATAAGTCACCAGGAACTTCGGAAGCAGAAGGTAAGCTTCGGCTTTTATAGCAAGGTTTCGCCAACACAAGCCTTATACTTGATTTTGGTTTCAGGGGCTGACGGAATCCCTCCTGAAAAGGAATCGTCAATAACTACGATCCCAAAGGCTCCAAAACTGCCCTTATCGAAATCGCAAGGAAATTTGATGGAAGCCATGATGGAGGGAGATCATAAAGCAATCAACCAACTCAAGCGTTCGTCCCCTGGAGAACTTGCCGAGGAAGAGGTAGCTGAACTAGGCAACGGACAAACGATACCACAGCCTCCGTCAGAGGAGGAAGAGGAATCTGACGAAGAAAAGAGCGAGGAAACACCGGCTAGTTCACTGGGAGCAGCTGAGCCGGCTGTTCTTAATGAACCGACATTTGGAGAGCTCCCTGCCGAAAAAACAGGAGAGGTCGCAGGGGCACCGCCGGTAGGAGGAACATTAGAAGCAGTCCCAGCTGAAACGCCAGGAGGAGAGCCATCGGGAGCGGTCCCAGCCGAAGCGCCGGTAGGAACTGTCCCAGCTGAAGCACCTCTAGGAGAGGTCCCAGCTGAAGCACCACTAGGAGAGGTCCCAGCTGAAGCACCACTAGGAGAGGTCCCAGCTGAAGCACCACTAGGAGAGGTCCCAGCTGAAGCTCCCATAGGAGCGGTCCCAGCTGAAGCGCCCCTAGGGACTGTGCCAGCTGAAGCACCATTAGGAGAGCCATTAGGAGCGGTCCCAGCTGAAGCGCCAGGAGTAGAGCCACTAGGAGAGGTTCCACCTGCGGCATCTGCAGGTGAGCCATTAGGAGTTGCCCCAGCTGAAGCACCTGTAGAAGAGCCATTAGGAGCTGCCCCAGCTGAAGCGCCATTAGGAGAGCCACTAGGGGAGGTCCCACCTGAAGCACCAGTAGAGGGGCCATCGGAAGTGGTACCAGCCACGCCATTAGGAGATGTCCCAGCGGAAGCGCCGGCCGGAGAGCCACTAGGAGAGGTTCCAGCTGATGTGCCAGTAGAAGAGCCATTAGGAGCGGTCCCAGCAACGCCAGTAGGAGAGGTCCCAGCTGAGGTTCCAGTAGAAGAGCCATTAGGAGCGGTTCCAGCAACGCCAGCAGGAGAGGCCCCAGCTGCAGCGCCAGTTGGAGAGCCATTGGGAGCTGTCCCATCTGAAGCACCAGGGGGAGAACCTGCAACTACACCACTAGAAGAGACCCCAGGAGAGACGCCACCAGGACTGGCTTCAGCTGAGCCAACAGGAACTGTCCCTGTTGCACCCGAGACTGCACCAGAAGTCGTGCCCGAGCTACCAGCACAGCCTGAACTTCCTCCTGAACCATTGCCCCCTGCAGAAGTCCAAGAAACGCCCTTTGGTGCACCTGAGCCTGCCGGAGAATATTTACCCCCTTCAGGACTGCCAGAAAGTACCCCTGAGCTGACTCCAGTTGAAGAACAGCCGATTGAAGTGCCGTCATCTGGAGTGTCCGGCTCTCCAGAAGAAACAGGCCCAGTTTTGCCGTCTGAGCAAGGAAGTCCTGAACCGCCTCCTTCCATTGAAGGGACTCCCATTGAACAGCCATCCTCTGAATTAGGAGAAGCCCCCGTAGAACCAGGACCTGGCGAAATCACATCCGCTGGAAGTCCGGCAGGTAGTCTAGTTCCACCCAATGCTGAACCTGAACCTTCTCCAGAAGCACCACTGGCGGACGCCGATGCCGGAGCTGAGCCTAATTTGCGTGGTGAACCTGAACAGCCTCTGGCTGTACCACCGTCTGAAACTGGAGGGATTCCTGTAGCAGTTGAGCCTGAGTCACCCCCTACGTCTGAAGTTCCTACAAGTGCCGTCCCCGGACCCTTGGAGCCTGAACTAAATTCTCCGTCTGAAGTCCCGGCGAATGAAGGGCCCGCTGAATCCACTTTTACTCCTGAATCGGAAGTCTCGCCGTCAAATCCTTCCGAAGTTTTAATTGAAGAGCCAGTTGAACCAGTGGAAGAAGTTCCAATGCAGTATGAAAGTCCGGACTACCCAACAGGACCTCAGGATCAAGAAAATTACGTTAATCAAGAACCAGCACCTGCAATAGACGGCACACAGCCGGTTCCGGCCGATGAGTACCCTCTAGAAAGCCCTCAAAAAGAGACCCTTGCAGCACAAGCAGTCCCCACCGAAGGTTTTCCAGAACAGCCAGCCGCATTGGACCCACGCTTTACCGACTCAGAACCAGAACAGCCAGTTGAAATGGCACAAAACCCCACCGCATTTTCTGCGCAAGACTATCCTATTGAAGACATATCACCATCCTCAAATATCCCAGCTGATGAGGCGCAGTTTGCTCCAGTCGAGAACCTCGGAGGCAACGCGGAGTACCCCTTGGAGCCTACACAGGAAATTGGAGCTTATCCGGGAGAAGAAACACCATTCCAACCTTCCGGTCTGGAGTCCAGTTTGCTTACTGGTGAACTTTATGGTCCTACTGAAACTGCGGAAGAGCCTTTGCAAAGCCCACCATTGACATCGGCTGACTTTGTTTACCCCGCCGATACAGTTGGAGATTACCCTGTCGAAGCACCAGAACAGTTACCTCCCGTAACTCCCGTTGAGAATCCAATCGGGGTCGTCGAAAAAAGCGCCGTGCCACAACCCGTCGGGTTCATCTTAGCGGAACCCGTCTCACCTTACGGAGAACTTCCGTATAACCCGGAAATTCTTTTCCAGCCCTCTGGAATCGATGATTTGGCTCTAAATCAAAACGTCTTAGTGGAGCCTGTTCTTCCAGATCCCGGCGTGCTTTCGGTAGTCGAACTCGCCAGTCCTCTGGAAATACCATCAAATCAGTTAGAGGAAGGAAGTCCTCCTATTTTTGACCAAGGACTGTCGAATACCGGAGATCTTCAGCCCCCAGTTGGAAACGAAAACTATCTGCCTCCTGGTCTAGTTCCTGATATATCTAGCTTCCCTGAAGGACCTTTGCCCGTGGATGACTCACAGGAGCTTTTAGTCAGCCCTCCTCTTCCAGACGATGTTTCTCTTGAAGAGCCTGAGCAAGAGATTGGAACTGCGGAAATTCTTCCAGCATACGAAGGAGCTGAGTTGAATAAACCTGGAGAAATTTCTCCTGAGACTGAAAAACTTGGCGGGGGTTTCGCTGGATCCTTGAACGAAGGAGATGAGCATTTGACAGCTGGCCAACGACGTTCAGCTGCTTTTGGCACTCCCGTGGTTCTCCAAAACCAAGTCCCTCCACCAGTGAAGGAAGTTCCTTTGTCCATTTTTCCGTCCAGAATGCTCTCCAAGTTAAACGGCCAGGAAGGCATGCCTGTTTTGGTTCCTCATGCTGGCCTGCAGAACGAGATTCCAACGAAACGGCCTACGTCCGTATTCATCCCTGAAGGAACCATCGCTACCCCAGCTTTAATCCTGGAAACACTGCCAAAAACATTGCAGGAGGCCGTCCATAATTCAATCCCGTCAACTGCAGATAGCCAGATTCCCGTTCAAGCGAATCCAGCTGCCGCTCAAGGTCTTCCAGTTGAAACGATCCAGCAGCCGTCTCCCCTGCAGGCCGTAGGTCCTTCCCTGATGAACGCTCCCGCAGATAATCGTATACAATTTCTTCCAGGCCTTCGTCAGCCGTGGCCTCATCATCTTCGAAACCCTTTCCGACCTCTTCAAGGCATCATTCCTCAACAAGTGCCCCATCAAGCAGAAATGTCTCCTCAAAGTTCACAGCCAGCAAGTGTTCCTCAAACTGAGCCTTGTGCTTCACCGAATGCAGTGCCTCATCAACCTCAACAATCCGCTTCTCCCTCTCCTCTCAGTCATCTTTCGTACCTCCTTCCCCAGAATTCTCAACCGTGGCTTCGCAACTTGTTCAGCCCACGCCAACCTCCCAACATAGCACCCAACTCTCACCTTACGCGCCAATTTTTACCTGATTCTCGCCAAGCAACACCAACTAAAGCCCATCTTCTTCAAGAATCCCCACTTGAATCTCAACCAAGTTTAGCAGCCTCCAAACCTCACACCAAAGAACCCCTCTCACCAGCATCTCCCCGACAGCTTGCCTCACCAAAATCCCCCATAAAACCCGCTGTCCAAAGACCTCCCTCCCTATCTACTCGCCGAGAACTAGCCAAACTTCTACGGGAGCCCTCTTCCCCAACAGCTCGAGAAGAACTAGCCAGTGAACGTCCCCAAAACACTGCTGTTAACAACGGTCCTTCACCAGCATCTCCACGTAAACTTGCCTCACCAAACCAAAACGGTAAGTCATCCTTACTGAGACCCTTCTCCTCAGCTTTCCGCCGAGAGCCTGCCCTACCAAATCTTCGCCAGAATCGTTTATTATTCCCAACATATCCCTATCGCCCGATTCAAATCGAACCGATCCGTTCTCAACCTGGCACTGTAAATCCCAAGAATTTTGTCAATAGGTCTGAACCAATCACCCAACACCTTTCCAGTCCAAAGTCCAAAACATCCGTTGAAAAAGTCCCCAAAAAGCTTTCCACTTTAACAAACCAGCTCTCCGATTTTAAAAATGGTCTCTCCGCAAAATCTGCTAAACAAATTCCTAGCAAACCTCCCTCTTCAGCAATTGCTATTCCTGAATCCCCCAAAGTCGCTCATCCCGAATCCCCAAAATTTCCCATAAAAAACGTTTTAGGTAAAATTGCTCAACCAGTAGTCACGCCAGAGAAAAACCCTGAACCTGCGAAGATTCCACTCTCTCACAAGGTCGAGCAGCCTGTTTCGAAGCCAAATCCCCAACCGGTTCCCGCTCCCGTACCTCTACCGAAACCACTTCCGACTGACAAGCTTATTTTGAATCCTCGACTTCGTGAACAGAATCCCAAGAACACCAAAGCTGCAGCTGTTTCTCAAGATTTAACTCCTCCCAAGTCAACAGAACCTCAACCCGCGCCAGCAACACAAAACCCTTTGAGAAAATTGATTCCGTCTCAACATGCCCAAAACCACTTTATTTCCCAACTTCCTGGAACGAGTAGTTTCGGGAAAACTCTTTTTCCCCAAGACCAACCTCAGAAAAATGCTGGCACATCATACGTCCCCTTGAGGAAATTGGTTAGACCTTCCTTTTTACAAACTGCTTCCTCAGAAAATGTTCCTATTCAGCAGGTACCTCCCCCACAAGAATCCCAACAAACTCGTATTCTTTCCTCAGTAGAAAAATTACCTCCTCACCCAAAGCCAACGGAAAAGCCTCTCTCTCCAAAATCCCCCGATGCGCTCGCTAACAAGGCTGCAAGTCTACCACAAACGAGCCCTATTGAAAAAAACCCTCACCCTAAACCCTCTAGTGCCGTCTTCAGCAAGGTCGTGAACCTGTCCCAACCGAAGACCATAGATAAACCTCTCCCTCCACAATCTTCTCCAAGTCCTAAACCCCATTCCAACAATGCCATCAGTGTGCCCCGCATTAGACCCATTGAATCCAACCCTACATCAGTGAAAAGTCCAACAGTGTTAGACTCTTACGTACCTTTGAGATATTTAGTTCAGCCATTCAATGTACCTTACTCCCCCAATTATCAAGTAAATCGTTTAGCTTTTGAAGAACCGGAACTTCCTTTGCCGCTTTCAGCACCATCGCAGTACATCCCTTTATTTCTTAGCAGGCAAAGGAGCCCAGCTAAAATAGTTGAAAAGGCAGCTCCTGTCAAAGTAACTTCTCCCGCCCAACCCAAACAGGCTCTTCAGCTTTCTTCTGAAAATTCAAAATCAGAGTCGAAATCTAGTAGGCCAGTAAACGCTGCTCAAAATATGGTACTTTTGTCCAACGAGCATTTAAAACCCAAGGTTACCGAAAAACTTCATGTTCCCACCCACCAGCTAACCGAAGTTTCTAAAGCTTCCCCAATAGCTGTTCAGCCAGTAGAAGTTGTTAAACCCAATGCAAAGAACCATGTCCCGGATCATCGTGCTATATCTCCTTCTGTTGCGGTGGCATCTCCACCAGCGAATCTAGTCCAAAGACCAGCTGAGGCTGTACCGGTAATACGGGCAGTGTCTGTGCCAGAATACGCCAAAGCTCCCTATTCTTGGACAGATATTCCTAATAGGTACCTAGCTTCTAATGTTCCTTATCCTGTTGTTTTCCAAGACAGGCATTTTGGCTCACCCGTTCAAGTCTCTCCCACTCAGACTTCCCAACCCTACCTTGCCAATTTCCTTCAAAAAATCCCTGTCACCTGGGTGCGGCCTGTTTTAACTGTGGCAAATCAAAACCAGTGGCCAAGAGCTCACTGATTGTAGTTAACCTATAAATTTAGCAGGTTGAGAGGTAACAGGAGATTACTTTTCCCTTTTAAACAGTATTGTTTTCCTGTTTATCCCTTTTAAACTGTATTGTTTTCCTGTTTAGCAAGCCTAGTAGGTTGCTGAAACAATGTGTGATTGATTTAAAGTTGATTGTAAATATTTGTCGAGAGCAGTTGTTTTTGTTGAATATTCGCGTTAACTTTGCTCAAGTTGTAAACTGCGCAGAGCTTGTTTTAATATTCTGTAATATTTAAGTTATTGTAGTCATTTTTACTATGTGAGGTCTATTAAAAAAATCATTAACTCTTTCCTTGTGTTCTCTTCTACCTGATGAGGGGTTTATCTTTCCTCCGTCTTGTATCGGACTGGATTTCGGAATAGACGACGAACGTTATTTTATTTGGTTTACAAGGTTTGCCCACCGCAATTGGGCAGTTGACTTTCATACGCTGTAGCTTCTGTAATAATATGCGCGTACTCTAGGGAAAAAACAACAATAATTATTTTTGCAATGTTGGGTGTACAACTCATTTCGCATAATTAAGTAACGCTTCTTGAAAAAAAAACTTTCTTTAAAACCTGTGGTATTTAACAGTCGATGTAGGCATGTGCGTATCATCACAAAATAATCAGGCTCAGCATAACCTTTGCAAAATCAAAAGTCTTAAAAAAATATTTGAGCCATATTGCGTTTGGATACTATTTTAACTCACAAATCGTTTACTTTTACGTATATAGGTTTGTACCGGAACACTGTCGAAGCTAACCTTCTAAATTCATGTTTTTAGGCATACAAAAGAAGTTCTTTTGCCTAATGCCTACGCGCGCATTGTGACCATTGAACAGAATTCTCATCCCGTCATATCAAGTACAAGGGTCGGGAAAATCTGGGTCGTAGAGGAACTTACAACAAAAATCTAACAAGCAGATACTTTTAAAAGTCGCCTCTGTTCAAGATTTTGCGAAACAAAAAGTATCAATTTCCATTGACCTCTGTCCTCTAGTGTTTAACGGTATTTAAATCGGCGAGAAGAATATAGATCTTACCTTTTGCAATAAAGTGGACATTTTAGTAACGTTTTAGGTTGGTGCTTGTCCTTTAAATAGATTTATAACGCTCGTAGCGAGTATCTGTTATCCATGAAGGGCAGTGACATCTAGCGGAAGAAGAATCAAGCAAATCGTAACGTCATGGTAGACTTTTATTTTTGTCAGAAGATGGCGGGACCATATCATCCACGGCCAAAGCTAAAGAGCATGGTGGGATAAGAGCCTCTTTCATTTCATTCCTCTTTCACTCTTTAAGTATTAAAACATAGCCGGAAAAAAACCCTTGTACTTTACATAGACTTTCTCTTGTCGAAAGCCGAAAGTTACTTTTTCAGTAGCAACGTTCCGTCATATGCTATGTGGACTGGGACTGCACCGCAAGGTTCCTCCCTCTTTTTGATTTGTGTCCAATCATGTAGGTTAAGCTGACTGATGATCTCATTGTTCAAAGAGGAGAGACCTAGTTACATAATCTAAGATGAATACATAATCCAAAGTTACAGCATCAGCCAGACTAGATAATTTGCAGCATCATTTTGACTTCGTCCTATATTTTGTGCTTGGCGCAGTTGAATCTCCAACTAGCCATACCGCTTACATAGGTGGACCAATGTAGTTCGTACTCCGGCGTGCATCTGAAAATGCGAAGGAGGCAGAAAGTTGCATAATAATTGTAAATCTTCATTGACAGATTCCCCTCACTCAACTCGTTCCTGACATTACAGACAGATCCGAAATACATATAGTATCAATCCCCACTCATCCAAGATTACCGATACAACACTCAAAATGAACTGCAATAAGGGGGTTTGTTTATCAAGAGTTGTCTGTCTGATGTCCAACCCTTTCCCAACACGCTTTGAATGGAGATAGTTCAGTGCGTTGGAAATATGCCGTAAAAACCCTGATTTCTTTTTTCGCTGAATTTCCCTGATATTTAAAACAAAAATCTTCGCAGGCTTACTCTAACCTAAGGCGTTAAAACATTAGGAATGGTTGAATGAACTATTGAGGTTGCTGCTCGATGAATAACGTCAACGCTGGAATTTTGTCGGAGTGGCCTGTCAAGGCCTCATGATTAAAAAAGGCGATCTTGAAACCCAATAATTTGTAGCAATATTTTAGAAAAACGATCTCTAATGCGATCAGAAAATATCCAACCGATCTTAAAGCCCTCATGTCGATGTCCTGGGGACAAGATTCTTTCTCAGTAGATTGTGGATATTGTCACTACTTTTCATCAGGCGGCAAAAGCTGGGCAGCTCGTGTTACTCGTTCGATATTTTAAATGTCTCGGTCGGTGTATTCAATGTAGTCACTCTTCCGCCCTCGTTAAAAAGAGAATAATAATAAAAAACACTCACAGATACATAATTCTAATTTCATCACCGAATGTAAATTACTGGGTACCGTACAGTACTTAAGGTCGCCCTCATTGCATGAGCGGAGTTTTAATCGGAAAAGATAGTGAATGTCACCTTTGAACACTTTTATTAATGCATACATATTAAAGCGGAAAAGTCCCCGAAAAAATGCAACAGGAGATGAAAAGTCCTGTCACCCTTAAAGGCGCGATTGGCCAGGAGGTTACACGACTTTTGATCTAAACTGTACAATCATCCCTCACAATGCTTTTACCTTGCGTTTTTCTTTAGCCGTTCACAAATATTGCTGGTAATGAAAACAGTGGCTGCTAGGCGGAACTTCACTTCGGAGTTGAAAGACCTTCGGGTTTCTAAAATTGCATTATGAACCATTGGCCGAGCTTTCGTGAGGTGTTTTCAACTGTCCGAAGGGGGGCGTAAAGGTAATGGAAAATTAAAAAAAAGTGAGATGTTTAGGCGTACGAAATACAACGACCACCCCTTTTTTTTTGTGTGTGTGAGAGAGGTTGTGGTTTGGTTTAACAATATCCTAAGACACTGAGGCACCGATACTCTTCCTTTTTTTAAAAAAAATTTTGGTGGTACCGGTAATCATTTTGCATTATCATCCGACAAGCCTTTGTAAATATGAGTTAAATTCATTTTAAACGAGGCTTAAATTATATTTTAACTAACTACAGCTCAATTTAACACAAAGTGAAACTTAGCATTCAATTTTTATTTAGATTAAATTTCATTCTATGTGTTTGACGTCCAAAAAATAAATTTAGCAATTTCTTTTTAGTGATTGTTGTTAATCCGAAAGGCGCGCCTTTTCCCAAGAACTTCTTCCCGTAAAAACTGAGTTTACAACTGGTTTGTGATCTTTAATTCCCCGTTTCCAAGACTGCAGCTTTCTACTTGCTCTTATTTTTTTTATCATAATGACAATGCCAGGGGATACTTTTAAAGTCAGCAATCACAACAATAACTTTTGTTCAATTTGACATGCATT
>Ga0058701_10002510_pt1 | contig 13978 bp, 6 predicted proteins | sample AgamicOrMae_FD_97039 | JGI IMG/M metagenome (GOLD analysis project Ga0058701, IMG submission 97039) | Agave microbial communities from Guanajuato, Mexico - Or.Ma.e | ecosystem: Host-associated > Plants > Phyllosphere > Phylloplane/Leaf | place: Guanajuato, Mexico | collected 2012-06-04 | reverse complement strand
GTCATCTCCTCCACCCAGAAAAAAGTAATCTCAAAACGAGAGGATTACTCTCAAATTGATGACGCAGATTTGATCGCACCGAGATGTCCATTTCTACGAAAAAACAAGAGATCGAGGACGTCATCGGGGACCTCGAGGTCCCCGATGACGTCCTCTTTTTTGTGGAAACGGACACCTTGGTGCGACTGAAACCGAGCTATGAGCTTAGATTTCGAAAAATATGCCGCTAAGGGCGTCATCGGCGATCTTTCTGCCGTAGCGCTTTACACCAGATCCCATACCGCCGCTCCAATACTGCTCCCATACCGCTCCCGTATACCAAACCCAATCATCTCATACCGATCCCATACCGCAGCTCCAATACTGCTCCCATACCGCTCCCATATACCCAACCCAACCATCCCATACCGCTCCCATACCGCAGCTCCAATCTCTTGCCATACCGTTCCCATACCGTTCCCATACTGCCCCCATACCGTCCCACACCGCTCTGTGTATAGCTAACGGAGTATGGCAAGTAGTATGGCTCCTTACTGTAAGCAATACCGTGCCATACCGGTATGGATAAAGTATTGGAGCAGTCTGTCCAATACTCGAGCCATACCGCAATTTTTTGTCACGGGCCTCCACGATCACTCCGCTCGGCTTAGCAACGAAAGATAAAACACAAGAGGCACAATACACTAGCTTTCAATTTTACAGGGTGCAGGGCAGGGGTTAAATGTCAATCAATGACGGGGAAACGAAACTCTTCGAGACCAATTCATCGCTCTCTCTAGTCTGCTGTTTTTCTTTTCCTTGGAAGTTAGCATTGACGTGTTAACTGAACCAACGTTTTTGTTTACGATTTATGTGAAGGAAAACAGCCTGAAGCACGCAAATATACGATCCAACGACGGCGCGAATCGGGCGCATTGTTGCGCCAGGGAACGAGCTATCAGATGGTCTCTTTTTCTGAAAAAGCCATTCGTTTTTACCTGTTGTGTTTTCTTAATTTAGCAGACCTCTACTCATAATCCTTCTTCACAATCGGGTATTAGTGTCAACTGAGTAATAATGGCTGGTAAAACTATAAATTCCTAACCTGAATTAGCGTGGGATTCGTAATTAATTACACACGGGCAAAATAGTTGGCAGCTAACGCGTTAATTGATAACAGGAACAAATAATTTTAGCAGACATTGATAACTTTTCAGCAGTCATTTCTAACATTAGATGTAGCCGCAGAAACGTTTGCAATGGCAGCTAAACAGACAAATTTGCTGAATTTGTAGCCCTTGCTAACATATTAGAAGCTGCAGCTAACGTTAGCAATGGCTGCTAAAAAGTTAGCAACGGCTGCTAAAACTAATAGCACCTGCTACATCAATTGACGAGTTAGCTGCCACCGCTATTTTTTCCGTGCAGCTTTTCTACCTGCGGTAATATCAAATTGCTTTTGTGCCAAGAAACCAACGTAGAGGTTGCCACTAAGCTATCTAAAACCAGATCCAGAAAGTTCTATTACCTATTGCCTGTGACGTCACATACTGAACCTAACCTCAGCTAACCTCTCGCAGCTTCGGCGGAGTATAAGTTACTTTCATTCGAAACACTCGGAAAAAAATAGCGGGAGCTAATGCGTTAATTGATGTAGCAGGTGCTATTTACTTAAGCAGCCGTTGCTCACTTCTTAGCAGCCATTGCTCATAACGTTAGCTGTAGCTACTAATAAGTTAGCAAGAGCTACGCATTAAGCAAATTTGTCAGTTTGCACCCATTGCTAATATTTTTGCTGTTAGATCTAAAGTTAGCAGTGATTGCTAAAGAGTTAGCAATGTCTGCTAAAATAATTTGTACCTGCTATATCAATAAACGCGTTAGCTGCCACTGCTATTTCTTCCCTTGCAAGCACAAACGCTTCATTCGAGAGCACGACTACTGTAATCTTGTACCAAATCCATATCACCATGAGAATAATCATCCCAACACTCCTTCCAGATCGCCTCGCATTATCAGTTGTAAACGAGGATGACAGAGCCAAAAGCGATCCGGTTATTAAACGTCTCCGGGGCGTTGATACTGGCGGGGAGGGAGGAGCTTAGCCTTGGAAAGAGTGGGTGGCTGTTTTACACCCCCGCTTCGCCCGTTTTATTGCCCGCTTTGACAAGCTCAGCCGCGGAAGAGGGTTACCGGATAAAAGGGTTCAAGGGGGCGGTCAGCACACTCTCTCTGCAAAATCGACAACCCTCCTTCAACTCCAAAAGTGAACATTTAAACATACGTTTGGATGAGCGTCCGTCCATTAGATTGTAACATACATTCAATTCGACGCAAAAAATACAATACTACTCAGAAATTGAATAAAGATTTGATGTGCGTTAAGTTTTGATAAGAGAAGTTGATTATCGGCTCCCCCCCGCTGAAATTTCACTAAATCATGGCTTCATCTTCAATCACCTTGACTGTTCTTCTCACAGATTGTGATTTCCGCATCTGTTTCTCGCCATGAAGTCCACCGTTTTATCACTTTGTTATGAGGATTAAAAACAAGGGCACAACTACCCAAAATTAGGTTGAAAGCATAAAGGGTGATTTCACAAGATGGCACCGAAAGAAGAAATCAAGAAGAAGAAAGAAAACAGTTTCACAACAAACTACCAGAAGCAATCCAAAACCTGAAATTTGGTCCCAGTTTGGCAAGCTTAACGAAGTTATTTAAAAGCAGAGCTTGTTTCGGAATATCTGCCTTATGAATAGGTAAGTCTACATAACTAGTATACAGTATTTATTTTCAATTTACAGCGTACTAAATAGACGTATTTGTACCTACCTTTTCGCTCAAAATTTGCGACAAATATGTCCTTTTAAAAAAAATACTCACCAAAAGCACAAATTGTCATTAACTGCGTAGATTTAAACAAAATATACGACCTTTTTGACGACTTAAACATTGCTTTTTTGTGATTTATTTTTCTTTCTTCTTCTTGATTTCTTCTTTCGGCGCCATCTTGTGGAATCACCCTATAATCCACTCGGAAGAACCTCGTGGCTTCGCTAAGACTTTCCTTTGCATAGAATTGTTACTATTAGGTTGAAACCTAAAAAGTAAGTTAAGTAAGGTGCCTTGGGTTTCCTTGCCTCCGTGACGAGGATATTGAAAACAAGATGCGGGGAGTTCATCCTTCGAAACTATACTGATTTTGCAAGCATGAGCAGAAATTTGCCATTATATATCGATAGTCTGAGATCGAATTTGAGGGTCTTGCTCAGCAAGCAGTCTGATGCGAGGGCTGCAATATGCATTAAATACGCATCTTAGAATCACAGGTGTGTATTTTGTGCCAAAGAAGCATGGCACAAAACATGATTTCCTCGGATCACATAAAAACGTGCACTTCAAAATCACTCAAACATCTGCCAGGGACATTCCACAGACCGCATCAGAAAATATGGTTTAGATTGGTAGTTTTTTTTAAAATGAATATTGGGCTTATTATGTCTGAAAGTAGATCCAATGACGAAACTGAATACTGCACTTCCTCTTACAATTGAAGTGCGCCAATTTTATCGACTTTTGAGCAAGAGTGTACCGCTTGTGAGGTTTAAAGGTTGAATGTACGGGTGTTGTCTGTCTGAGAGGCGCAGTAACCTGAAGTAACAATTCCGGCAGTGAACTTTTATGTTGTTTTTAGTTTGGTGGAAGGAGAACCTTCAGGTTTTAAAGGTTTTACTGGAGGTAGGCGAGTCTTTCTAACGATCCCCAATTCCGGGTAATTTCTCTTTAAGTGCGAAACTAATTGAGATCGCAGACGAGAATAGCGTTTCATTTTACGAGTAGCCCTACACCTACAATAGAACTTTTTCAATACGAACCAAATCGCACTGTCAGATTTATGAGGATCTAAAACGATGCAGTCTTAAGTAGAACTGATTTGAGCTCATCTAGGCCTAACCTATGCCACTATTTACCCGGTACGAGTTATCAATTCGAAATCTTGATGGGAGTTCCAATGAAAAGGTTCCCAGTATATTGTAGGTTGCATAACTGGATTGGCAACAAATTGAAATGGTCGTGAAAACATGTCTGTGAGTCTGTGTGTTTGTCAAAACGTTTCCAAAAAAAAGGTGTATCGCCCTGGAAGCCGTTTTACAGAAAAGAAAACCACTTTTGTAATATGCAATCGGTCATTTAACAGCTTTCATGGAATCTTCGTTTAAATAAAAACACAATGTTTTTTTTCGTATGGGAAGTTATTGCACCACATGCAGGCTCCTGTGGCAAGGGGGAGGGTTCAAGTTTTGGCTTGTAGTAGTTGTTGTCATACCTGTACCTCTTTCAGCGTTGAAGCTACTGAAGAGGGGAATGAGTCAAATAAATACATTAAATCAAAAGAGCATATCAAGAACTAAGGGCTACAACTGCGCTTAATACGCGAAAAAAAAAACACAAACAGAAAAAAAATCCGAGGAAACAAAAGCATTAAGATTTTCGCGCACTATTTTTATTTGCCCTAATAGACTACTTTTTTTTCTGATGGACGTGGAAGTATACTTGCAGTAGGCCCGGTTTTGCATTTTGATAGCACAAAAACAGTTGTTCCTCCTAGAATAAACATTGCCACCAGGTGAATAATGTCAACGGATTTATATACGCATCAATGGCATCCCTGAAGGACAGACATCAAAAAGATTTGCAACATTCGAAAAGTTTAAAAAAAAAGTAGCATTTTTTCTTATCCCATCATTTCAAAGTAGCGGTTCAAACACAATTGTGATGCGTATCCTTTCAATTCTATATTATGGACACTTTCAAAGGGGTCTCAGAGTTCGCAGTGTTGAGAAACAAGCTGTGCTTCTTGAACAAACTTCAAGGATATTTGTAGTAATGAGATCCAAGAAGTAAATACAATGGTTAAGCACGAGTGCATCGGATGCGATAAGGCCTGGAGAAAAGAAAAATACTTAATCTATGGAACCGCGAACGTGATGGTGCACCTTTGCGGAAGATTTATCAGCGTATCCTTCCATGGCGGAGTATTTTAATGGGGTGTAAAAGGCTGAGTGCTTCACGAAAGCGCAAACTGCCATTACACTGCCAACGATTTCCAAAATCGTAAAATTACTCACTTTAATGGCGTATCAACGATTCATAAACTAACATAGGAAGGGAGATTCTTTTCCCACCTAACACAGGAAAAAATAATCTTTGTTTAAGGTAATCTCATATCTTGTTTTGAGTATGAAGGTAAAAAAAGGGAAGAGCATGACCTTTTTTTTTTGTCCCAAGATACCCCTATTAATGATATTAATGGAGAGCTCTTGACGGGAACTGCTCGTCTGATAAATTTGTTAAGGTTTACTTTCGATAATGCGGCCCAGTTCCGCTCTTCCCCAGCACTCTTAGCAAGAACCGCAGGGAGAGGTCACTGGTTATCCAGTGACCCAGGTGCCACTGGAAAACTCAGTGAAATCACACTGAAAATTCAGTGCCAGTGAAAATTTACTGGAAACGAGTCAAACGAGAAAAACCAGTCCACGGCACTGAAATTCCTAGGTGCACCTTGGCCACTGGAGCTTTGCTAAGCGTGAGATTTACCTTCATATCCAAAACACGTACGGGATAATTACCTTCCTAAAACAAGTTTTAGGTGCGAATACTTCGTCAATATAGTTTAGTTCGGACTACGTTATAACTGAGTAAAGGATGCTTAAGTAGGCTGAGTGAGGTTATTACGTGAGGCCAGAAACATAACTGAATTCCAATCTAAAACTTACTTTGTAGTTTTTGTGCAATCTCGTAAGTGTAAACGCTATAACTCTTTTAAAAGCACAAGAAATGAACACAAGCTGTGTCCCGTTCGGACTCGAAGGGCCCACGGACGATGATGTCACGTGCCGTGGCTATGAGAAAAAAGTTCGAATACTGAATAGATGTCTAGGAGAAAACATTCGCCGATTCAAAACACATTAATGTGTTCTAATTATTTGGCTATGTCACGGAAGTGCCTTTCACCCTAATCACGCCGATTGCTATGGTCAGAAAGGATTGGCATTTACTCTCAAGACGTACTAAAACCCGACTAATCAGGAAAAACAATATTAACAAGGCTCTCTTTTAGTCCTAAATGAATAAAAATTGCGCGGAATAGCATTGTAAGTTACATAAAAAGTTAGGCAACCCACATAACAAACGTGATGTGGCCAACCCAAAATGAATTCCTGGATGCGCCACTGAATATTTTACGGGTAAAAGCACGTACTTCAACGCCCAAAATCTTCCCCTCCCCTTTTTTTTCAAATACAGTAGAAGAAATTGGGAACGTGAATAGACCACGTTTCCTACTTCTGTCATTAATTCATTTATTTTTTCGATACTATGAATAAATTTGACTCATCATTAGTATTTTGAGACACATCGGACTTAAATATCGATATTTCAGGATTAATTCAGCACAGATTATTTCAGGTTAAAAGAGATAATGCAACTTTACGTTTGAAAAGATTTAGTTCAGATTGGATTTGGGTGCGCAAGTGTAAATAAAATATATGCGTTTCGTTGTCCGGCTAACAGTCTTGACCTGAAATTATTTCAATTCAGTATTGTCGCAAGAATGCTTTGATCACAGGACATTAATTTTCCGATACGTAACAGGAACTTTTTAAACCATAGTCAGAAAAGAAGTTCGAAATATTAAAATCGGTAACGATAAAACGAAGCCTTCTAACAATCCGATTCAAGGCACGGGCCACAGAGATCTTGGCAATTCATCAAAAGCATAAGCTGCGAGCTACACAAAAGAAAGAACTGCTTACAAAAAACTTTGATCCTTTTATCAAAACGTCTCCTTAAGACACCATTGTCAACTTTTTAGGCAGCAGCTAAAAAGTGGCTTGTCGCACAAAAAGAAAAGGAACCCTTGAGGAAAATTCCGTTTTGAGTAAAGCACGTTTGAGAGGCCAGAGAAAGTGCACTTTAAAACGGTTTTCGAGGCGGTTTACTTCATCGCGTGCGCCAAAGGCGCGGTTCACAGCCACCGAGAATACTTCAAAGACACTGTACCGTACAAAACTATCGCTCACAAAGATTTAAGCTCAAATTGTTCCTAAGAATCTTTCCACTTTTTTCTTGTATTTTAGGTATACATATCATTGATTGTCTCATGTTGCTTCATGATGAGAATGAAGAATCATTCTCCAAAAGCCTAGCTCTCAAAAAAAAACTAGGCCTACCAAAAAGTACGACATTTTGTCTGAATAAATTCCATCAAGAACACTTGTACGAGAAATCATCGTTTCATTTTTAGTCAAAGAACGTCTTTGTTGAAGTTCTACATCCTAACAATGCTACGTCAAGAGAATTGGACTCTTCCATGGAAAGGAAATTTTAGGTTTCATGTTGAATGAACCTCCAAAGAACGTCTTCGAAATCTGATTTTATTCAAGTAACGCTTACGTTACGAAACCCAAATATCAATAGTTCCTAAGGTAAGAGTACTCTATATGAGAATGTTTATGAGTTCCCTCACGGCGGCTCCAAGTCATTGCGTTTCCTTGTCCGACAACACCCTCCTCACCTCTACCCTACCCGTTTATAGTGGTAAAGATATGGCTCCAAGAGATTGAACCCCTCGTCCAAGGTCTCCCTATCTTCCAAACGGGTGAGGCTTGCGAGTAAACAAGATACATTCCTTAAAATTCGGGTGAACCCCTGGAGAATTCATCCAACCGACAATGGTCGTTCCACGACCTACTTTCTCGAGTCAAGACGCGCGGCGTGAGAAACTCCACGAAACGGAGCGCAGCACAGCTAGAATGGAGGAAATGTAACATTCTTGCTGTCCAGGACACAGCAAGGGACCGGCGAAAGGGTTGGGGACCCACTACCGACACCTCCCATCTGAATAAGTTGGCGGGTAGCCTACGCATATCTTTCTCAGGAACAGCGGACCTTATTTACGTGTGCTGTCACGCAAGACCAGCAGAGGGCGGCCTTGCAGCTTGCATCAGGCAAGTGGGTCGGCACTGGGGTTATCATGCAAATTGGCGATGCAGCCTGACGTGCGCAGATTGATTTGATTGACGAATGCATGGGGAATGGAATCTAATGGCCGAGAAATTGGGATGCGATGTATTGCGTCTAGAAGGAAGGTCACGGATTCACTGTTCGTGATAGAGGGCGGCTGAGATATTGAAATGGACCGGGAGGTTTTGGTTTGAGGTTCATTGAAGCTCTTCGTGGTCATGACTTTTTTTGATGATCCTTCGAATTGCTACGGGATAAGAATCGATCTGGCCAACTTTGGTGATTCCTGCACCAGATGATAGCTACCATTAGGAGTCTTCTTTAAACTGGATTTATTTTTTTCCAGAGAAATACTCTTGTGATACTGGGTGAGAAAATTTGTGATATTGCCTCAAAAGCGCATAGTTACCAAGGATGTCTGCAAATACGAACTTCTGATACATAATCTCCAACACTATCCAAAAGGCAGAGGCCTACTATTCAAAATCACCGACAAACAGGATGGCTATGATATTGCCATGGCCGAAAAGATATGGATGCTGTCTAAAGAAAGAACTCTCTAGTAGATAGTCTTCGAAACTGATCACAGAGAAAACTGTGTTTGAAAAAAAAAGTCCAGGAAAGGATAAAATCGAGAAGCCTCGAGCCTCAAAATGCGCTCACACAGTATTAACTCTCGTGGCTGATATTTCAACAGTTCACTTTAAGCGCATGTTTCATTCGGCGTAATGCTCGCATAAGCCTCAAAATATCCTGCCACATCGTTGCGCAACAAGCTATATCTTGTTCATGTTCCTCGGAAATGTAGTATGAAACTCCGCTGAGGAACATGTATGCATTCAACTCTATCGTCATTTCAACCAAGTGCCTAAGGGCCTACAACCGAACTACTACATTGAAAAAGTTTTTTCCACCATGAACTTTCAATAACAGGCATTTAATGATTTGTTAGATCTTGCGTACACTTTAAAAAACTCGCTCCTTTCGCGAAGGCATATTACTTTCATAAAGTATGCATTTCCTACCTCTTTCATCTCACCTTTGTTCTCAGGTATCTATTAAACACAATTACATCGATGAAAAAAAAATCGTAGATTGGGTGGCACTGCAATTTTCAATAGTTGCATCTTCCATTTTTATTTAACTCTAATTTAATTTCCCTTCGTTACATTACATTATGAGGACCAAGCGAACACATTTACATGGTTTTGGTAGGAAGATTAACTTAGGTCTGGTTGACCTAGGTAAGATAAGGTGATTGATGTCTTGTTTTCATTATTCGCTACAATAATTTGTGACCAAGCCTGAAGCTTCGAAATGAGGGACTTCCGCCAAAAAAAAAAAAGAAGTTGCCTTGAAACAAACCGAGCCGTGACGAGTCTAGCCTGCCCCGGTGTAATACCTCGTCTATGGCCGGATCGGCCGCCTATGGTTAATTTGTTAATTTTCACGGTTTACGGAGAAAAAACAACAACAAAAAAACACGTACAACATAACCACGGCCAAAAAGAACGGATTGCGCTGCTGATGAACTGTGTTAACGCCGCCATGTTCCTTGATCTGGCCATGGACGAGGTATTACACCGGGGCAGGCAGGACTCGTCACGGCTCGGTTTGTTTTGAGGCAACTTCTTGTTTTCTTTTTGGCGGAAGTCCCTCATTATCGGTGAACGGCTGCTCCTGCCAAGAAGTGGCATCAAGATCGGTGTCCATCAGCTCAGGAAAGTTTGGGTGCCTTGTACCTCGCTCCGCGCTCTTCTTGGCGACGACCACCACAGGTAGAATCAAAGAGGTCGAAAATGCCACTTTAAAACAGTGTAAAGTACGCTCACGACGCGAAACTCGTAACATGCAGAGTGCTCCTGATATTGACAAATCGAATCGTGATAACGCAGCTGATAGGTGCATTATGCAAAATGCACCCGTCGCGGCAGCTGCACTCTGAGCGACGATAAATGAGACAGTTCAGCGGCACGATCGCGCCTAATAGGTGAAAACTTAACCATGTTTTCTCCCTTAACTCGATTTCAGAGCCAAGCGTGGTTTTGCGGTTTTTAATTCATTTTAACCTAAATTGCTAATTTTTGACAACTGCGGTTGGATCGGTAATGAGATGTTATCAAGATTGTGGTTATTGAACAAATCAAAGCTACCAGAGCACTTTAATTTTAGCATGAGTAATGTGCACACCTGACCGCGATAAATATTGCTATGAAAAGGCACTTCGAAATTGACGAATGACGGCGAATTCTTGGAAACCATAATTGATTAGAAAATTCAGCGGTTAAAGGTGACGCACCACCACAGAAGTCATACCCAGCGCGAATATGCATCAAAATCTTTTGCACAATGAACTTTCTTTCATTTCTTGGCCTTCTTTGAAACACAGAAGTACATGGTAGAGAGACTGTAGTTACACAGAGAGTGGCCGACTCTAACGGTCAGTTTGGATTCCACAGATCTGATTGGTTGGGATCCAGCTTTTGCCTTCGCTGATTGGTTGTGATAAAAAACTTGGTGAGGTCACGTGGTACAGTTTGCCACTCTCTGTGTAACTACAGTCACTCTAGATTATGGGACAAGTGGGAATCGCTTCCACGATCTTCAAGCAATACGTAATTTTGTGAAAAAAAAATGCAAGTCGTTGCTAGAAGTTTTTCGAGCGACCTTTTCTTATCTTGGCCTACAAAAAAGGTTTCAAGCACCACCGACTTGGCGCCATTCAAACAAAGACAAATATTAAAAAAAAAAGAAATATTCAAGCGTGCTTGGGAAGAGTGTGGCCACACTTGTACTCCAATAAAACTAGCAAATGTTTGAGACGAATAAGAGAAATAATACACCCTTAAAATGGGAATGAAAGCAACTCTACAAGACACGGGAGTACTACGTTCTCTTCACTCTAAATTATAAAGAAATGCTTTCTCCCTTGAAGGTTATTTTATTTCTAGAAGATTCTTCCTCTTATCTCCACCCTGTTTCACGCTTTCGGTAAACTGCTTAAGGATTACGGAGACATATGGGTAGGTTACGATGACCTAGGGTAGCTGCGCCTTGGAAGCGTCAGCCTGGCCTGGCGCACACAAAGTGGAACACAAGGGGTAGTTAATTTAACCTTTCAAATGTGCAGTGTGTAATGAATAATTACACTTTCCTTCCCAAATAGGAGTGTTAATCATGACGTTCATTTGGGGGTCACACCTGTTTTATTGAGTGTTCCCACTCCGCCTTGCCATTAATGAAGCTCGATTCCGAAATAAAGCACAGCATCCACCCATCGAATCCAATTAATATCGGATATTTACGTCATTTCCTGCTGGCGAACTTACTTGAATGCAACTCGCAAGCACACTGCGGCACAGAGTTTTACTCGAAAAACTTTCCCCTTTCATTTGCGAACAGCAGAAATGTCATCTATGCGTTTGAAGAAGCTCCTTGTTTGGCCAACTCCATTCGAGCGGATTTCCCATTACTTTTGAAATGACTTTTTTTTCCCTTTTGAAACTGACTTGTTGTTTTGAAGTGTCGCGTATTTTTAGAAAGTACTTTATTTAGGTTTGAAAGAGAAAATGGGGTCAGGGTGCGTGAATACTCTCTCTGACACAAAAAAGATACTGTTCGAACTTCTAGATTATAGGTTATGTATAAAATGAGGCTCGGTGCAATTAGAGAGTAACGTTAGGTTATGTAGTCTGTTGTAAGATGGAAATCCGAATGGTTTATTTCATATGCTGTCATTCAAGACTGTATGTTTTCATCATTTGTACCAACGTAATGATCTTTATTTGTCGAAAGGCTTGTTACCTAACCTATCTCAACCTAAGTTAACCTAAGCTCGTAGTCGCTAAGCCGGATGCCACTCTTCAACGGCAGTGACTTGTTGCCAAGACTAAATTTCCGTCAGGATAGGCGACAACCGAGCGGAAAGCGCCTGCATAACAAGCGACATTGTCACTACAACAATGCTCCTTTGCTGAAGTAACGATCTGTGGAGGCAACTAATTTATTTCCTACGAGTAGGTTACCTTTTAGGATGGACTTATCAATAGCCACATGGATCCCAAGCTTTCAACAAGCCCGCTAAACGTTACACGGCTAATAATCTTCTCGGAAACCGGACATGAGGGGGTGGCGCCCATTTAAATTGGAGTAGAAAGGATTGTTAACTAGCAATTTCTAGTGCATGTCTAATATGATTTCACTCGAGTAAAGCCCTCTAGGTTGCGAGCGGAGTGTCTCGTCAAAGAGGCGCTAAAATTTGAGACGTCATTCGCACAAAGAGTGGGTCACTTTGATGTAATCCGAAATTCACGTTGACGCGCGTTAATATGCATCGTGCAGCGTGCCACGGCCACGTCGATCCCGTTCGTTGTTCGTTCCGAGTTAATTTCAAGTGAAAAGGCTCGTCTCCCACATCGCAGGCGACGCCCTTTTTGTTCTGTTCCTAATTAACCCCAATGCTTTGCCTTCTAACCACGATGAAAACTAGCGCCTCTGAATGGAAACTATGCATTCAGAAAACTGAAATTTGATACCTCTTTTCGTCGGATTTAAACACCTTAATGGCACCTTGTTTTCATGCAGGAACTAAAAGCACGAGTTCATTTGCCCTAGAGTTATCTGTTCTAAACCAGCCTATAAACTATAAACAAAACACCCGTTTCACGGACCTCTATTTTTGTGTGAAACTAACGTGGGTAGTACATATTTTGGTTCTTTTTCAAATTAGACCTATGCTCAGCCACATCAATTGAAAGCTCTCGCCGAAAACTCTTAACCCAGATCAGCCAAAAGTATATGGAGTAAAATTTAGCTCAAGGGAAATTGGAACAATTTTTCTCCATTAAAATACGCGATTTCAAGCTTTGAAAAATGCCTAAATAATCAAATTTCAGGTTTCCAGGGGGCGATTTTATTTTTTAATTGTGACAATACTGAACTAAAAAGATCCTCTATTTTTTTTCTGTTTCCGAACGGCATCGCTGGGCGATTGTGCGTTAAATAACGTGGTGGATGAACACTTGTGTATTTTGAAAAATAACCATAATAAACGCTACCACCGTTTTAGTTTCACACCCTAAAAAGTTATAGCATTCCTCCAAACGGGTCAATTGTTTTTAGAACATTGTTCTCAATACTATATATATATATGAGCACAGCTCAAATAATAGATTCCCCGTGTAGAGAGACATGCCTGAAGAACAAGGGCCGTTTTGTGCGGAGCTCTTCGCCGTTTTAGATCTCCGGAATAAAAGTTTTCCCGGATATAAACAAAGCGCAAGGCGAAGTTGTACTTTACCTTCGCACTTTTGATCTTAAAGTCGGCCATCTATCCAATTTTGGGGGCATTTCTATTCGGCCAGCGGCGCGGCTTGCCACGTTTCATTCGCACGTGCACTGGCACGTGAATTCGCACTGGCACGTGAAAGAGCATCGCAATATATTGAAATAGCAGAAATGCCTGCATACAGCGAACAGCCTCAGCATCGCCACGCTTCCTCCGCACTCCTAACAAAACTATCTGCGCCAAAACTCGGCGATTTGCGGGAATCCATATCGGTTGCCAATAGGCCACGAATCCGAATTCTTGCCACCAAAAGCAGTCGCAAAATATATCCAACCAACAAAGAAGGACTTGGAAAAAAAGAGAGGGTTCGTATTTGGTTTACACGGTTCCCTGGTGGAAAACGGTCCTTTACAATGGTGCCATCAGGATCAGCGGGGTGCTTAACACAGCGACGTCAACAACCGCTAGGGGAGACCGGGGCTAGTTGACAAGTTTTTTACATTTTCGACTGTGCATCGAAAATGGGGAGGAATTGAGTAAAACCGTTTTCACCATTGCATAATACATCTCTTTGGGCGTTGAATGCGATTGATGTTTATTTTTTTACGTTTCAAAAGGGTAATGAAAAAGCGATTTTCCCAAGGGCCTGCAAATTTGTCAACTTGCCCCGGTACCGGGGTAAGATG
>Ga0058701_10002509_pt1 | contig 13983 bp, 10 predicted proteins | sample AgamicOrMae_FD_97039 | JGI IMG/M metagenome (GOLD analysis project Ga0058701, IMG submission 97039) | Agave microbial communities from Guanajuato, Mexico - Or.Ma.e | ecosystem: Host-associated > Plants > Phyllosphere > Phylloplane/Leaf | place: Guanajuato, Mexico | collected 2012-06-04 | reverse complement strand
TTTTCCCGTGAAAAGGGGGGCCCACAAAGGCTCCCGGGTTGGCCGCCCAGGCCACCTGCCCGCCCCCCCCCCCCCCCCCCCCCTCCGTGCCCCCCCCCCCCCGTCCTTCCGTCCGTCCGCGCACGCGGTCCACTTCAGCATTACAGATCAATAGCAGACAGCTGTACGACCATTTCGCGACTAGTCATCCGCTAAAGCCACAAACAACAAAACTTGGCGTCAATCATTGCAAAACGCGAAGAGTCACACGGCGCTCCAAAACAAAGGCGGCCAGGTTGACCCCCGGCAAACTGTAGACTAGAGTGCGTGTCTGCAGAAACCCTTCTCTTCTTCCCGCGGCAAGGCACGATACAGTCATTCTTTGAGATTGCACTTCCAACCTCTCATGCTGCACCTTCCGAAACAAAGGCAAACGGAGTGGTGGCTGACCGAGGATATTTCCAAGTGAACGTGACCTTCCGTCGGTAGCCATCAGGTGCCTTACTTCGGTTTCGTTAGGTCCCTTCTTCCTTGCATAGGTATCGCTCCGCTAAGATATCATCGCATTGATGCCGCCTTCAGTTAAACGGCAGAAAACTACCGCCGAAAAGGTCGTCTACCGTTTCGACAGGGTAGTCCCAATGAAGTATGTTGCCGGCCCAGTGCTTCGCTCCGCTCGACTTGGCCACGAAAGGCTATGCAACCTTAAGGTTCTTTCATCTTAATGGGTTGTTCTCAACTCCAACCTAAAATTTTCTCGAAGACAGAATTACCTCCTCTGTAAATTTTACGTTAAAATGTGACTTCAACTTTGCCTAAATCATGACTTCGATTAATATCACAATATCAATAGATATTATTTAGGGTCTTTTTTTACCTCCCTTAAAATCAAACTTTTTCCAACAATCCCTCCCGAGTTGAAAAATAAAGCCTGATTAATACCCCAGAATACTGTTTTGTCCCAAAATCAGGTCTTACCTGTGCATAAGCACAGCGGGGGTTTTCTTCAGATCTTATTAAGCCCTGATGATACCCCCGCTAATGCTCAGGTATGGCCTGATTTTGGGACAAAACAGCATTTTGGGGTCTTAATCAGGCTTTATTTTTCGAATCAGGCTTGGCTTAAAGCGGTCGAATTTCACAATGCAGCGCCACGATGCCAGAAAAGCGTGTGCACGCGTATTCACGGGCACAGCATTCTTATCAAAGATAAGCGAAGCCAAGACGAAAATATAAAATACCAAAATTGTTCGAAACGTTACGTTAAATGGCAACGCAAAAGCCACCAAAGGGCGTTTTACTCAATTAGTTTGAATTAAGTAGAAGCTGTGCCTCGCTGTCGTCAGACTATTGTTAAAGGAAAACAGGCGAGCAAGCATCCGGCAACAGGTTGCAAACTAACTTCTTCCCAAAACTTGGTGGGGAGGGGGGAGAAGCGCAAGAGGGGGACAGGGGATGAGGTGCGGCCGAGAGCGACCTAGCCTACGTATTGATTCAAAAATGGCCATGCCTCACTAATCCTAGCGGTATTCCCAACGAAAATCAACCCCACTCAATGTGGTACCAGCGTTCCGCTCGACACGAGTTACGTAGGAAGAGGAAGGTTCTGTTTCGAGTGCCAGTTTTGCTTCCATTCCGAGTGCTTTATGAGTACGTGCCTATGAATGTTACATAAAAAGTATTAAGTAAAGGTTACAGGCACGGCCGCGGGGATGGATTTTGCCACAGCTTATCCTGCTTGCTTGTTTTAGATGTTTCCCTTCTACGGACCGCACTCGGAGACAACTTTTGCCCCTTCCTAGTTTTTTATCTCTCGCCCTACGCTGCACAAAATAAAGCTGAATTCTCTGCTTTGTGGTTCTGGATTACTAAGATTACTGTAAAGACACCTGGTGTGGCTTCGTAAGTAAGGTCTCTTTACTGACACTTGTGCCTACAACAAAAAACGTCCCGAATGTGAAATCTGACTGCATTGGAGATTGTTCATAATGCAACTTCAGTCGTCCTACGTTTATCATTTGCAACACGCCACAAGATTCTCCCATACAACCGTCAGGTACAGACTTCCGGGGCATCATTTAATAGAAGGGGGAATTAGAGTATCGCTTTTTTATTCACACAGCCTAAGTTATTTTCGAAATGCTGCAAGCATCAACAGCGCCAGCGCCAGGAACTCGGGTACGCGTTTCATACACCTGGGACGCGCGCAAAAGGAGGAAAAAAACGATTCCGATTTAGTTGATGGCAAAACGTTTCTTGTTGTAAGCAAACTGCCTTTAAGCAGCTTTGCGAATTCGATCCGCGCGCTATTCGGCTGCGCGCTATTCGCTCGCGCTATTCGGTTGCGCGCGGCTGCGCGCTATGTAAAGTTGCCAACGCCGCCGCAGCGCGCAGTGGCGGACCACAGCGGACCGCATCGCGTCGCTCCCCGAGGCTTTGGGGTCCGCCGGTCCGCTAGCGCCCGCCATCCGCTATCGTCCGCTCCGCTTTCCCGCATCGCGGCCGCGTCGCGTCGCCCCTCGCGGAACATGCAGCATAGGCAGTAAATCAGTCGCTCTGCTTTTCATTTCTCAACAAGCCTTTTTCTTGAAAGGCGGTGGCTGCCCTTGGAAAGTTCCTTCGCTTGCGATTTGAGGAGCGCCATTCAACGTGGGGCCCGCCCAGCCGCCTCACGTCAGCCCAGCCTCCCTTTTAATTCTGCCACGAGGCAAATAAAGGTGGATGGGACGCGGAGCCGATACTAACAGTGCTCGGAGCGGTATAATAAGATGCCGGCCGGCGATGTCTTCAAAACACGACCAACCGGTGGTGCCCCAACAAGAAGCCTTCACAAAACGAAAGTCTCCAAAGACGTCAGCATAATTTTGACAAAATGCACCTTTTCTGCCGAGTCTTCGGAGCATTCTCCGCTCTGCTTTCCTCTTGGTCCAGAGACCTGTCTCCTCGAAACGTTGTACTTTACAGAGGTTAAATTTTTCTCTTGAGTTCTAACTTTGCCACCGAGCACATCGAGGCAACGGTACATATGATCCGATATGACCGACCAGCCTGCCGTCGAGAAGTTACATCAAGCAAGGTGTCCGCCGGGCGCAGGGAGGGAGCCTGAGTAAGGCGCAAGGTACTTTCCGGAGGAGTTAAGAAGATAAACGTTCTTGGACTTTCCGACGTATTCGAATCCTAATCCGATCCTATCTTTGCCTACAGTAAGAATACACACGGGAAAAAAGAATTTATCAGTGGCAGCTAACGCGTTAACTGATATAGCAGGTGATACTATTTTTTTCAGCCGTTGATAACTTTTCGGTAAAGCCATTGCTAACGCTAGCTGTTGCTACTAACAAGGTAACAACTTGAGCAAATTCGTCTGTTTAGCAGCCACATATAACGTTAGCAATGACAGCTTAACAGCTATGTCTGCTAAAATTATTTGTACCTGTAATATCAGTTTAACGCTTTAGCTGCCACTGCTATTTTTCCCCGAGCAGTAAGTTGTTGACAATTACAATTTTCACCGCGTATAACATTCATGGAAAAATAAAAACAGATTTTCAATGGTCGTAAAAAAAAATTCAGCGCTTTCTGGGCATTTATCAAATAAAGCGGGCGGGTTACCTGTTGTCCCATTCCTGAATACAGCGCATGTGGGTTAATTGAATACCCCCTCCTACCCTTCGTTAGGGGGGCGCATAATTTAATCAACGTACTCTACTAAGCAGGAGAAGAAAGCAGCCTCATCGAGATACATTCTATGATACGCTACCTCGTTAAATCATTCATTCCTCAAAGGACTCCATGTGTTCAGGTCATATATGAAAAATGTCTTAAGATCGAAGGCCGCAAGCATTATGCAGCAAAATATGTCCAGAACCGTGTTCTCAAAAGCGTTCAATTGTCACAGTCAAGAACCTGCACAGTAAAAACGAACACCTGCTCTAGGTAGTCTGGTGCCTGCTTTCGGTATGAAGGTAGAACAAGGACCAGTGAATTTAGGTATTTTTAAAGATAAATTTATCCGCTAGATCTCATCAAAAGCTCTTTATTGATATGGTAATTGACAAGTGCATCTTCGAAAATAGCCACGCTGATCACCTATTTCACCTTCCTATTGAATACAGGTATGGGATGACCAAAAGAGGGATGGGACTTCATTGTGGGTTGTTTCTATTAGGCCCCGATGAAAATTGCCTTGTTTTAACTTTGCGTTTTGCACCGAAATCTTTTGTAAATCCATAAATATGACAAAAGTCGCTTGATGCTCGTAGCTTTCGATGTGGCTGAAAATAAAATCTTTTCAAAACAAATTTCTAAAATTCTTTTCAAGTTTTTACAATATTACCTACGAGTTTAAACTCCAGACTTAGCAAAGCCGTCAACATTGAAGTGTGCCTGCCTACTCTCTAAAATTATGTTTTTCTTGTAAATTTGGAGGAAATCGTCTTCCGCACGAGTTGGTAGCATGCGTCGAGTTTCCCCGTAAAAATCTGCATGCACTGTTTCTTCATTAAAATCCTTTTATATCATGGAAACTTACTTCCAACTACCGATTTGAAGTTCAGGTGTTTTTACGTTTGACATACACGAAATAAGTGGATTTTGTTAGAAACACTGACAGTTTGAACATTCCTGCGAAGCTATTTACTGCGTCGACCACACGATAAGACGTTCGTTGAAAAACATGCGTTAAAGAAGTCGTAGTGAGTGGGGTCAAGTCTGCAGACTATCATGATATGGTCCATAATGTTTTTTTATGCTAAGACGCTAATGTTTATGAAAATATGGTGGTCGCTGACTCATTTCCTCCCTTAAAATAGCTCTAGGCCCAAGCTGAAAGCGTCCCAGAAAATAAACGCGCTTACAGAACTACGCTCGATTTCAGCCAAAAGAGATGCATTTCTTATTTGGTTGATAATTTCCAAAATGATAAAGGGTTATAATATATTTCCCAAAAACAAAATTTAGGCTCTTTGAAGATGAAAAATAAACAGAGCAGATGAGACCAGAAAAAAAAACCGCACAAACCAGCACCAAAATCCTCCTGCTGGACTTATTTTCTTGAAAAAGTTTTTTTTTCCTTTTTCCGAGCTGCTGAGATCGCAGTACATCACCGCACAGTAAATTAAAAATTTCAAAGTCACCCAGACAGTTTTCTCTCCCATACACGCACACTCTAATTTTTTAAGGTAACAATTTTAACCTTTCGGTTCAACCTTTCGTCACATCGAGCGGAACGACAGCAGAGAGAGGCAAGAGGCATCCCACCTAACTTAACCTATCATAACAAAGCCCCTTGCCGTTTACCATGATTAATTAAAGTCACTTGTGCCTCGCTTTGCTATCGCTCCGCTCGGCTATCGCCAAGCCTGATGCCGCTTACTAAGCGGCATCAGGCTTGGCGACCGTTTAATTCGGTAACCCTAGGTTAAGTTAGGTTAGGTTACGTGGCTCGTGCCTCGCTTCGCTATCGTTCCGCTCGGCTTAACGTCGTAGGGGTTGGACCAAAAGGTTTAAAATGCAACCTTAAAATTTAGAGTGCACTTACGCGGGTTTTGGAGCGTGTTTTTTCACCCGCGTCCTACCTTGTTAGAGGAACTACACAGGCGTTTTGTCGTTTCAACAAAATATACTGTATTTTGCTCGGATCAATGAGGGTAACAGCGCCCTAGCTATGTATTCTATATACGATGCTTTTCAATCACAGTCGTTTTTCAATGAGTTATCACGTAATTTAGATTAACTATTATGTCCCACATTATAGCTCTACATCGACATCATCGAATTTCTTGTTCTTTCCACTCTGGGGATAAGGAAAAATATGTCATCAAAATCTGTTGCAAATCTGGTCTAGCTCTTTCAGGTTGGGTTTGGCCAATTGAAAACGCGGTGTTAAAAGGCTACCCTCATAATAGGATAACATCGAATAGGTATAAGAAACTCATTTACTTGTGGGTTGTCAGGATGGTTGACAAACAAAACAAAACAAAGTGGCTGCTAGAAACGTTGAGATGGTGATGGTCACTAGGACGGAGCAAGTAGCTGATGGAACACTTCAAATGATTGCTGGGAAAGGATGATGTACACAAATTTCGAAATATTTGCTGTTGACAACTGTTGTGTCCGAATCCACAACGTTCCATGAAACAGAATGGTGCCACAGTTTCCATTATTTTTGGCGTGTATAATATTTGAAGTGAAAACAAAGAGAGAAGCACAGAGAGAGATCTCGTCTTTTGATAGCTGCGACCAGATCTGAAAGCATCGTTTTGAAGGCGAAAATATGCAGTAAAACAACACGTCAAATCGTCACTTGGAACGATGCCTTCACATCAGCACTAGCTTTACGAAGCTTATTTCAGTTCCACAAGTGCTCCAAAACTTGGAAACGCTCTTTCGAGGAGCTTCAAGTGTATTCTTTTGCAAATAAGTGAACTTTTTTTCATTAGGGGACGGTTTTCCCTAATTGAAACTTACGAGAGCGATCGAAGCCTTAGTACATTCCACATCCGTGATTTTCCATTTCAGACTTCCTCGAAATCTTGAGTCCGATCAACTTGTTTTAGTTTGAGGAAACTAAGAAGTTCCGCTTGGTCGTCGAACCATACTCAACCTAGCCTCACCGAAATAACTTTACCCAAGCTAGCCACCAGAAAGTGGGGAGAGTAAAGACGGTTGGTTGCCAGTGCAGCAGTCGGGCTTAAAAAATTGATTTCGGCGGAGTTTATTTCTAGGACAGCAAGGTATACAATCTGGAGATGAAGTTTCGGACGAGAAGAGGAGGTCCCCAGAGAAGGAAAGTGATTAATTTTCTCGTGGATGTAGCACAGCTAGCTGGGTCCTATTTTTCGATTATGAGTCCTGACGAATCAATGGCGTCGAGAAGGTAGCGCGATTCGGAGCAACGTTGATGGCGCTAGCAGCTTGGACTTATTTTAACGGCGAAAAATTGATGAAACCATTTCGCTGTCGAGGAATAAATAATGGCCGGCGCCGGATTAGAGCCCTTCGCTCGGCTTTCGGCCGTGCAGATCCCTTTGAGCACAACGACTTCATGGATGTGGGGAGTGCGATTCGAGCAACCGGCTCCTTCAACTGGAAGAATATTCGCGTGGATATGGCGTTGATAAGGCGAGTGAGCTGCCTCTGCGGTTGGCCACGGGCCGCGTGGCTGCTCTGGCTCCGTGGCCGCTCAGCAAACGACGCAGCGGCGGCGGCGGACGCAGGAATCCAGCGGGCCCGCGGCCCGGTCGCGGTCAGGCCGTGAGGTAAGCTCATGTCATGTTCTTGAGGCAGCCTCATGGCGCGCCGTCGGCCCGTCGTGTCCGCCGGCCGGTTCCTGGCCTGGCTGCTTGGCCAGCCGGCCGGCCGGACCGACGGAGAAGCTACGCCGTGGCGGCGGCAGCGTCGGCGATTGCGGTCGGGTCGGGTCGGGCCGGGCAGGCCCGCGTTGCCGCACAGCGTTGCCACACAGCCGCGCTTAGTCAATTAAACTAACACTACGATGCCCGTCCGTCTGAATCGGATTGATGCGAAGGTGGTCTTCGGCGAACGGCCGGTCGATCCGAGTGGGTCGAGTCAAGCAACAGGTCCAAGCACTTTTTATTCCGGGAGCGTCGCGCTCACTCTCCGAACGGCGCGGTGAAAGAGACGGACGCCGCCCTGCACTCTGCACACCTCTTCGCTCCAAACCCGCGATAAAGTGCACAGATACGAGGGCCTACCCTCTCTTCGACGCTGCATCCCCGCGACCAGGATCTCTCCTCGGCACATCCCAAACCTGCGCTTTTTAATCAATTAGCCGTGTCGTAGTTGATAGCGAGGGCCGCACAGAGCGGTGCCTTTTCTCACAAAAAAAGTACCTTTACAGTCATTGATGAAAAAATGATCTTTTATTTACGGACGTGGTCGGCCTGCTCGTAACGTTTTACGGCGAAGGGCCGCTCGGGTCGACGAGCCAATGGTGTCGTATTTTTAGGAGAAGGCGAAGGAAAGGCATCTGGTCAGCTCTAACGACCATTGGAAGAGGGAACCCAACCTAACGGCACCCGAAATGCCGAAATTGTCGACCAGTTTCCCTGTCGAACACTTTCCGTGTTGACCACTTTTCGGGTCGATCACTTTCCGGGTCGATCACTTTCCTCCGTCCGAGAGGGTTGCCGGCCGGCATCGCCTTCTCCGCGCTCGCTCGCATACTCCTTTGCTTGCTTCTCCGTTTACCGCGCTTGCAGCGCCACGCTCCGGACCAAATTAGCACTCATCTGCATTTCCGTTCCAAAAACTATTATGACTGGTCGTCGAGCCGATCCTTTCCAGGCGGGGAGCACACGCGGGATGCTTAGCTCTGCGTTTTCTTGGTGGACGGGACGGCCGGCCGGTCAGCCCAGCCACCCAGCTCCTCGCCCCTCCTCACCTGGCGGCTCCGCTCCCCGCCTCGTCCCGCCGCGCCGGGCAGAGGCAACCAGCCAGCAAAGCAGTCCTGCTGTCCTTCAGGCCGGCCGACGAACTGAGCATTCCCTTGGCCTTGGACTTCCGAACAATTGTTACATGATGATGATGGCGGCGGCGGTTGCGTTTCTCTCTCATTACCTGTTCGTCTTCTTCGTGCCTTCTTCTCTCTCCTTTTCTCTTTCCATCTTTCACACATTCTCTCTGTACTCATCCTAACTCTACTCACACTCCCAAACTCACCCTTTTCTCGGTAACTCGCCCCCTTTTCTAAACCTCTCTCGCTCCCCGAAGAAACGCTCATCTTGAGAAGGTCAAGCGGGCCGCGAAGGCGGACTTGGCCCGCGCGTGCACACCGCCGAAGTGCTCACTCGCTCCATGGTTCGCATACACATACCGCACAGCAGCTTTTTACAACACACACACTGTTAGGCACGGCTTTTATGAGAGATACGGACTCTCTCCTTTAAATTGACGTTCGCCCTTGCCTTTGCTCCGGCGTCGCAGGCTTTAGAGTTGCTGGGCGCGGATTGAAAAGGATTGCTAAGGAGGAAGGAAGGAAGAAAGCGTCTACCTGATGAAGAGAGTACATACCATGTCGACGAGGTCTTCCGGCAGCCTCTTGGCGGGCGGCAGGGTGAATGCGGTGGGCAAGTAGCGCAGCTGGGGCGGCACTTGCAGGTACCGCAGCGGGTACAGATGATACGGGGGGACGGGGTAGCCTCCCGGGGCAGCCGTCGTCGCAGAGCCCGTCGCCGAGGTCGAGTGCGAGGTCGTGAGAGAGGTCGAGGTTTGCGGCGGGGCCGGCGGCTGCTGGCACGAGGCTGGAGCCGGGGCGGGCGGCGCGGAGGCTGGGGTGGCCGACGGCGCGGGCGGCAGGGACGCGGGCCCACCACGACTCACTAACAAGCAGGTGCAACACTGATTGCAGCAACAGTAACACCCGGAAGAGGGAGGCGGAGTAGGAAGGGCAGTGGAAGAGAGGGAGGGAGGGAGGAACGAGTAGGAGTGAAAATACGTGATGTCGAGTTGAGTAGAAATGATGGCGGCAAAATGTTCACATTCTCACACTAGTCCTCGTTGACCGTCGCCACGCTAATTCTTGGCACATACTACACTTTAGTCTTTGTTGGTCGGCCAGCGGCGGCGGCTGCGGCGGCGGCGACGCAGACGGCAGCGCGGGCGTGCGTCCCCGTCTAGCTCTGCTGAGGGACTGACTGATGTGAGTAAGAGAGCGGCCAGAGCAGCAGGGCACCTCCTCGCCTCGCCGCTTTCACCCACCGCACCGCGCCGCCCTCACTTCACTCGCCGACTCCGCGCCGTACTGAGCGAGCGAGCGAGCAAGCAGGCAAGGCCCTCTCTGTCTAGCCCGTGGCTGCAGCCGGCCTCCCCGCTCCGTGCGAGAGAGTTGACGGCCGAACAGTGTCGCTATCTTGCGGCCGGCGTGCGAATCAGCCAGGTAAATCTGCAGGTGCGTTGCGCTCGGCGGCTTCTCCGCTGGCGGCGGCGGAGCTGCGCCCTAGCTGCGCCGGTGGCTCCGTCGATGGGCGGAGTCACGCACAGCTGCATGCGCAGATGCACAGGCTGTGCACATGTCTACCAATCCGACCAAGCTAGCCCCTCGTCCCTCGCCCCCTCCCCCCGATCCACAGCCCTCTCTTCTACCTACTGACCGTTTTACTCGACAAAACTTCACTTATTTCAAGCTCGCCCGTGCAAGGGCCGGCCGTCTTTCCTCGCAGCCTGATGTCCCGTGTAGGCTGTCCTTCCCATCTGAAGCAGACAGGGTAACGTCTCCGGCGCCTCTCGCTCAGGGTAGCTTAAGGGACCGCCACTAAATTGGCCGTCATTAGACGACAGCCGCCGGAAAAAGGGTTGCCCAACGGGTTCGCGCGCGCGGTTTGGGTTGCCCATTTGCGGATGATCAAAGGGTTTCACACCTGTCAGAACGCGGACCCGTTCAAACAAACGCTCTAAGGCCCCTATAAAAACAGTTCCATGCTCATCCCAGAAACAAATAAAAACGAGTTTGTTCCCTAATGACAAGATTCAGAGTCGCCCATTTATCGACTAAGTCACCGATTTGAAGCGGAAAAATGGGCGAGCCGCGGAAACCGCAGGCGATATTTAAGAGGTCGTGCACCATTATTCTGGGCAAGGCATTCATCAGGCGAGCAGCGCTGCGTGGAGCGCGGCGGCGGGGGCGGGGGTGGAGAGCGGGGGCGTAGGGGGCGGGCAGGCGAGCCGACCACCACGGCAGACAGGTAGGTCCCTTGGTACAACGATTTAGAGTCCCTAATCTGCGGTATTGCGAGCGGTGAGGGGCCTTTCTAACTTAAGAGTCGGACAGACAGGCTAGGCGGGCGGGCCAACGGGCCGAGCCCCGACGCGCGAAGCGGGCGAGGCGGCCGAACGAACGGCCCAGTCCGGGGAGGTTGCCACGCCACGCCGAGCACAGAGGGCCATTACGTAATATACTGTACAATACGTGGTCCGCATCTTGGTCTTGATAATGGAGACACTAATGCCGACAGTTTTGATGCGAGCAAAAAGAGTTCTTTCCTGCATTCGCAGTCGACTCGTAAAACTTTACAATCATCCCAGATGTTAAGTACCCGGAGGCGGGCCGGGGCGGGCCAGACCAGGCATTGTTCATACAAGCCTCATTGCATCGATTCTCCGCGTTAAAGGGACTCATTGGCGGGGATGAAACGAAACGGCCTCGTTCATTCACAAACTATCCGACAAACCTAATTACCTCGACAGCAAATACAACACACGCTTTATTTCTCTTTTAGGACTTCTCAACATAACAGAGTGGGGGCTCTTATACCTCGCTGGGTCGTGGCCACCGCAGAGGTCCTTTAAAGCGATACGTAGGCTACACCGAACTCCTTTCTTGAAAGCAACCATTACAATTCATTAGTGTTTAGTTTCTGAAATACATTTGGATTGAAACTAGTTCAAGGTGTTAGCAACGTCTCATTCATAAGTTTCACGATATTCTATGAAAAATATAGACGAACTTCTGCGTTGAAAGCAGTTTCAGTCTATCAGGTAGTTATCAAAGACGTCACAACACTGGAGGAAATTCATGAATATGACAAGGATATTGTTTCGTTCAGAGCGTTGTCAGAAAGCAGCCAAAAAGAAGGCAAAAAGGAGAAAAAAATGCGCTTACTTAAGTTACATTTTAGGATTCAAGTTACGGATACAGAAAAAGTTTCTAATGCCCGCTGAAAGTTATTCTTGGGTGCCTTCTGGCAAGATGGACAAAACGAGACAATTGCTGTCTGGAACCAGCATAGCAACAAGTAAACCAAACAATGTGGTTTGGTTACATCTTTGGCTAAAAAAAATATACATAAAAAAATGGTTTCCACTCAACGCAACAATATTTCCTGTGACATGAAAAAAACATCATTTTGGTAAGATCATTAGTTAATTTCACTGAATAATGTATCAAATGCAGATGTCGCATGCGGGAAATAATCTCAACACGACATCCGACTAGGTTATCTTAAAGCACAGTTAGGAAGTTATTTTGGTAAGCAAATTAATTTTTTTAAATACTTTCTTACAGATTAAAGAACTAATGCGGAAAAAATAGGATCTATAGAATAAAACGAGAGGTGTAGCACCAATCAATAAGGAAACAGACGCTTTTCTCACTTTGCCAAAAACGCCTCGATGAAACGAACGACGTAAGAGAAACGGTAAGCAAATTGAAATCGAGGGAAAAAAAACAAAAAAAAAACTATAAAGCACTCCCCGAAAGGAGTCGGGTTTAAAAACGCGATCTAACCGTAAAATCTATCGGTTGCGGGGCACTTCAATCGGTTAAAAGTTCGTAAATGAAAGAATTGCAATATCACCTACAAAAGATGCGTTTATGACAAAGGTGCCGCTTTTCATACTTAAGCGGGTCCAGGTGTTTTCATACATGGCTGGACCTTCCACAACACCGATGAAGCAAAAAATGGAGAACGTGCCGAACTGCCGGAATCGATTCTAACGCAACCCCTCTCTGGCTGTATACTATAGAACGGAAGTTAACTCACACATTCTGGAATGTCAAGGGGAGGACAGAGATAAGTTGCTTCCTTAACCTTTTCAGGTAAACTATTCGGTAGCAAAAACTTATTTGCTTTCATTGTTTGGAACCCCTAACAGCCCAAAGTATTCGGAGTGAAATTTAGCTTAAGAGAAATTGAAAGGATTTTTTTCCATTAAAATACGTTTTTGGAAAATGCCTAAATAAGCAAATTCCAAGTTTCCAGGGGGCTGATATTTTTGAATCCTCTAAAATAATGTTTTATGTTTCCGAACGGCATCGCTTGGCGGTAGTGGGTTAAGGTTTGTTCAAGAATATTGATGTCAAATGGGGTTCTTGACAAAATCTCATGAAGTGCATTTTCACAAGGACCAATTAAAATGATAAACAATGGTTATAACCGCACTTCCATACGATCACGCAAAGGCTGAAAAATTTACCTCAAAGTGGCTCTCTCTTTTTGGTTTCCATTTGAAAACACTGCGCCATGACACTTTGTTGTAACGTCAGAACTGTGCCGAAACATCAACATAGCAGACGCCGCGGGCTGTGCTAGTCATGGTGGGTTGCTGCCAACGTGGTCTGCAACTGCTTTCTGTGATGTTCCCGGTGACATACACTAACAAAATTCAACGATCATATCTTACTTGAAATATTTTGAGCTCATAGTATGAACATGATAACCAGTAATAAAGAAGCAGTGATGAATCAAAAATGGTACTAAAATAATAGAATCAAAACAATGGCTCTCCCTGATCCCTTTTGCGTAAATTTCATCGTAAAAAATGGTTTAAGCTAACGTACAAATATTGAATGAGAGACAGTATTTATGTCGAATTTTTAAAAATAATCGTAAGTTACGCACGTCAATCGGTGGGTGAAAACGCAAGTTAGGATGCTTTCGATTATTGGCTCAAAGTCTAAATTAAACAGGTATGCAAAAACTCGTGGGTTTAAATGCTTATTGTTGTTTGTGTTTGGTTGTTACGCATGCCGGTTAACTCATGATACGAAGTGAGTCTCTCAACATCTACACATTTATTTGTCGCTGAGCTCACCTTATTACTTCCATGTCAATGGAAGTACTGGCATCGTGCGAAAAATCGACTTCGAGATAAGACCGGATTTGGGATGTACAACCCTCAAAACGTCGAGAAAAGTCGTTTTGGACAATCCGTCTGTGTCTGTCTGTCTGACCGTCTGTCTTGCTGTCGCTTTTCCCGCGAGCTCTCACAGGCGTAAGGTTTAACCGATCGAGTTGAAACTTTAGGGGTAAGTTCGGTTACATGGGGCATTGCGCCGTACCAATATTTGGGGCGATTCGTCAACCCGTTTACAAGATAATCTAGTAAACGGGTTTTGGCTATGGCGTGCGAAAACTTGAGTAATTACACCCAAAAAAGTGTTTACTGATGCCAAGACCATAGTTAGTCTTGACTGTTTTAGTCTATCTGTAAGACAAAAAACTCTAACGGCAAGCCAAGCATAGTCTAGTCACGAGTACATTTTTG
>Ga0058701_10002508_pt1 | contig 13985 bp, 13 predicted proteins | sample AgamicOrMae_FD_97039 | JGI IMG/M metagenome (GOLD analysis project Ga0058701, IMG submission 97039) | Agave microbial communities from Guanajuato, Mexico - Or.Ma.e | ecosystem: Host-associated > Plants > Phyllosphere > Phylloplane/Leaf | place: Guanajuato, Mexico | collected 2012-06-04 | reverse complement strand
TTCTTATCCTAGTGCTCGCAAACTTTCGTGCCGGCCCATTGGCTACAACTTTTTGGCAGTTTGTATTTCGCGCGAAAGAAGATGCTCTGGCAGGGCCGCTACAAGTGCCATGTTAGCCCGAAAGGAGGCATGCCGCATGCGCACAATTCGGATCGACAATTCTCAACCTCGTGTTTCTTCTCGATACATCATCTAATCGATATTTCCTAAGATATACCACCCCCTTAAGGAGCCACACCCATCGCTTGATTAATATTAATTATTTTTTGAGAAAGGAAACTACCAACAAACGGAGCAAGATGCAAAACGATCAGGGAGAATGTGTTGACATGTACATCCCGAGGAAGTGGTAAGTATTGGTATCAACATTTATTTGCTTCACCCCTTTGGTGTGTGCCCACGATCCAATGATTCAATAATATACTGACCGTGGGCAATATTTCGAACTTCCAGCTCAACTTCAAACCGCATCATCCACGCCAAGGACCATGCTTCGATAGGCATTTCATTCGCCGAGCTAGATGATCAGGGCCACGTGACTGGCACAAACAAAACAATCAACATATGCGGCGAGATCCGTAGGATGGGCGAATCAGATGACTCAATCAACCGGTTGAGCAGGGAAATGGGCATGTCCAAGGGAATATAATAGAAATTAAATAATTATCGGCCTCGGTGGCGGCCACGGATAGTTGACGCCCCGGACGAGCTTGATGGCTCTAATGTAATCATCCACCTCGTGGCGCCGTCCATCCGGCTGGCCCTCGAACTTGAGAAGTCTCTCCTCCATGCCTCTGGCCGCCCACTCAGTGGACGTTGGCTGCTGCTGTTCATCCTGGCGTCTCTCCAGAGGTGCCTCCTCCTGGTGAGCCTTCTCGAGGAGCGCCTCCTGGGAGCCCGAGCTCTGTTCTGTCTCCTCCTGTTCCCTCGGTCTCAATTCTCGTTGGGCCCTCGCCAGATGCTCCTCGGGAGCAGAGCTTGTTTCGGAATCCTTAGCTTGAGGAGCCTCTTTTGTATTTTTTGTTTTTGGGCGCGGCTTGTCGGTGGAGCGCTTGCTCTTAGGGTGTCCACTCTGCTTGGTTGGCTTCGGGCCATGGTTAGACTTCGACTGCGGCTGGATGGTGGGCACCCACTGGGACTCGCCGACCGCCCTAGAGCTCGTTCGAGGCGGCTGCGTGGTGCTGGTGGGCGTCTGAGTGGTCGTGGCCAGCTGAGTGGTCTGGAGAACGGAAGTGGGGGGACGAGTTGGCTTGCCAGTGGGCGCTCTGAGCTTGGGCGTGCTGCTGCCTTCAATCAGGGGGGCTGCCTTCTGGGTGGCCGGCGAGCTTTGCTGCGCTGGGGCGGCGCTTGGCGGGCTCCACTTGGGCGACTTTGTGTGGCTCGGAGAGCCGGAAGTGGGCACGCCAGCCTTGAGGGCCCGCGAGAACTCGATGAAGGTGCTCTCGGCGGGCAGCTCGGCCTGCTGGCTTGGAGGCGCCGCTTGTTGCTCCTTAGGTGTGGCCTTGTGCGAGGTGGGCTCGCCCTCGGCTCGCGTCTGGCCACTCTGCACGTCCTGGACGCTGGTCGGCCGGTGGCTCTTCTGCGGCTCCTCCAAACGGTGGTCCTGCCGGTCTTGACGGTCTTGCTGCTGCTGCTGCTGGCCAGCAGGCTGCTTGGCGTCCACTCGGAGCTGGTCAACGCCAGCGGGCGTCTCCAGAGGCTGCTCCTGATCGTTGGGGAGCTCGTCTTGGCCGAGCTCGCCGCCCACTACAGTCTCTTGCGGGCGTATCAGCGAGGCGGCCGCCCCCTGGCGCAAAGCTGCCTGGGCGGCCGGTTTCAGGGGCGCCAGGTTTCCGGTGACGTTTTGGGCGGTGAACATGAGCAGGTTGATGTGGTTGGCGATGAGCGGCAGCTGGCCGGCTCGGGGGAAGCCAGCCAGACGTTGGTGGGCGGCCAGACGTTGGGGGGGACTGTGTGCGGCGGTCTCAGCGCCGTAGGACAGTCGCTGGCGGTCCAGCGGCTCCACAGACTCGTGCAGCTCGGCGGGCAGGGGCCACTGGTGGGCCAGTTGGGCGCTCTGGTTGGCCAGCGCGTACAACTGTTGCAGCTGGCCCAGCTCGTGGCCGAGGGGCTGCAGCTCGTTGTGCAGTTGGGCGCGTTGCAGTTCGCGCGCCCTTCGCCTCAGCTGCCGCTCCAGCTGGTCCGCCGGCGAGCTCGTGGCTTTAAACTGGGCTAGCTTGCCGTCGGTCTGGCCCGCAGTCTGTCTGCGGGGCCGCCCGGCGACAACGTTGACGCCGGAAGCGGAAGTGGCGCTCACAGACTGCTCGGTGGCGGCGCTTTGGGCCACGCGCTGGCCGAAGCCGAGGGGCAGCTGGTGGAGGCGGAGGGCGAGCGAGCGGCCCAGGCGGGCCACCCGCATCGAGTCCTCGTCGCTCTTGGGCCGGATGCGGTCGGCGGGCCCCTGGGCGGCGCTGGCCAGCGCGCTGGAGGCGGCCGAGGCGACGGCCGCCACCGCGGCGGGGGCGCCCGCCGGCTTGCCTGCGGAAGCGGCGGCGGCGGCCGAGGCGGCGCTGGTTGCCGCCGCCGCCGCCAGACTGGCCGCCGACTTGGCCACCCCGCGCACGCCCGCCCCGCCTGCTGGGCCCGCGGGCCGCGCGCCCGCACTCCTGCTCATGTCGACCACAGTCTGCAGCAGGCGCAGCGCGGGCCGCCGCACGCGCGTCGACGGCACGCGGGTGGGCGTGGCTGCGGGACGTCCGAAGAGGCGCAGACTGGAGGCGGCCAGCAGGGCGGCGGCGGGTTGTCTGTTGGCGAGGGGGCGCGGCGCGGCCGAGGGCACCCTGGTGGTGGAGGGCGGGCGGCGGCGCTGGTTGCGCGGGCGCATGAGCCGGCTGGCCAGCTGGGAGGTGCCGCGGATCAGCCGCTGGGCGGGGCTGACGGGCTGCCCGGCGGAGGCGCCGCCCGCGCTTGCGGCCGCGTTGATCTGGTTGTTGCGGAAACGGTTGCTGTTCCGGGTGGCGCGCGCCATCGCCAAGGGCAGGGCCACGCTGGCGGCCATCTGCATCATGCCGGGCGGCGGCATGGGCAGGTTGGGCATCTGCGGAGGTTGGGGAATGTTTGGCATCTGGGGCAGCCGCGACTGCAGGTTCTGCATCTGGTTGCGCAGGTTGCCCGTCAGCAGCGCCATGCCGGTCAGATTGTTCGCCTGGGCGGCCACCGCCGAGCCCAAGCCCGTCTGGAACTGGCGCAACTGTTGCATGTCTGCTTGGGCGCCGCGCAAGCTCAGCGGATCGCCCAGACTCGGCCCGAAGGCTGCGGGCAACTGGGGGCCCTTGAAGGCGGCCGCCTTTGCGTTCAGCTTGGCCGCCCTTCCGGCTGAGACGCGCGGGAACTGGGCCAGACTGAGCTCGCCGGCGGTGGCCAGTGACTGTGCGTCTAGACTGCTTACAGGCTGCATGAGACTGGAGGCGGCGCTGAGCATCTGCTGGCGCTGGTCTGCCAGCTGGGCGAGCTGCAGCTCGCCCAGACCGGCCGGCTCGGGCGCGCTCGCCAGCGGCGCGTAGCCCGCCGCAAAGAAGGGCCCGAAGTGGGGCGATGCGGGCGGGGGGCGCCACTGGAGCATTGGCGGCCCGTTGGCGACCATCTGCGGACTGAGCTGGCTAGAGGCGAAGGCGGCCGCCATCTGCTGCTGCTGCGCTTGGTGCTGGTGGTGGCCGAACTGCAGCGCCTCAGCTAGGGACTGGGGCCCCAGCTGGTCGCCCACCAGCTCGTAGTGGACCAGCTCTGAGGGCCGCTCGGTGCTCGAGACTGTCTCCTCCTCTGCACTCGGCGTCTGCTCGCCACTTCCGGCCCCACTCTGGCCACTTCCTGGCTCCTCCTCGTCGCCCGCCGACTGTTCCTCCTGCGCCCCCGCCGACCACTGGCCACTCTGTCCAGCCTGGCCGGCGCTTCCGGCCGCGCTGGGCTCCTCCGAGGCGGCCTCTTGCTGCTGCTGCTGCTGCTGACTGTCGGCGGCCTGGTTGAGCGAGCGCAGCGCCTCGCGCGACCACTGCTGCGGCGACATGGGAAACTCCAGGAAGGCGCCCGCTTCCGGCCCGGCGCCAGTCTGGGGCTGACCCTCGGGGCTTGGGGGTGACTGGGGCTGGCTGGCTGCGTCGGCGGACGCGCTCGCCTGCTGCTGGCGCGCGCTCGAGGGCGCCAGAGCCGAGGTGTCGTCCGTTGGCAGCGTCACAGACTGCTGCACGTTCGACGACTGCGACGAGAAGAGCTGGCCAGCGCCACTTCCGGCCGGCTGGCTGGCCAAGCTAGAGCTCGCCGGATGACTGGGAACCGCGCCTGACGAGTGGGTCTGGCGCAGACGCAACAGGTGCTCGCGCTGGCCCGCGTAGAAGCGGTCCTCCTGGTCGGCGCTCATGAGGGCGCTCGCATTGGTTGTTGATGGCCGTCCTTGCGGCTGCGGCTGCGCCTGTGGCTCGGCTCGCGGGCCGGAAGTGGTGCCTGTTAAGCTTGGCGCGGAGGCTGCACTCTGGACGGGCTGAGTTGGCGGCGGCGCGGCCACCTGCTTCTGCTCGGAAGTGGAGGCGGCCGGAAGCAGCGCCTCGGCCTTGGAGCCGCTCGTTGCGCTGGTGCTGGTGGGCGGGGCCATGAGACGCGTGCTGGCCGCCCAGTTGCTGGGCCGGCCTCTGTCTCCGGTGGGCTGACTGGCGGCGGGCTGGCTAGCGGCGATCAGGCTCAGGTTCAGCGGCGAGGCGGTGATGATGTGCTCGCTGGAGGGCGCCGCCATCAACTGGGCGCTCTGCTGGGCCCGCTGGCTCGCCAACTGCTGTCTGCGCACCAGCCGCTGGTTGTCCAGCATCCACTGGGCGGCGCTCTGCTGGCTGCCCAGCTGGCTGCCCAGCTGGCTCGGCATCGGAGGGCGTCTTCCGTTGGCTCCAAACCGTTCCGGAAGGTGCACTCTCGGAGGCTGCAAGCCCGCCGGAAGCTCCACCTTGAGGCGCGTCTCCAGCGCCCCTGAGCCGCCCGAGCGGCGTCTGTCGCGCGTGCCCTTCGTTAGCGAGCCGGCGCCCCCAAAGAGCGACAACATGCGCGACCGGAAGCCGCGCAGCTCGCCACTCGAGCGGCCCGGATTGGTCGACGTGGGCGGCCGCTCCTGCTGCTGCCTCGCCTGCCTGAGCTGCTTCTCGATCAGGCTGGCCGCCTCCATCTGCGACAGCCGGCCAGCCAGCCTGGTCATCAGGTCGATGGTGCCCGACTCGGCGAGCGCGGCGGCCGCCCGGGCGGCGCCTTGCAGAGGGCTCGCCGCTCCTAAGCGCGAGTGGCGCTGCTGGAGCGCCGGTGGCGCCACCTGTGCGCGGAAAACCGAACTGCTCGCGGCCGGCTGCATCCGTGTCTGCTGCCAGTCTGTGGCGCCCGCCGGAGCTAAGTGGGCGCCCCCAAAGGGAGACAATTGCGTGCCAAAGGGGGACAATTGGGTGCCGAAGGGGGGCTGCTGCAGCAGGGCCAGCTTGCTCGCCTGCTCCCTCGAGACCCGCTCGAAGGCGCGCATGCTCTCGCTCGCCTCCAGCTGGTTGGCCCGGTTCAGCTCGCTTGCCAAACCATATTGGTCCGAGAAGTCGGCCTGACCACTGGCGCCCTCAAGCTGCCCACCGTTGCCACTGGCGACCACTTCCGGCTGCTCCTGGTTGCCGGCGAGCAGTCGGTGGGAGTGGGCGCGCAGCTGGTCGCTCTGCTCGTCGAAGGCCAGCTGGAGGGGCGCGCCCGCCTCGTAGGTGGCCGCCCGGCGAGCTTCCTGGTCGAGCAGGGCGAGTGTCTGTTGCGAGAGGGGCTCTCCTGGCTGCTCGCCAGCCACTGTCTCCGGCATTCCGTCCGCCTGGGGGCCCTCCAGACCAGCTGTAAAAGGCGGCTCCGTCGAGTTGGCCACGCTGGTCGACGCCTCGATCACGAGCGGCGCCACTTTCGACGAGCCCGAGCTCGAGTTGCTGGACCCAAAGGAGCCCTCAAGCTCGTCGCTCGAGGCCGTCTTGTTGGCCAGCGCGAAGTCGCGCAGACTGTCCACCGGCTCGGCGTCGAGCACGGGCGGCGGCACCTTAGCGTGGCCCGCAGACTTCGGGAAGTCCATTGCCAGCGTTTGCCCAGACATCTTGTGGCCCCCAGCGAGTCCCGAAGGTCCATGAGACTTCTGCTTAGACTACTGCTGCTGCTGCTTCTGGTGCAGCCTCTTGAGTTCGCGCTCGATCTCGCCCAAGAGGCGCTCCTGCTGCCTGGGGCCGCCCGCAGGTCTGTGTCTGGGCGCCCGGCCGGCCAGCTGCTGGTGGCCGCCCGCCAAGCTTGGGGGCGCCCCCGCCGACCCTAAGGGGCGGCCTCGCGCCTGCAAGTGGGCCTGCGAGTGCAGCTGCGAGTGGCTGGCGTCCAGCGTGCGGCTGAGCGCGGCCACCAGTCGACCTCCGTCCATGAGATCATGCGGAAGTGGCGCCTGCTGGGCCCCGTCGCCCAACAGGACACTGTTCAGCTGGCTGGCGTCCAACTGGTACTTGTGGCTGTGCATCAAGTTGTGATTCTGCATCAAGTTGTCGTTGTGGTTCATCACTAGCGAGGGCTGCCCGTCGAAGGGCAACCCCGGAGGGTCCATGTGGGCGACGAGGGGGCGCAGACTGTTGCCGGCAGCCTGTTGCACGGGGCCCATGTGCTGCTGCTGGTGGCTGGCCTCTGGGGGCCAGTGCATGCGCTGCTCGTTGGACGAGGCCTCGCCCTCGTACGAATCGGGCTTGTACTTCTTCACCCAGTGGTGCACCAAGACCGGCTTTGGGATGTACTTCATGTGGTGGTGGTGGTGGTGGCAGTGGATCACTGGCCAGGGCACGGGCACCGGATGGGCCTTGCCGCCGCCGCCGCCACTAATTGCAATCACCGTGGTCTTGCTCGACTTCTCCTTGCTCTTGCTGCCCGCCTCAACCAGCACCACCAGGCTACTTCCGTCCGGCCTCGCTCTTCTCGAACGGGAGGGCCACAGCTGGTGCTCTGGGCCAGTGGTCAGATGGCAGATAATAAATATTGTTATTGACAGCTTGATCATGCGGCTCCACGAGCTGCTGTTCCTGTGATCGTGTGATGTGGTCGCATTTGCGCCTGTCTTTTGCTTTTGCTTTTCCTTTTGGGACTTGCAAACCAACTTCATCTTGAACATCTCTTCCTGCTGCCTCCTGGCCGCTTCTTCGTCTCCCTCCAGCTCCAGTTTCATTCTCGTGCCCGATTTTATCCTCTTTTCCTCCTCCATCTCAGTCTGCATCTATCGAACGTGCACCTCCTCTCTTGCTGCTCTCCTCTTCTTGCCTCTTCTTGCACTAACACTGAACTGGCCGACGATGATTTATGGCCATCATGCTTGCCTGTCTGTCAACTGTCTTCTTCTTCTTCTTCTCGCGCTCGCTCTTGATAAATGAACACGATTTCACTCAACCTAAGCTGCTACTCCTCTCAAACTGGCTCAATCTCGATTGCTTCGATGCGAGCCGGCCGATCTGCGCAAATGAGACTGAAATGAATGAAGAATGAGCTCCAATCAATCGCTAGAATTTCTCCCTCCTGCTCGAGTGGCCCTCTTGCACTGGTAAGCAAAAACTGCTCACGCCTGATGGCCAACGACAATGCGCCTGCTCGCTGCCAATCGCATTGGGTGCTCTCCTTAGTTGTCCCACTTAGGTGAAAATGAATAGCTGCTCAGCCGAAGGAATATGATTAGAAGCTTCTGGGCCAAAGGCTCACACACTCACTAGTTAACGGCGAGCTCTAACTGTCACTCTTTTGTTCTTATCCTACCTTATAGCTTAGCTTAGCTTACAGCTGTGGGCCGCTTCTGAAATGGACTAGAACAAACTGGTGAAAGTTGCTCCCCCTCGTTGGGCGGCGCTTTGGTGTAAATTATCCCTCCTCCTTCTCTCTGTTCTCAGTTTCACTTGCCGTTATATTGGTTTTGGCAGTCCAAACTGTTGGGCAGCCAAACTGTAGGCCGGCTTCTTTGCTCTACTGTCTCGCCGGCTGATTGGACTGTGGACAGTTGTTGGAATGTTTCGCAGAACACTCCAAGAGGAGAGGGAAAAAATCAACACAGTGTCAACCCTGATGCTTATTATATTCCTCTTCTCTTTGCTACTACAACTGCTGCTACAACTGCTACAATTTACTCCCTCTGATCCATTGTGCTCCTGTCAAAATGTCTCCACATACATGGCCAGTGTGCACTCTTTGCGCCCGACAGTCACTGGCTTGGCTGCAAGCAGTGCAGATGCTTGCGGCATGCATCACTAGTTTCGAGCATAGCACACAAGTATCTCCTTGCAGAGTATCTCTCCTCCATTAGTCAATCCTCCTTCCAATTCCACCCTCTTGTCCCCTACCTTAGCCTACCTAAGCACTCGCAACAATGGTCCAGCTGGATTCTGGAAGAATTTTCGGCTCATTTGCACCAATTCTGTTCGCTTCGCTCGACAAACATCCACCTGGAACAGCTCATCTGAAACAAATTTGACATCGAAAAAAAGACACTGAGAGATACTCTCCACCATGTACCTTCCTTTTTCAGCTTTTGTTCGCCTAATTTGCCCCCCGCTAAAAACCGGCTTTAGGATCATTCATTTTTTCTCCCTCACCGAAGAAACCGGCATCAAATGGGCTCCTCGCTTCCATCAATATTGGCCCGCCATTTCCCTGCTCATTTCAATCCCACAGACATGCAGGCATAGATATCCACAAGGGTTCGCAATTGTTTTTCACTCGGCTAACAATGATGAGTGAAACTTTCACTGGACACAGCAGACACAAGCCCACCAGAGACCCAAAACGATACACAAAGCTTGCAACACTGGTCTGCGACATCTATGACCAAGTCGATCGAGTTGCAGTGGGCACAATAATGGAGTTTCTTGCATTTTTCCTTGGGAACAGCTGCACCTTTGGAAGCAAAACCACACACAGACACTCACTTTCTCCGCCCCCCATTCCCATCGGACACCTGCCAGTACGAACTGCCGTGTCCGTAAACTCTTTTTTGCACCCCCAACCAGCGCTGACCAGTGCTTAGATCGAACACTAACAAGCTTGGACTGACCAAAACAGTCCAACTAATGGACTTTTGGCCCACTGTCATGAATGAGATCTGCGTCAGTTGTTGCTTGTGGAAGAACAAACAATAATGACGAACGGGGAGGAAGTTTTGTACTTTTGCATTGGGCAAAGGAGCAACTTTCATCCAGAGCTCCACAAAGGAAACTCCGACAGCAACAACAAGATGCAACAGGTGTCAGTAACCTCAGCCAAAGGTGGCGAACTCTCTCATTATCACCGAGACAGTGAGATTGCTGCTGATTCTGAGTTGATTTTTTAATTCAACAGAGTCGAGTGAAAGTAAGTCTTAAGATTCTTTAAGCAATGTCTATTCTTCCCATAAAATCATGATGCTCTAATTTGAAGATGTTCTCCATGTTTTATAAGAAAAGAAAGCGAGAAAGATCAGTCACTGTGATGATGGACGAAACTGATCAAGAGTATAACCAACACTTTTCTCGCAGCTTTGAGTCACAGAGACAAACCCCAACAGACTGTTTCGCCGCAACAGTCTGTGGCTCCCACCCATTGCGTCCGGCCCCGGAAATGGAGATGTCCTCTACTTCGGCGATCAGCCTCGCCTTCCGCCCACACACCAGCGATTATCCAATTGAATGGGCTCTCTTAGCCCATTCAGATTCCCACGCTCAACTTGACTTTCAAGTCCATCGCAAATCATGATCACTTGAGTGCATTATTGGGGCAATAATGCAACCTGCATTCACATCCCGCTCACAGGTCAAGAGCTAGCCCGAAACGATATTCAAACTCCCATTTCGAGTGATGAATTCCTGCCCTTCCTGTTTTTCTTTCTTTGCGCGATTGTGACAAGGGCTAACAAGGTAGTCAGGCGGCGGAATAGCTCTGATATCAATGATACCTCATGGCCAACTCCATAGCATCCCCCTACTACCCAGTTCAAAGAATCAAGGACTAACAAGAGACTTGCAATCGGAACTAAGCATAAGCAAGTGTCTTGTATAGATGTGGTATCTATGAGTGTCCGTCCTTCTTTTCTTACTCCGAAAAGCAACTACCAAGGGACCGTCTGAGGTCGATCGAGGCGTAGGTTATGGTGACTAAGCGATGGGGCATGAGAATTATCTCGCATGGATCAAAATGGTGCTCCCATTAAGACGACCTCAATGATTAATTGATGCTCTATACTGTTCCGAAGTAAATCATTCAAAAATGTTTTTATTAACCTGTATCTGGCGAATGTGCCTTATTTCGAAGAGAACCCCAGATTGTCGGTTACATTGTATCCGACGTGTAAACTCTCATCTTATCACAGCTTCTTGATAACAACAGTACTTGCACCACCGCCTCCATTGCATATGCTTGCCACTCCATATTGTCCCCGCTCCAAATGAAGGGCCAAACTATTGACGATTCGAGCCCCAGACATCCCGATGGGATGACCGAGAGATACCGCCCCGCCGTTCACATTGACCAACTTGGGATCCAGCTTGAGGAGTTTAATGTTTGCCAGCACAACGGCGCTGAATGCCTCGTTGATTTCCCATCGAGCGATGTCACCAACGTTCAATTTCACCCTCTCCAGTGCCTGCATGATATTGATGAGAATCGTGGTTTATGTTAGTTGCCTTTTTCTTGTCTCTAGGTTCGTTCGACCAGAGGGCTCGCGATTTTAAAGAGAATGTTTCGGGCGTCTACCATCGAGTTAAGATGGGTCGTGTGATCTTACAAGACGAGAAATAGCACGAATTTAATTTCCCATGGCATTAATTTTGTCAAGCTCGAGGTGGTTGACAGCATGACATACTCAACAGCCTGGGGATGAGGGCATAGGTTCAAATCATAACTCTTAGTTGGTTCATCATTGAACTTGACTCACCTTAGGAATACCGAGTGCTGGTGCTAGAGGAAAGTCGATAGGTGCACAGGCTGCGTCCGCATAGGAGACAATCTCGGCAAGTGGTTCGATTTTGTGCTCATCAACTGCCTTAGGAGACATCAGTAATGTAGCAGCTGCACCATCATTGAGAGTGCTAGCGTTTGCAGCAGTCACAGTCCCATTCTGGCGGTCAAATGCTGGAGCAAGCTCGCGGACACGAGCAAAGTCCACTTTCTTGAATTCCTCGTCCTCGACCACCGATTTGGTGGCCTTTTTCACCGTCAACTCGACAGGTACAATCTCTTTGGCTAGCAGACCGGCTTCATGAGCTGCCATGGAACGTTTGTAACTTGAAATGGCATAGTCATCCTGATCTTGCCTGGTTATGCCGTGTTTCTTACAGGTGTTTTCGGCGCACATACCCATATGGATTTTGTCGTAGGCATCAGTTAGACCGTCATACTCAATCCCATCCAGCAGCTCTATTTTACCGTAGCCACGGTGAGCTCGAGCTAGATGCCACGGGACCAGGGACATGGATTCCATCCCACCAGCAACGACAACATGGCTATCGCCACATTTTATCGATTGGGCAGCGAGCATGATTGTTTTCATACCCGAAGCGCATACTTTGTTAACTGTGGTGCAAATGACAGACTGTGATAGCCCGGCACCTAATGAGGCTTGTCTTGCGGGTGCCTGACCTGCACCAGCCTGTAGAACTTGACCGAAATAGACTTCATTGACACTCTCCGGCTTCACCTTAGCACGTTCGAGGGCTCCTTTGATGGCTACGGATCCCAACCTAGTCACAGGGACACCGGCAAGTGCTCCCCTGAATGACTGGGTTATTGGTGTCCGAGCTACACTGACAATGAGGGGATTCTGGTTTATTCGTAATATTGATCGGTTAGCGATGGATAATTGAGATTTGTTGAGGATCCCTTGGCCTGTCTACCATACCTACCATTTCGGCGATTGAATTGTGTAAATTATATTTGCTGAGACATGATAGTGACAGTCTTGTACACAACTGTTGCTTACATGACTGATCGTATCATAGGAGCCCTGAGGCAGTAAGATGTAAAGATACAAGAATAAATCAGCGACTGAGATAAAGCGTGACAAAACTGATAGCGGATACATGTATGCCATTGCTGCGCGCAAATTTTGTAGACCTTAATTTCGCCCGGCAAAATCGTTCGGCACTAGCGCCCACCGAACATGCAGCGAAAACGTGGCCTAGGCAAAATTACACAAGCCCGAATTGGTGCAAAATAAACCATGTATCAATTCATACCATATTATGATAAGAATTTCTCCTAGCAGTTTCAAGTCATTGGCCAACAAAGCAAGGATGTATTCCATCTTCGCGAGAGGAACGGCCAACTCAAGTGACTTTCGAGTTTATTTCAGGGATGCGGATGATAATCTTGTATCGCCTTTTCACGATATTCCACTTATTGCCAGCGATGAGGGCGAAACGCTCTACAACATGGTAGTTGAAATACCTCGATGGACCCAAGCTAAAATGGAGATTGCCACGAAGGAACCATTCAATCCCATAAAGCAAGATGAGAGGAAAGGTAAATTGAGATTTGTGAGAAATTGTTTTCCCTATCACGGTTACATTTGGAATTACGGCGCACTACCTCAGACTTGGGAAAATCCGTCTCATGTGGACCCACATACTCAAGCAAAAGGTGATAATGATCCAATCGATGTTTGCGAAATCGGCTCACAAACCCTGGAACGAGGCGCGATTGTGCCTGTGAAACTTCTGGGGGTCATGGCTCTAATAGATGATGGTGAAACTGATTGGAAGTTAATAGTCATCAAGGCAGACGATCCATTGGCCGAAAAGTTGAACGATGTCCAGGATATATCAACTCATTTGCCGGGTCTTCTTGAGGCGACACACGAATGGTTCAAGATTTACAAGATTCCCGATGGTAAACCGGCTAACTGTTTCGCATTTGATGGTCAAGCGAAGGGAGTTGATTTTGCTAGAAAGATAATTGAGGAGACTCACATGCAGTGGAAATCACTAGTTCGCCAAGACAGAGAAACTGGTTTATCGATACAAACTAGCACCCTCAAGGACTCAAAATTTTACACTACGCCCTGTTCTGCAGAGAAATTGATTATGAGCAAACAGCCAGAATTCAATCCAGGCCAGGGATTATCGCAAGAGCAGAGTGATGAACTGCTCAAAGTGCATTACGTGAAGGCATAACTTTCGCTTGTAGGTTTCCGTTATCCGCATTAATAAAGGCATCCTGGCCACCATTCTCCTGCGGCTCACCCAGGCATCCGTCCTCCTGTGGCCAGACCCAACCGCCAGAGCCCCCGTCATTGTTTGAATCGGATCCGGAACACAGTGGTGGTGCGCTGACTAACGTGGATCTGGCGAACGAACAGCAACGAATGGCTCTAGCATGTTCCCCCATGTACCGGCATTCGGGAGTCCCGAATGGGGGCAGAGGGCGGAACGTCGAGAAGACATAGAACGGGGCACCATATGCAGGAGGGGGCGTGGAGACTGGTTTATGGTCGGGTACGGGTTTGGGCATCACTGGACTGAATCCGAGGCCTCGAGAACACCTGTCGCAAGAAAAGACAGGGTGGGACCTGAACCTCGAGCCGTCGGGTTTGAGTTTATTTCCTCCCTATTTTTCCAAGTTCACAAGAAACCCTCCCTCTATTCTCGTGATCTCGGACCGCGAGATCATGGTCGTCCATTTGTGAACATATGGGCTATCGGATTTGAGTCCATGCAAGTTGCATGTGTGAAAGGTTTGTGGTATAATGGAAACCGCATGCCCCACGCCGATTGAGACTGAATAGACTGTTCCCACTGAGCACCCGCGAAACTTCATCGAGGCGAAGAGAATCAAAAAATAAAAAGAAAAATAACGGTATGGGGTGGGCGAAGATATCGAAACATCGTCAAAGATTTTGATCTTGATCAGAGATGACTCGGAAAGAATGGACGAGAATTCCGTTTCGAGCTCGAGGGGTTGGTTTACTAATGCCAACTGACATAAGT
>Ga0058701_10002507_pt1 | contig 13985 bp, 11 predicted proteins | sample AgamicOrMae_FD_97039 | JGI IMG/M metagenome (GOLD analysis project Ga0058701, IMG submission 97039) | Agave microbial communities from Guanajuato, Mexico - Or.Ma.e | ecosystem: Host-associated > Plants > Phyllosphere > Phylloplane/Leaf | place: Guanajuato, Mexico | collected 2012-06-04 | reverse complement strand
GGGGGTCTTGAACGCACGGAAACCAAACTTACACATTGTAGGTCTGTGCTATTTGCACGCCTATGTTAATACAAGGAAGGCTTGAATGTACGGAAACCAACCTAAAACATTTTAAAAAAGGGAGGTGACTTGAAGGCATGGTTATCAACCTAATACAATTGAAATGGGGCAGCGTGTGAATAGTCACTTCGTTGGATTGAATTGATTATGCAGAGACGCACGCAGTTCTGATTGAGGTTGTGGTTTTCCAGTATCGTCGTGGACGACGCGGATGGGAACCACTTCGACGTGGACGACCCCCTGGAGCTGCTGGAGAAGCGCGGCGCGGGGCGGCCGGGCCACGCGGCTGCGGCGGCTGCGGCGGCTGCTGCGGCGGCGGCGGCCGTCGGCAGCTCCTCAGCGGCAAGGACCTGCGTCTCGGCTTCCGCAGAGGACAACAGCACCGACAAGCTCAAACAAATTCAGGTACAGTAAGAGACTACAGCGGGTGGGAAAGTTACTAGGCAACCTCCAAGCTGGATGCCTCTCACTGCGTTGGCAGTATCTGCCGCCTACAACTAAGCGGAATCAGGCTTATAGTGACAGATCGTGGAGGAGTATGATCCTCAATGGTGAGATACAGGTCTCTTACCTTGTTCCATTCGGCTTTGACACGAAAGGAGGAACAAGACGTAAAAACTGTAGCCTTTGAACTTTCCAGTTGGATAGGGGCGAGTAAACATTTGGCCCGTTTACGGGCAGAATATAAAAGTTTGCTAAAAAAAGATGATTAGTTTACTTGCAGCTAATTTGCTCGCTAAAAGAAGATTCCGATTTCGCTCAAAGTTACTGGAGAGGTTGACGAAGTCTTTTGACGAAATACGACGGTTGGCAGCTTTGATTCGATCTGCATATTTTCCATTTTTTCTTCGGAAACGCTTTTCTTTTTTGTTTGTGTTATGATTTTCTTCGCGTACGTGGCAGTATTATTTTTTGTTTTAAGTACCTTTTGAAGAGGGAGCATCCTTTCATGTCAGCTGAGCGAATCAGGTGGGTGTTCATCATGTCCACCAGCGAACACCTCTGACCCTTTAGAATGTTTACAATGTCTGACTTGTGCGACATTCCGCGAGAGTGTCATTTTATGCCCTGCAGCGGAATTCTGTAGTTCATTGAAAGGGAAGCTAAAACGACGTTGTTGGCCTTGCTGTTCCGTTAGATGAAAAGTTGGGTCGGCTTTCCTGGTATGGCTCTTGATCTCGCGATCAGGAATTCAACCAGTTTTGCGATTCGTAGCAACACGCACGGGCATAGATCTCCAGTCCCAGAAAGTATGCGTAGGCATTCCACGTGTGCTTGTCTATATGCATTGTTTGTTCCTTGTCTGCAGGAGGAGATGGAGAACCGGAAGAACGAGTTCGCCAAACTATGGGAAGAATACACTCAGGTTGTTCTGCAAGTGAAGCAGATGGAGGAACGGGACACGGCGACGTCGAACGCGTGATAAGTTGAGCTGCCGCGCCGTGGCGAGCCGCGCCGCGCCCGCGATGCCACCGTCCACTACGCCCGTCAAAACTTCCCTCAAAGATACCTTAACAGCGTCATTTTTATTTATGTTGACGAACAAGACGAACCTTGTGATACTGCATTGGATGGAGGAATTATTTCAGGTAACGTCTTTATGTGATGCGGAGAGGTTGAGGTTAGCAGGGACGGCGACTTGCAAGGTGGTGCTGCCACCGAGCGGTCAACGCGCACTCCAGCGGCGTCAAAGGGGAAACAGTCTGAGGGGTTTTTGAATACGGTGCCACATTGTTGAATGACTAAAATACGTTTTTAGTGGATAGATTCTAAGAGACCGTGCGAATTCGCTAGGTGGCGCCACCAGCTCGTAATATTTTGTCGCCCATCTCACCTTGGCTGTCTCGAACCCCTCCGGTTTGACCGTCTGGTACCCCTTCCGCAAGCAATATTATCCCAGAACACTTTTGTCCACTCTTCCTCTGCATTTCCTCCGAAATCTATAATTGTGGGTATTTTTCCTCTCCTCTTGGGGAATTAATGAAATAGTTCACTCCATCTAAAAACACCACGTACACTCACGCGTGTACATAATTGGCGTATTTTGAGAAAAATGCGCCACTTTTTAAACGTGTGTTAGGTTGCTGTTTCGATTCGAGGATGAATCCAAACAGGAGGCTCAAGATATCGTTGGGGGTCTTATCTGTTAGACGTTTCATTATTTATTTTCAGATTAATCAATAAGCGTGTACAGTACAGGCAAAAGATTTTGAAGAAATTGTGCTGGTTTGCATCGCAGTTTCTGTCTGGAAGACTGTTGAATTGGACTACTGCAAGTTTAATATCCCACCGGTGCTACCTGATCTGATGTCAAATAGATATAAGCACTTCAAAGTCGAGGAAATGTTGTTAACGTACGGTAGTTCCTGGTATACAATTTTGATTCGCTAAAGCAACTACCGGTACAGATAACAGGAGCCACGAAAAGTATTTTTAATAGTGTTGGCCATGTAGAATGAAACTCATTTTTTTCTTTCTTCGAATACCTGAAAAATACCGGCATTATAAAATACTCTGCGACTTCTTAGTCACACCTAAGAATTACTTGAATATTTCGTATATGTCTACAAAGTAATTAATCATTTTCCTTATCGAACATGTTTCAAAAAGTTTTTAGTTTGAGGAAGAATTCCATTTTAAATTTACAAATTGTCTTTTTTTCTTCGAGTATCCCTAAGGCTCCTTTTTCAGTGCAGGGTGAAGTTCTTCTCAATTTCAAACGATGGCTTTGGTCTTGTAGCTACCGCACGTCTGAAACCATTGTTGGAGTTTCGAGGTGCAGCAAAACTAAAAATTATTTTTTGCTCGTTCAAATAGTTCTACTGTCAGTTACAACGAATTCGAAGCCAAACACAGTCGTAACGTGGTACCTCGCAAACGTCGATGGGATTGCGGAAATTGTTAGTTGAGTAAGCAATTTAGGGCTTTTTTGGAAGTTACGCCCATGGATTTATGATTTGGATTTATCGTTCCTCGCACCATTTAACAGGACACACGAGCAGACCGCATGACGACTGATAAAACCAATTAACTGCGTTGTCCGCAACTACAAATTTTATATTCAAATTCGTTGAATGTCTTTCATCCATTCCCACTTTTTCAGAAAGAATGTAAAATGTTTCCCTTTGTTAAAGTGTCAATAGTCTACGTGGTCTGATCAGTCCTCTTACAACGGATATCGATAATCATTCTGCCAGTGAACCATATTAACATTACTCAACCCCAAAACAGCACATGAAACGTCATAATTACTTGTATATTATTAGTGATCATGAGCAATCTGTAAAACAAAGGGAAATATTTTGCAACGTGGTTTAAAAAAAATCTTATTGACATGCATTTTCTCTAAAACTACGTAAGTTTATGTTACAGTTCGTTTAAATTTCAATGAACACTTGTGTATGGTGGATGTTTTTAAGGTGCCTAAATTTCCTAGTTTCTGAGCTTTATTAAGTTGATAAATGACCAGTACGTCGCTTTGATTGTGCTTGTTAACTGGCGCATTAGATTGTTTTAGTGTAGCAGACTGAATCTGCAGTAGGGCGCAGAAATTGACCAAAACGTAGCGTAGGTTATCTCTAGAAACGGAACGTACGGATTCTGAAAGAGATTAACAGTAGTTCAGCTGGAGAACGTTTCGGAGAAAAAGCAGTGTCATTTCAGCAGGTTAATTAAACAAACGGGCTGGTAGTTTTCTTCTCCAAGGTTATTCCGAGGAATCGCTACAGATCAGAAGAGGTCCTCAGGGGTTGGTTTCTGAGAATTCGGGACCGAAACCCTGACTCTCTCCATCTCTGTCTATAGCATGTGTGTTATCTACACGCTGTTTAGTTGGGACCAAGAGCGGACTGTCATCCCGTGGGATAACTGAACATCGCTTTCCTGAATAGAGGAGATGTGCTTTTAACGAGGAACCTACCCGTTGTGACCTTGGCCTTGTCATTCAAAGGGCCAGCGATTGCCGTTCACAATCTATCCTCGAAAAATGTCGTGATCCCAGCAAAGTGTTTGCTGAAGTGCTAGCGAATTTAAATTGCTGTAGCAACCGTTTCTGTTCGCTGTCATTATCTTCTCATGTGTCGGGGTCCTTGGTGGTTGGAATCCTTCCTACCTGTTCACTTTCCCCAACTCCTCAACACCCCGCATCTCATCTTCGTGATCAATCCTGTTCCTCAGAATTCTCACCGATTTATTTCCTACCATGTAGCCTAAGCGTAAACAATGAAGTGTATTCTTTCTTATGTTCGAAAATTAGCTACCTTTATGCTGAATTGCGTGAAGAACACCTCAAGGAAATGAGCCGATGTGGCGTCTGTAAGGATGTTCGGATATTTCCTCAGGTTTTGAGAGATCACGTTTGTGGGAGATTTTGTGAGATTTAGGAAAGTGTGCAGTTTTTCAGGTTTCATACTCTAAGCTCACTTATCTTGAAGCTCATTTATCTTGAATCTGGAGTTAGCTTTGCAGCATTTGTGTACATCGAATTAACGCCTGCAGAGGATAGATTTATTTTCGGTACCGGTACGCATTGTGTAATAGGCGAAAGTAGACCATAGCTCGTTACTTGACTTAGAGCCAACGGGGTTTCGGCTGACAACTTTGTGTGTTTTGTAGCATCGCCTTTACACTGACAGAAAAATTAGTCTAGCGGAACATGTTCGACAAGAGGTCAAACGTTACAGCTCGGGAGGAACGGGGGAAAAAGTCCAATAGCAGCCGGAATTTCGATGATATTTGAAGGACCCCCAAGAAAATCTGTCGTAACCTTAACTAGAAAAGCGGCGATTTTTCGTGATCGTAGCTCGTACCTCGTTGGCAGGTAATGTAGTTTGGCTGGAATCTGAATTGATGAAGAAATGCTTGGGCAGCCCCAAAATAAAGGTAGAACGGGTTTAACACGTATTTTGGTCGAAATAAATTTGATCCATTTCATATGGGTGGTAGTTTTATCTCGAAAAATAGCTGAAATGCGTGTTGTACCCGTTTTGAATGAATACCTGAAAGGGTACTTGTTAAATGTAAAATGACATTGAGTGGAGGAAGCCAGGGGGTCCCAAGTGGCCTAAAGCACGTTCACATTTAGTGTGTGTTGAGCCTCCTTTGATTTTGTGTTGTAATGCTTTGAAATAACGGACTGTGATTCGAGCTTCTAGTTTTGAACGCTGTCATATTTTGGAGTGTTTGTGGTCATATTAGTCAGTTGTCTAAGTCACCTATGTGTCATCAGTGCCATTACTGTTAGCCTAGATGTCCATTCCGATTGGCGGAGTCCGCTAAAATGAGTGTAATACTGTGCGAAATTTTTAAACTTATTACTACCAAACAATTGAATCGACGAGACGATAAATGTGAACTATTTAAGCAAGTATACTAAATGTTACGTAGTACAAATAAACTGACGGAATCGGCCTACATGCTGTTTCCAAGTAGTTTTAGGTTACCATTAGTTAGCGATTTGTATGAAAAGCGATGTATAGAATACACACAAGTCAAGTGATAGATTCCTAAGAGCTGTGTTATTTACGTACTGTACAAACATTCATTGTGGAACTACGTTCGAGACCCCAAAATGGAGTTTGGTTTGACTCTCTCATTGTGAGTGGCCTTCCCATTGTATGGCGACAATAAACATATTTTAAACCGCATTAACTGTTCATTCCGTCCTGAAATTCTTTGTCAACATTAATGGAAGTTTTATTTTTTTATTTTTTTCCTGTTGGGTTAAACCCTTCTGCTCGGGAAAGGTGACATGCAAGAAAATTTGAATATTTCATACATTTACACCAATGTACAATCTCTATATACATCGAATAACTGCTCAAAAACTGTTCTAGTGTTATTTGGAGATGTCCTTGTTCAAAGGAATCGTTAGAGGGGGTTGGCGCTTCAGCCCGTGAGAACGGCTGTGCCAATGTGTACAGTCGAATTCTAGTGCTTTTTTGCCGTGCCTCTTTCATGTAAGAAGCTTTTGGCCCCGCCCAGTGGACATCCATCTCTTGCCGTTTATGCTTCTGTCTCTGCGGTGTGAACTTTAATGTTTTACCGCCCAAACTTTTTGTCCAGACGAAATGTCAGCGAGCTCGGTTTGGCGGCTTGTAAATTGCTTTTCACAAACGCCATAGCTCTCTTCTTATCGCTTGAGTCTCTTTTGTTGACAGGATATCTTTTGTATTGCTTTGCAATTTCCATTTGCTTGCGCTTCACAATGAAAAGCTCCGGAAACCAAATGTCTCCGACAAGAGTACCCGTAGCAGCTTACGTAAGTCTACCGGCAGTTCTGTGGGTTCGGTGAAGGCAAGCTTGGTGATGGGAGCCCTGATCGGAAAGTTTGGCGTCATAGTCCACGATCCGTATTTATTGATTTTTTTAACGTCAAACGACCAGTGTTGGTTGAGCAGCCACCCCCAACCACCCGCATGAGCTGTTGAGCCATGCCGTGCCATGCTCAACAGCATAAGAAAGAAGAGGTGGAAAGCCCAACCTTCCAAACTATGAGGATATTCGTATGAAGTTCGGCGTTTATAAGAAGGGGTAGGGCTAAAGGGGTTATTTACTCTACACTAAGATTAGCCCTTTTCAGAGGGGAGTAGTTTATCTATCGAGAGAGAGGATCCATCATCATGAATGGCATTCTTTGGTTCCAATTTTAGGCCACGTTTAGCGGCGGCTTTTTAGATAGACGATAAACGTATCATAGCTGGTTGTTTAGGCCGTGAGCCAGACCTGAATGTGTTTTCATATTCCGTCTGTGATGTCGGGCATCGAACCTGGGCACAACAGTGACGCCAACTCCCCTACCCGTTCCCCCCTGCCTCCCCCTTCACTTCCCCCCTCCCCTTCCCCCTCGTTAACCGCGAAACCACCCCCTCCCTCAAATTTAGCGCAGACGCGCGGCACTGTCGCGGCGGCCCTAACAACGTTGAATTACAAGCCTGTATTAATTCTACAGATTCGATGAAAAGATCGTTTTAATTGAAGGAAGAATTTCATGAGAAGATTCTCTGCAAGGCTGGCTGATTAGATTCGAGAATGTTAATGACCTCTCTGACCTCTGAGGACAGGAATACTTGTGGCGAATGTATTTTAGGTTTAGGAAAGTTAATTTGTCGGAGCTGCCTTTTCAAGAGCCGTACGTACGAAGTTTTGGCTTTGATAATCAAAGTTGCCTAGATGGTTTTGCCGCAGTTTCACTTGTTTAGTTAGACCTTTCGAAGAATGGTCTTTAAGTCGTGACGAAAAGAATGAGATCGTAACCTGAAAGCCACACTCAGCTTCGAAGGTTGCATTTTTTTACGCCTTTCATTCAACCCTAGTCCAATCTTTATTAAATTTGAAGGTCTAACAATATAATATAGGTTAGATGCCCTTTGCCCCGCTCTGCTATCCGTCCGCTGAGCTGTCCGCTCCGCTTGTCCACGAAAGCTTATAGTAGAAAAGACAGCCTTGAAATTTGAAAGTGACTAAGGATTCGAGGAATTGGGTTGCTTTTGAGAACGAAAATTCGGTGACGGCCTTGCGGCTCAAAACAAGAAAAACATTGGATTAGAAGGCCTGCAGTGCAGAGTGATAGAGTGTGACTTGGCTGTGACCTCCGGTGCGCTTTCTCGGCCTCTGCTCCATTTTCGTGACCCACTTTCTGTTTTGCATCCTGAAATATACGCCGGTAGGCGACCTTGGAGCTTTTTAGTTCCAATCAATCAGAAACGCGCGATTTGTGCGAATCTCGCGCCAATATAGCCGCGCCTCGAGCGCTTTTTCGCGAGCTGCCGAACCAATCAATGCCATGACTGTTCACAGGCAAATAAATAAGTATTCAAAATTAAACCGCGGAAATAAATAGGGACATTTCCCAGAAAGCATCCTTGAACTACGGTGTTTGTCAATCGAATTTTCGAAATACATTTCGAGAAGTGATTATTCGCACGACAATATGACTGCGTTCTGAAGACAAAGTGCATTTTACCTATTCAGTGTCTATTTTCCTTGATGCTTGGATTATAAAATACAAGGTTTCTTAGTTTGAATCTTGATTCTAGCATACGAGATTTTGCTAAAATTTTGACCACAAATTATCATATACGTAGGATTTCTTACACCTCTCCTCGTGAAAGAATTCGTCAGATTTCCCAGAACCTCCCTCCCCTATCCGTCTTTACGTAATTATTGAATTTTTCATACGTGACAAAAAATGGTTTGAGTTTTTCGCCCAATTCCTGGCGAGTTAGATGCCCATGCCAAAGACGAGAATTGAACCCAATGCAGTAACGTCTTAGGGCGATCAGCAAACGGACGAAGGAAATCTTATGTGATAGACTAGTACGCACTCAGGTTGTCGGGCAAATAGCAACCACGCGTGGGAATGTAGGAAAATCAGGGTATTTTTTAGAAACACTTGTCAGTCCCTGTTTCGGACCGTCTCGTTGAATGATTTGCGAAATGGTTAGGCAACCGCGACACAGGCGTGTTTGCAGGTTTGCCGACGCGCGCCAAGTCAGGGGAACAATCCAATGAGTAAACAAGCAACAGGTAGCAAGAACGTCCCGGTGCCCCCAAAGCGGGGTCGACCGGAGGGTCGGAGAACTAAGCCCGAGGGTCGAAACCCCAACCTTGCGCCCTGCTTGCAGGAGCGGAGATATGTGTTCGGGCGTGACTAAGTCCCCCATTATACCCGTGGAAATTCCCGTTTTCAACAAACGGTATAAACAATTGCAACATCGGGGTGTCTCGCTGGGGGGGAGAGGGCCAAGCAGCAGAACGGCGCGGCGCGGGCAGAGTGCCAAGCGAGGAGGCTGGCTTCTGGCATGCACCTTGCGGCGGCGCCGTGGCCCCAGTCGCGCGGACCTCACCACACCAGAAGCACCCAACTAAACGACCACCAGTGAAACTAGAAACAAAAACAGTCAAAATGGTGTACGAATCCGATTTTTACACGACCAGGCGTCCCTACTCGCGCCCTTCGCCCACAATTACTTCTTATTCCGTTACGGTGAGTTTTGACTGCACCTTGCGTTCTGAACGGTTTCTCAGAAACTATTTAAAACAATGTGGTTGTAGTCCTATCGATTTTGACAAGATAAATATGTTTTGGATTTGAAGCTAGACACGTATTTTTGATATCCAGGTACACGTATGAACAGCCTTGTCAATGGAACGCTCCCCGAGTCTTTTCCATGACGCTGTTGATGGGTGTTCAGTGGGTCAAAAAAGTCATGATCCCTGCTTCCATGTATTTCTTATGGAAGCAAGGCTCATGTTTTTTCACTCAAAAACTATGCAAAATATGTATACCGTTGTTCGTATTCTTATGCTTTTAAAAGATTGGAGAATGATCCAAATAGATATCTCTTTTATTAGTGCTGATTCTCAGATGCTCTTCAACAGTAACATTTTTTGGGGTAGGTCATGTAAGGTTAGGTTCAAACTGTTTTAGGGAACGGTGTATAATATCGAGTTTGCTTCCCGAGTGCATCCTTGTGAGCCGAATTATAAGAAAGACGTTTCAGTCCGGTGCTTGAATCTTCCGCGCAATGTAGGCCGACTTAAGCTTGGCGGATAATCCAATCGGAGACGTCAATGTGTCTTCCTTCATGAGGCTGTTCCGCACTTGCGTAATATTGACAGCTAAACATGCGTGAACTCTTGTCAGCTTGGGTAAAGCGATGCGCTACGTTACGGCGTACCAATAATAAATAGAAACCTCTATTATTTGAAGAAAAAAATCGCGTAGCATTTTCGTGATGAGAGGGGTAAAAAACTGGGCGTTTTTTTTGGCCCGTCCCATTCCGCAGGTGAAGTCGATTCATATCGGGCTGCTGGAATATTTACGAGCACTCGAGTGGAAATAAATTTAGCTCCGGGTACAATTTGAAACGGCAAGAAAGAACTGTTAAACGACGGTGATTATTAGGAATTGGTTGTTAGATCATAGGAATGAATTTAAAACCCTTTCATGATTCGTTAGCATCGTCCTTGATTTGGCTTTGAAACGTGGCCAGAAGTGACTGCCACTGCGCTGGGGAGTTGCCACATCTTTGCACTGTAACGTAACCCCATAGAAAGTCCTTAAAAAATCGGAAATTTTGACAATGACATCCTCGCTATAAACAATTCAAAACAGACGCGTACCTGAAAGCAATCTTTTTTTTTAGAGCGAGAAAAATGTGTAATTTTTTGGTACAAGATATATTTTAACAGTAAGCTTGCAAAATTCTTAAAAAGTCTTAAGAGCAATGCCTGTAATTACGAAACGTACTTACCAACATAACTCTTTCGGTATTTGGAACTGTTTCATCTATTTTGGACGCTATTTTGTAATTATTTAATAATAAAAAAGTCAGAGTTGAACTTATTGTTGTTTTAAAACAATAGAAATTACTTCTTGGAACATGTTAGTCATTTTCAAAAAAAAATTTGCGTATTATGCAAAACCTATGATTTGGAAAAAAAAAATCGAACTTTCAAGTGCCGATCTACATCTTAAACGTTTACAAAATGTTCTGTTGCTTTAAAGAATAACAGACTTTGTGAAGAAATGTTTTTCGTATGAGGAAACAAATGTCATTCTCTGAGATGCTGAAGTCAATTAAATTTCTTAAGGCGTTTGCGGAAAAATTGTTGGAGTGGAAGGATTTGTGGATTGCGCTGGCCGGGACAAAGGGAAACTGTCTTTTGTTATGAGCACGCGTCCGACGTAGGGTACAGTAGACTGCAGTAAGACCATATTCTCGGCTTTGACATTAGGCCATTGCGTTCTGTTCTGTACTCTATATGTCGTCTAAATTTAGTCGAGCGTCTAAATAAAACTTGGCCAGCACCGTGTTCCCGGATTTGCGTCATGAAAAGGCTTTGCTTTTCGCTTACTCAACTCCGTCCGTAGCACGGATTATAAAATTTTACATTAACACAAGCTTTACAATTAAAGTGTCATGATTATCTGTTTGACGCCCAACTTTGCCAGCCAGGCGCTGCCTGTAAATATTAGCTGGCATTTGAACGGCGCGCCACAGAGATAATGTTGGCACACCTGCTTGGGTTAGCCGATTGTTACTCATGAATTCAAAGCGCATTTTGTCAGAGTAATTTGTCTTTTTTATTCGACCATTAACTTATTTCTTTATATCTGTATGATTCAAAATATTCATCTCAGAATAGATGGCATTGTTCCGACAGGAAGACCTGTTTAGCTGATTGTGTGAAAATCGACATTTTTATTCGCGATTTCGGTGCGTTAAATCAAATTATGGCGCAACAGGCAAAGTTTTCAATCATTTTTAGTATTATATGATAAATATCAATCGTAAAAAATCAAAAATTCGATTAAAAAAATTTTGGCTGAAATTTTTTTAAAAAAGCTTGGGGGTACCCCTTGCTTTTTTGTAATTTTCGCCGACAAATTTTTAGTCGAATTTTACAGTTATTACGACTGAAATTTATCGAAGGAAGCTAAAAAAGGTTAAAAACGTCGTGTGTTGCTTCATAATTTGATTAAGAGCCCCAAAAACAAATGTAAAAGTCGATTTTCGCAGAGCGAGCTGAAGAAAATTCCCGGTCGCAAGTATGCCATTTTGAGGAATGAACATGTTGAATCTTATACCGATTGTTTTGAGATATTTTTATTAAAATAATAAGATTTGTGTCATATAAAACGAAAGGGTTCAAAGAAGGCTGCTTGTTGATTTGCATAGCTATTTACAGGTTTATGTCGAAAACTAAATTTTAGGATAACCTCACGCATTTCTTCGGTCAGTGCAATCGTCCCTTTTGCGTGCACAGAACTAGTTCTCCTCACGAATCAGGGTGAAAACATGCTTTTCATGATATTTGTACTCAATGAGGTCACGTGACTTATTCGTTATCCACGTTAGTCGAATCGTATGTGTCAGCTGGCTGCTATTGCCAACTTCTGCTAGATGAAAAACCTGCATACATAAAAAATATCCGACAGCAGGTGCTCATCGCAGTTTTGTGATTTTCCAGAAAGGATGTCGAAAAGACATCACTCCGAAGTGAAGGAGAGCTTCCTCGTTGACGTTCGTATGCAGCAGAATGCAGATGTGGGTGAAATGATTAGGTTTCCAGCGCCCCGTGTATTATTTCCTCTCCTTGCCATGTTCATGTTCAACCAAATATGAAGCAGTGCTGCCATCTCGGTGGCCTTGATTACGTATAAATATTTCTTATCTCGGTTGGCAACACTGGCCCCAGCTTACGTCATTCGAGTGCATTCGGGTGGACAGGAGCTTCGGGAGTTCACATCGTGTTACGTAAACAAACACCGCGGATGAAAATAGTTTGCATTCGAAAGACAAAGCAATAACCCTTTCGGGATGGTGTAAGCTAAATTAGCTCCTTTTGACGCAGTCTCGTAAAAACCTACCCAACCTCGTCTATTTGCATTGATATGGGATTTTCCGGTTAAAAAAGTTAGTATTTGTAAAATCAAAGCGGCTTTTAGAATTTACTCCTAAACTAAGTACCAACGCACTTTGCACTGAACTTAGCTTAAGTCTTATTGATTTTAATCTATTTTTTATTATTTTTTTTAGATTTGTTGCTGACACGAACGTTCTTCGTGAAATTGGTAGCAAACTTTAATGTAACTTTTCTTTGAAGATCTATCAATGATCCATTAGACTTGCTTTCGTCATCGTCGCTGTTTCTTTTTCTGCCCTATGTTAGCCATTTTTTTTTCTCTCGAACGATTTTTTTTTCGTATAACCTGTATCTTGGCTGAGGACGAATTTTCAAAGTAGAGCATACTTGCAATAGAGCGCGTTGAAATTCTGTTATCATCTTGGATAAACACTAAACCTCATTTGATATTTTTAATGTGCTTCTCCCCGGGACAATGACGAATTGTAAAAAGGAACTTCTTGGGTACAATTGTCGTGATGGCTATCTTAAATCGTCCAACTTTGCGTAGTGATTCGCAAGCAAAGCGGGGTTTCCTACTAAGCCGTAAATATACGCACGCACGCAAATATCCGCTGGCTCATCGGACTCTCAAATCAGACATAAAACCATGCAAATTACGATATCATTAGCTCAGGTAAACACTCCTTCATCTTGTCTGAAGCGCGGCGCGGCGCGGAAGCGAGGAATAACTTGCTTCGTTACGGCAGGAAAATTCACGCGAGGGACAGCTGAGCCAACTATGGCCTGTGGCATTCCAAAGTAGCCCAGGCGCGGATTCGACCACCTTTCCAACAACTCGAGATGAGTAACTCAAAACCTTACGTAGACGAGCTCCTTTTAGGTTAACGCAAGTTAGCTTACGACTTAACCTAAAATTAAGATAGTTGAGTCTTTGGACCCACGATCACTAAGATTAGAAAGGGGAAACACAAGTATGTTTCAAGTATACTGTGTGCTGTTTATTGGTCTACGTGTTTTCCATAGACCTCGAAACCTACCTAAAAGATAGTTCCTTCCACGAGTCTATGACACCCCTCCCGATGTGGGAGAAGAATTGGAAAACGAGAAGGCGTCAACATAATGGAAGCCGCGACCAGCTGATGGCATTGTCGAGACGAGCCAATTAAGTAGGCGTTCCCATAGTCATTGCTGGCGCGTTGCGTCGCTAGGAACGTTTTCCAAGAGTTTATCTCGCACGTCGTGTTTGACATGTGAGCGGATCCGAGACGCGAAGTGAAACCAGGCTAGGGAAAAGGCGAGGCAGTGCACGCGGCGAAGGGGGCGGTGAAGGGGGCGGTTAAGGGGACGGTGAAGGGGTGGTGAAGGGGGCGAAGGTGATTGTGGTTCCCGGCTCTCTGTGCACGCCTCGCCTGCATTCCGTTGGTACAGTCGGATTCGGATCAGTTAGCCCGCAGAGCGAGGATATTAACTGCGTTCGCGTGCGAACGGAACGCTATACGGACCAAAGTTTATCCGGTTTATATAACTATAAGTAGCGCAAAATAATAATG
>Ga0058701_10002506_pt1 | contig 13986 bp, 7 predicted proteins | sample AgamicOrMae_FD_97039 | JGI IMG/M metagenome (GOLD analysis project Ga0058701, IMG submission 97039) | Agave microbial communities from Guanajuato, Mexico - Or.Ma.e | ecosystem: Host-associated > Plants > Phyllosphere > Phylloplane/Leaf | place: Guanajuato, Mexico | collected 2012-06-04 | reverse complement strand
GGGGGGGGGGGGAAGAGGAGGGGGGGGGAAGACAGGGTGGGAAAAGGCGGGATGGAGGTGGAAAAGGAGGAATGCTTTTCGATGACGAGCGGAGCAAAGAGATGTGATGCATTTCGGTTTGTGGCTTGTCAATGGGACAGCAATCGTACAAGATCCATTTTATATCTACGAATTGGAAAACGGCGAGAGGCGAAGCCTCACGAAGCCCTGCGAAGCCGTGTAGAGCACGACGACCTACCTTTCAGCGCGCCGCGACGCCATAAAAAGGCGGTGGTGCATTCGAAAACCAGAGCGAAGATGGAAATGTGTGGGTCTGTTGGTAACACGCAATGTCCTGCTAGCCGTATACAGAACGACGTCCCAAATCACACGGCATTCGCAGAAAATAGGGGGGAAATATTGTCCAAGACAACGCGGAGGTTTTTGTCATCTCGAGAGAGAAAACTGGAGAATACAGTGAATTTGATAGGAGTAATTTTCCAGCTTTCATGTTCCACCCCTTCAGTCACCTGTGGGCGGGTTTATAGTGGAACGATGCACTAAGCACTTTTGGAGCGAGGTGAGCGAACACTTTCTTAATGCAGAGGGAGATTCTCTATACTCGTTATTTGAAGAGTTTAATTTTCAACAACTTTCGGTTTATCATCCAGCTGAGGGTAACTCATTTCACATAACTTAGCCTTCCTTTGAGAAGACGGCCGCATTACCGAATTTCAAAGGCAGAAACAATTTAACATTTTTGTAGGGTGACAAACAACTTTGTCGAGGCTACACAAATTTTCTTGATATTCAAACCAAAAAATTACAAACTGGTTTCACATATGTTCCTATCATGTGCACGTTTTCGGATTTAATTTTTCACGAATGAGATCCCATGATTCTACGAATTCCGAAAACGTCAGCGGAAACTCTGAAGTTGCGCTAGCAACAATAACGCTTGTTTATGAACCCCCTCCCCTTTTCAGCCCAGTAAAATGAACACGCAAGGCAAATGCGCGAACAACTAAAAAAGCTGTTTTCTGTGAATGGGCTTTAATCTTTCATTGTGGCTAATTTGAAGCTTTGCAGAGAATATCCGGTTGCCGAGTGAAAATGCTCTTGATGGGATAATCGCTGTGTAGACTATTCGCTTTGACGAACCCGGATATTGCGCAGTTTTGCTCGACGAAACTATAGTCAAGCCCCCCATCAGCTATTCCGATTCACTCTCAACATACCCAGTAAAGTTATTTTCTACCTCTTGCGTTCCCTCCTTCGCCAATTTAAGCGGAGTGACAAAGTGCGTAAAAATGGGCGCGTAATCTAACCCCGGTTAACCTAACCTACAGTTATATTCATTCATCACCATCCAACCATTACATCGCCGAAATAATGGGATATTAATTATTTTCAATGTAATAAAATATTAAACTGAGTGAAATACATAAGGATAAAATCTGACAATATTTAAATTCAATTGATTTTTTTTAATTTATCAAAATGATGATTAACTCTGCTCTTTTTCTAGATCAAAAATCGTGACTACTATCAATTGCGAAAATCTGTGAGGGAAATACTGTTGGAGTACTGATGTTCAGTAAACGGCAAGCAGGTGTACGCCCACTTCTGAACCTGCGTGTTTATAGACAGGCACTTTTTAATGCTAATAGGGCATTTGTTTGTGCTAATAGGGCACAAGAAAATCATTTTTCTTGTGCAAATAAGTAATTTGGAGTCGCGGATCTTGCCTTCCACGTACTGTACATGCCCTTTAAAATTTATTTAAAAAAAAAACGCGTATTTTAAACCCCAAAGTAAAAAGTAACGTCTGCATCAAACATCTTGCTCCTTTTTTTTTCATTTTTTTTTTCAGCGTAGCCGTGTGTGCAGCGCTCTATTCATAACGTTAGTGAGCGACAGGGTTCTTGAAAAGGTTTCACGGCCGCGCAGTGTTACTTTTGTAAGCTGTTTGCTTACTTTAGAAAAGTTGGAAAGGCCTAACAGCTTGTATGTGAAACTAGTCAATGCCTCCTGTGCTATCAGGCCTGTCACTACGAGATTTTAGTGGGCACCACTTTTCTAAACCGGAACCGGAACCAGAACTTGGAGGGAAAGAGATAGAAAATCTAGAAAACTGAGGGAAAAGTTCAAACTTTACACAGCACAAGCTTCATTACTGCGTGCAAGATATTCACCAGCGTTTTTGTGATAGTTCCATTTTTAATTTCATGGATCAGCGCGAAATTTGATAATGCCGGGTTTCTTGCTGAAAATCACTGTCACTAGAATGTCACTGTCTTGTCGAGAAGATCAAGTGTGCATTGGTGCTCCGTGATGGGGGCGAGAAAAAGCTCATTTTTGGAAATAGTGACAGGCCTGATAGCACAGGAGGCTTTGAACTAGTATACCTCATGCGAGGGGAAAGCCTACTGGAAGAGTGCTTGAAATTTCCCACCTCTTCCACCTGGCCAAGCCGAGCGGAGTGACGCATAGGGCACCTATCCGTGTGATAGCGATAAGTACTAGTATCTTATGATGTCTGATTGAATCCAACTTAAGGATAACCTTCGTGATGTAACAAAAAAGATTGAACTAGATGTTGTTTTGAAACTAACGATGTGCTGTTGTAGATTGTTTGTTTATATTACGGAAGTTGGAGACCTTAGTGAAAGCGGTAAGTCACCTTTCCAGGAAGGAATTCCCTAAGAGTATAGCCTTGGTCAAAAAGCAATGAAATGTCATGAGATGAGCAGTTTCAGCTACATTAAAGATATTTCTTGATAAATGATCCCAAAGACATGAAAGTCCAGCGTCATTCTAGCCAGCCCGTAATCACGATAAACTGACGAACTCGATCTTTAGGTGGACTCAAAGATATCAAAGGAAAGTTCCAAAGTAGAAATTGGAAAATTCTATTTGCATCAATTTGATACGAGATAAACAGAATTTGTTTAAACACGCACAACTTTTTGCGACAGCTACATACCTTCTAGATATTTTACATGTCTCTGAGAAAATAGTGTGTAAATATCGCAGAATTTTATTTCTTTAAATTCCTAAAAAATCTCAGCCTTTGGAGAGGGAAAAAAAAGTCTTTATTTGCTACTCACATCCTAGGATCCGTCAGAGATGGTCAACAGCAGAACAACAACTCACCTGTAAGGACAAAAATAAATATTTTTAGCTCAATGTACACCTGGGACGACAAATAAAATTATTCTGATCCTGCAGCGAAACATTTGACTGTAACAACCACACGTTTTGTTGTAAGACTAAAAAACTTCTGTATTTTTTACGAATAATTTTGTCAGGCTAACGAACAGCTTTTCCCGGTATGTGCATCAGTGCAGACACCAATTTTCTTGGAGTGATTTCCCTCTCGCTTTTGATCATCCCAGTGCATAGTGTAGTACGCTAATATGCACATTTCTGCTGCAAATGCAAGATGCATTGCTCCGCAAATGCACCGCGCAATACGCGCCCGAAATAGCCGTGGTCCAGCACATGGATACGTTTCTAGTTGAATCGGGGTCTTCATTCGCAGAGGCCGGTTCTCCGTTTGGTGGCCAGGTAAAATTAGACCTGCGGAGCCGCGGACGAGTCGGGGAGAATCAAGGCGCTGCCTTTTCTTTATAACACATTCCTCAAGGACAGACTAATAAGGTGCATTACTGGCAGGCTCGGCCACGTGAGGTGGAGGTGGAGGTGCTTGGCTATGAATGAGAGGACCCCTCCCCCACCCCTCCGGCACTCGATTCGGGACGGTGGGAGGGGGGAGAGGGCCGAAATGAGGGGAAGGGGGATGGTGGGAGGGGAAGGGAGACGAAATGAGGAGAGGGGGGACGGTGGGAGGGGGAAGGGGGGCGGGGGCGCCTGCCCTCTTGTTCAACCCACCTGAGTGGACCTTCTCTCATACCATTATTAAGGTCAATACAGTGGGTGTCAATGAATAGGCGTCTGGCCGGAGATAGTTTACTTAGCAATTCATCCTAATCTTTTTAAAATGACGGTCGTCAGGGCGAGACCCCTTTGAGTTAGATTGATCGTCTCGCTTTCGAAAAGAGCAATAGGCTGTTTTTTTTTTCACCCGAAATAAATTGCTTATTACCCTCAAGTTTAAAAGCGTGCACTTTCTGCCTCTGTGTTCCACCAATTGCTACCAAGCAGAGCGGAGCCATATCAGAGCAACGCACATGACACTTTCATAGGTAATATGGTACATCTAAACTTTGTGTGTGTGTGATACGTTTTCCAACTCGTCCTCAACTCTCTCCTCTCAGCCCGTTAGGAGAGGTTATTCATTGTGGAAACAAGTTAAGCAGCTGTTCTGTACATATTACGTTTTTGAATCATGACAAAAAAGTCAATTAATAAAATACCAGCAGCCCGCATCTTTCACCCTCCTGGATATCGTAAGCAATGTCGTTACCAGCTGATCATAAAAAATTCCCTGCATGGATGCAAGTGTTGTTTGTCTTCCCTTCTTAAGAGTTTTCGCTTCGACAAATAACAGCCGGGGCACAGCCTTTTTCCTTTTCCTCAAAAAAAAAAAGATAAAGGAAGCTTTGATCTTAATGTCACTTCAGCGCGATTTATACTCATTAAAAGAGAATGACTTGCTGGTATCCTGTTAATTGTTTAATGATTGTGAAACGAACAGCAGCCTCTAAAGTCCTGATGACTGTACATTAATTACAGCAAACCGTGGACTAATTTTGAGGACACAAAAACAAATTATGTCACAGGTGAACTACTGTACAAAGGTCTCCGGACCCATGGCAATGAAATCCATTACCAGCGAGGAATTTCGACTACCAGTTTTGAATGTTGAATCTTCTCATTCTATCTTCTATCCAGGCTAAACCGTTTTCACATGTTGAGAATAGACTTATTGTAGTCACAGGTTCGTTTAACTTTAGATCAGGTTGTACTATCGTCCCAAAAGGTACTATCCGGTTCTGGTCGCGCAGGAAGGCTTCGCCTTATGGGGAACTACATTGACCACCGCCTTGTTGCACGCCCTGAACCGGACAATTCTTTTTGGGACGATAGTACCTAATATTGGGTTGCGAGTCTCGTGCCATTCTTCGCTGTTGCTTCGCTGGACTGTTGTCAAGCCCGATACCATTTATTTATTTGATCTTAATCTTTAACGCTAGGCTAAATAGGGTTAAGTTACGTTAAATTGAGCTACTTCTGTGTCGTCCCGCTATCGCTCTCATTAGCGATAAAACATGAAAAAGATGTGGAAAAAATAAGAATAAAAAAAATACAATGAATGATTTCTAACAGGGCTACTGCTCAATCGAACGTAATGAAGTGAAATAGTCCGATAGTCCAAATTAGTGGAATCGAGTCACAGAGATCGGACTTAACTATTTGTTAGCTGGTCTCTTTTTTATTTATTTCAGCTGATCATTTTTTTCTTGTACGATTGAAATTTGAAATGAATTATTAAACATACGGTATACAGTATAGTGACATATTACTAGAATTGCTGGTGACTCCCACTAATTTGTCGAGCGTTTTATATAAATTAGGTAATCTAAAAATTACCACAGTAGCGGTCGGAGGCGCACTCTACGCTCCAGGGGGTCCCCATATTGAAGCTCCTTTGTTAAAAAAATTATTCGTTTCATGAATAATATTGGAGGTGACAGCCACTTATCCGGGCGGCTGTAAAATCAGTTTCATAATTGAAATTATTGCTATTTATTGCGATAGATCGCGATCGATTCGAATAAGCAATCGCAAGCGACTTCATGTATTTTGCACACCAATTGCAGATCTTGTTGGTCCCTCGATAATGTATAATTTTACGCGAGAGATCGTGAGACAAAGAGAGAGGGGGGAATGAGGAAGAGAGCACAAAGAAACTTATGTATAAAAGAATGAAGTAGGAAGAATTCAGACAAAACAAAAAGGTTTATTCTTTACGAGGGGTAGATTTATTGGGTAAGAACTTAACCAACTCCAAGTTCAAAATATTGCATGCACGCGCGGATCAATGTTTGTTCATCGTTTTTCATGTCGGGTGAACGCTAAAGGACGAGTACTGGTGTTTTATTTGAAAATACCGCCTTGTTTGTCATTGTGACCCCCCAGTCGGCGGGTCATTGAGGTTTTTCTCCCCGTTCTTTTATTTTCGGATCGGCTTTCGCCTGGAACTTTGATTTATTTTGACATTACGCAAAACGCCAGTGCGTCCTTACAGCAAGGGTTAATGGGCGTCAGAAAGTATGAAAAATTTGAATGGCTGTCTGTCTTACACGTCTGCTACGCCAGGAGCTTATTTCAGAGAGCATTGAATATATTGGCGTTTACGATTACGTTCCGCGAACATAGCTTAATCGCAAATCTCATATTACGTCAATTTGCAGTCATGGAGACACCTGACCATATATTGTCCCTACGCTCAATAGGAAGAGTGGACATCCTTTTAATTATAGGTTATTAATATTTTTTTTATTGAGGTCATGTATGGATAAGTTACCATTCATTCGTTAAGTCGTTTTTTTTTGGGGGGGGGAAGATCGACATAACCGCAACCGACGATATATATCTGGTATAGGGAAAATCGCAAACCCGCGGAGTGAGATACAGTGACCTATTATACGTAACGTAATTAATGGACGACTCCTCACTTATCCATATTGCTCTGCTTTTCCTTCTCTTAAAAAATTCTTCTAAAGAAAAAAATCTGCATAAAAATTGCTAATTTGAAAATTCAGATTTTCTTCTCTTATTTTTATGACAATAATGTGACATACTTTCCCATATTTTTTAAGGAATTTCTTTAATTTGCCTGTTTTAAAGGGGAAAATCTCAAATTTTAGGATAAGGTTTAGTGTTTTAAAATTTTTATTTTGAATTTAAATTTTTTTATGGATTTCAAAAGTTTTTTAAAAAGGTTTTAAAATTTTTATGAATTTCAAAAGTATAATCACTGGAGCAAGATATTATTGGTAGGATCATAAAATTAGAAGTGGCCTACGAGGAAAAACAAGTTTGCAATGAACTTTGAATATTTTTATATTTCGTGACGTCATTACGTGTGATGACAGGGTGAACATCGGATGCTGAAGAAATCTCTGTATATCGCTCGGCCTGGTGGCAGACGAGATTGCCCGATCGACCTCGGGAGCCACGCGAAAAATAAAAAATAATAATAAGAAGAAAATTAAATAATACTATTTGTTTTTCGATTTAATATTACTAAGCAAAACTAAAAAATTCCAATCTTCCGAGTCTTCGAGTTATCAAAACCTACCGTAGCCGATTGCGCGATAAAGAGAGAAGAAATTAACGTAATTAACAGAGTAAGGAGAGGAGCGTCCTAATTAAAACTATTAGCGGCACAGCGCCCTGCTCCTCCTTTTCGTTCTCGAGTTAAGTCAACTATAGGCCTTTAGTTCATTTCGACGCGCGAAGACTCAATAACATACATAGACATCATAGAGCCATTAACACAGACCTACAGAGAGGCAAAAAGAGATGCTCTTGCCGACATCGACGTGGGTCGGACTAAAGGCCTACATATTCTAGATGAGGCATTGGGCAGCCATTTTGTTTCTCATGGGACCGTCAAATGCATTGTAACTTACGGAGAAACTCTGGAAACAAGATGGCGGCGCCCATAGCTTTGCACCCTTAATGCCTCCTCTCTAGTATATCCAGGCCTTTAGGTTGGACGTATTGATGTACCAGAACGCGACGCATCGCTAAATAAACTTTAACAAATTTTGTCAAAATCTGATCACGAACTGATCAGAATCTGATCAAAAACAGATCACTTTGTATCTGATTGAAATAATTGAAATCGGAACCTATCCGATTGGAAATCCGACTCTATATCCGATCGGAAATCCCATAGGTTTTCGATCAGAAGTCGCGGTTTTCAATCGGAAATCCCAAGTTTCACCATTAAACGCGTCAGCTTTTCGATCGGAAATAAGCTAAAAAATAGAAATAAACCCGATATTCCACGTCGAAATAAGAATTTCTTGATCGAGACTGGAATAAGTTACACTCTTAAAGATGATCAGTCTCTGAGATTCAAAGAAAATTCACTGAATTTGCGAGACACTTACTGATTCAAATTCAGAGTTGTTTAATCTCTAAGACGCATTACGCGTTGTCACTTGGAAATTCTTCCCGGAATGCTTAATTCACACAACGCAAAAACAGTTTTCATCGCAAACTTCCTCGCAGCCCCAAAATCTCACTCATGAGAATCTCACCCTACTTCTTCGAGTAAACACGCATACGACCGCGGCGTGCCATATGGCTCCACCCGCGCACTGCGCTATGCTCGCTTTTACAACTGTTTGCACTTGGAATTTGGTGCCTGTGTCACTAGTTTCTTAGTGCCCAGGTGAGAGGACGCCGCCAAACTTTTTCTACTGCAGACAATCACTGTTCAGCGACGTATACCATACCTTTCCGCGTTTCCATCTCGACTTTATCGCGGCGCAACACAACAAGGCCACTTGCCCGCCAGCAGCCAGGAGAAAGGTAACTCAGCCGGAAAAGTTAAATTCAGCCAAATGGAGTAAATGATTCGCGACACGACTCCGTCCAACCAACTTCTGGCAAAAGTACTTCGGGGACGACCTCTCTGTATACCAGGTTCGTCTGCCTGATTGCCTACGTAACAGACAACTTCCCCAATATTCCCGAATCTCCGTAAGTCTGAGACTTGGAAAGATCTAGCCAGGCTTAAACTAAGCCTGATTGATGACTCACGCGCCAAGCAGGATATGTTTGCGATCCAATCTCGGTGATATCCTGTACTGTGCATTAGATACAAAATACCGCCTGCAGATAAACCAACGCATCGCATCACAAACGGTATGGCTTTTGAAAACAAAAAAAGAACAAAAAACACCTTGCAAAATGCCTCACACGTAAAAAAAAGGAAGAAAAGAAGAAGAAAAAGAGGGGAAAAAAGAAAACAAAAACTTCAAAAACTTCCATACATAAGCGAAAATATTTTTTTAAACTAAAAGGCACCCTATAGTTCCTATTGCATACCTTTCCCTTTACATTAAATACCCTTCCTCAAAGGTAGTATTTTCAACATGTGCTTCACCTTGATTCAAACTTCACTTCCCTTGGGAGAATCGCCGCTACATAAAACACGTACGTAAGGTTAACCTAGGTCCTTAGGTTATTTTTAGTACTTGTTTGGGTTAGGTAATCGTTGGTCATTGAATATTTAACTTAGGCCCTAGCTTAACCTAGATTAGAAGGTTTGCATGCAAGGGGTAAAACCTTAATGGAAATCTGTACAGCGGATATTAGGATTTCAAGGATTTCAGAGAAATATTATACAGATATCAAGAGAAACTCGATGAAATTTCAGTTAAATTTCTAATAGATATCAGCAAAATATTTTTTTTTAAATCTTCTGGATACACCTACATTTTGACCAGATATCAGTGGACAGTAGTCACGAGATTAAAAAACTTCAAAAAATCGCCGAAAACAACCACATTTCGACCGCCTCCAACAGCCGGAAATCAAGGATATCAACCAAATTTAAGACGGATATCAAGGCCTTTTATACAAAGGATAATATGAGTTGTTACATTTTGTTTACATGCCTTGTGAATTGTGAGGTTACTGCTCCATTCGACTATGGCCAAGCCTGACGTAGCTTACTTCTCAACACTAAGGTTCTGTCAGACATGCGGTGAATTGGACATGACAGGTTTGACGTGATTTTCTCGCAGTTTTTCGCTGAAAGGATCATTCAAAGTGCACCCGCTTGAAACGCGCAGCCGTGTACTCGAGCGGTCCGTCACCACGAGGTCCTTCAAGGTCCTTGAAAGAACGCACAATCAGCCCCACAGCGAGACTTCGTCTCATCCTCAACAAAGTTTATCACTTTCACTCCAGCCCCAGTTGCAATTGAACGTCTCAAAAACTTAAATTATATTCGGTCTCGTCCCTCGGAATGAACAACTTTTCCAGGAACTTGAGCGCAAAAAGTTGCAGTGCATTTTTCGTGGTGGTGTGTACGTTTAATTGTAATGGTTGTTGTATGCGTGTTGTTTTAAGCGTTTTGTTACCCAGAGCAACAATGTGAGGTAAAGGATACCTTTGCCTAAACAAAAATTTCCTTGCTTAAAGACAAGTAGGCCTATTTCTAATGAAGAAAATGCAAAGGCCACTCTGTTAAGAATCGTTTCCGGCGATCTTCGGACATTATACTTAAAGGTGTAAAAGAATCTTTCAAGACGAAACATTCCTTCTTTTCTAAAATTACAGTAAAATTAATGCTAAAAGATTGGGGTTAGTTCTATTCGCACGCCTATGTTAATATAAGGGAGACTTGAACGCACGGAAACCCATACCTGATATATATTTTAAATGGGGTAGCGTGTAAATGGTCTCTTCAAACTAAATAACATTATTGTATAAAATGAGTACGTATAATTTGGGTATTTCGCTAAAAAAAAACAGTTAGTCCTATTTTTTTCCAAATGTGACTTCAAAAGCTTGTATGCCTGCAAAAGGTTCCAGATTACCTAAAGGAGTATAAAGTGGGATATATATTTTGTAACATGGGATCGCGTTGAGTTTCATTGAAGAACCAAGAGGCAAGTGGAAAAAACTTTTTTAGTGACATCTATCCAAAAGTATTTTAATGACAACTCGACAGATAGAAGTTAATAAGCTCTGTTCGTGCTCGTCACATGCTCTATAATTAAAAGCAATAATCCCCTTAATTAAGCGCTCTCGTCCGCGGGTGGAGTCTATACGGTGCACCAGTGAAAATTATTATATTATTTATTTTAATCAAGTGAATATCATTACGACAGTGTCATTGTTTGCCTTCTAAAGCCACGGGGAAAATGGTATGAAAAAAAAAACGCCGGGCGGTAATTCTGTGCGTGTAACGCACGGAAAAAGTACAATAGTCGAAACACAATAGAAGAATCATGAAGACTAGCTAACTTCCCGAGTAACTTCCACTCTGCTATAATAGATCTAGATTTACAACGTCTTGTGTACTATGAGTTTAACCTATTGTTACAAAATTAGGGTTGACGACAAAAACATTGCAATTTCAGTATCCTGAGCATCACTTTGATATCCAAAGCTGCCATGCGTGATGCAGCTTACTGCACATCTCAAGGCAGTAAGCGTTCGTTTTTAGAGATTAAAAAAAGATGCCTGCCTCTAAGAGTGAGGTCAAACTTCCACCGGTTTGGCAAAACGACAGTTTGCGGGGACGGAGGAAAACGAGGCAGGGGATAATAGTGGTGGGGGAAGACGAGCACAAAGAAGACGTTGAGCGATGTTGACAGCAAACATGGGGCCACAACTGAACGTTGATCGGAGAAATAGACCCTCCATGTAGGAAGTTGTCCGACATGGAAGTTGTCCTACACGGAAGTTGTCCGACACGGAAGTTGTCCGACACGGAAGTTGTCCGACACGGAAGTTGCCCAACAAAACCCAACCTAACGACACCCGACTCTGTCGGAGAACTTCCGTGTCGGACAAATTCCGTGTCGGACAAATTCCGCCTTCCGCCTAAAAACTGTTCGATTAACGGGGAGATCTCAATCATTGTAGGTTAAGAACTCATTATACTAAAGCTCTGGTAAAGTTGCTACTTTGAGACAAATGATGCGAATGTAACCGAAACGTTAATAGACATGTGGTAACCCCAAGCGAGAAATATCGTGTTTATTCACCCTTGAATGTGAAAATCAATTCAGAAAACCATGATTTGCAGACCTACACAAGAAAAGTTGGCCGGACGAGAGAGAAAAAGTAAACTGTTTGGCCCAATAAAAGGTTTCTTTTTTTTAAAAGCAGCGATTCGCCGAGCAAATAGTCTTTAAACTGTACTTAGAGGTTATGCAACACTTTGTGATTACGCCGCATCGTAAAGGCTGTATTGAGCATTGCAAACTTTTATTGTTCCGACTGAACAGATGGAATCAAGTTTAGGGGCCGTCCATTAATTGGGTGCACTAAGGATATTATTGAACCATCTTCCCTTCCTGTTACGATTTTCCCCAATACCGCATGCGTATGGCGGATTACGCTAACATCGGTTATTTTCTGCTCTTCCACGAGCGTCACGCTATTACTGAACGGCCCCCAACTTGGACCAATGTTTCAAGGAATCCCATGAAGTGACTTAAAAGACTTCACAAAGGCGTTATAGGGGATACCTCCACGAGTCCGTTCGGCGTAATAGTCAAAAAGGCGCTCGTAAGTGCAGCAAGCAGAACATTTTTTAATAACATAGATATGCGCTATTTAAACATGTTAACGTTAAGTAAGGGTTAGGTTAGGTGGGGTAAAATTAGGTTAGAGTAGGTCAAGTTAGGTTAAGTTAGGTTGAGATAAGTTAGGTTAAGATAAGTTAGGTTAAGATAAGTTAGGTTAAGATAAGTTAGGTTAAGATAAGTTAGGTTAAGATAAGTTAGGTTAAGAAAAGTTAGGTTAAGATAAGTTAGGTTGAGATTAGGTTAAGATAAGTTATGTTAACTTAATTTAGGTTAAGTTAGGCTTTGTAAGTTAGATTAGGTTTAGTTAATTTAGGATAGGCTAAGTTAGGTTAGGTTAAGTGAGGTTATGATAAGTTAGGTTAAGTATGGTAAAAAGCCCTCACGATCCCTTAAGGGCGACGAAAGACAGAAATCATGAAGAAAAAACAGCAACGGCTAGAATTGAGACTAAAGACACTTGTCCCTGCAACGCATGCAGCGCGTCCAAGCACATTGACGGCGAGTACGCCAGCAGCAGCAGACGAGTGCGCCAGCAGGCCGGCCGGTCGGAATGCCGTTCCTTTCAACGAGCGAGCAGCGCTCCACTCACATGTGTTGTGCCGAACAAGTGCCGAACATGATTCGCGTCTCTTGGCCAATGAAAGCGTGCGGCTGCTGCGCCTTCGATCAACACCGCTCATCACATTTTCATGCAACAAAACTGAAAACGCCGCGCCGCGCCGGCCCCGGCTGCCCGGCAGCCTCCGCTCATCGTCAGTTTAAGGCTCAACAAGAGAATGCCCGGACATAAATACATTCACGGCAGCCGGCTCCTTTTTCTTAAATTTATTGTTCACGGTGCTCATAGATATTTCTTCATAAATCACATTACCAATCTGTTTTCTTTAAGGACTGACGTGATTTTTCCGTCGGGCTCTTCTTACCGCTGTTTTTTAACTATGACAAACACCGCTACATCGTTAAAAATTGATGCTTATCAGGGACTTCCGTCCATGTTAAACAGGAAAACATTCCATTACATCAAAAAAGCATAACACCGTTGATCACGTTAATCGATACCTCCATGCAGGAAAGTCAAACCTGAAAAACCCGGTGCTGTAAGGTCATAACTGAGAAACCTAATACTGTAAAGTCATAACGTTCTGCCTGAAAATATTATCACTTTTAGAATTCTGATTTCTGCACTCACGGATAAATTTTGCAGCATTTTTTCTACCGAGTACAAAATTTACAGAAAAAATGAGCTTCCAAAATCAAATATGCACCGAAATTAGCCCGTGGGCGCAGAAATTGAAATTCCAAAAGCACTTACATTTTCGGCCGAAAAGTTACGGCCTTACAGCACTAGCTTTCACAGTTATGACCTTACAGCACTAGGTTTTCCAGTTACGACCTTTCTGCATGGAGGTATCGGTATGTAGATTATGTCATGTTGTTGCATAGAACCTTGACGTGGACTATCCAAAACCCCCACAATATGAGTTCAAGAGTTTTACCAGCCTTTTTTGCAGTACTTGTGTAATAACTATTGATCGGTTGTTTTCCAGTCAAACATATGTCCAGCGATACGGAATTAGCATATCCATGAAGCCTTTAATTTTTATGTCCTTCCTGTTTGGTACACGGTGTTCTTTGGTCGATTCATGCTGGTTAATATGCATTGTTGTTCAACGGATAAGTGTCAGCTCAGCTGTACAACTGCTTTAACCTGGGACGTAATTCAATATGTATTACATGAGTGTCTATACACGCT
>Ga0058701_10002505_pt1 | contig 13986 bp, 11 predicted proteins | sample AgamicOrMae_FD_97039 | JGI IMG/M metagenome (GOLD analysis project Ga0058701, IMG submission 97039) | Agave microbial communities from Guanajuato, Mexico - Or.Ma.e | ecosystem: Host-associated > Plants > Phyllosphere > Phylloplane/Leaf | place: Guanajuato, Mexico | collected 2012-06-04 | reverse complement strand
TGGCTAGTAACTTTAAAAAATTATCTTTGAAAATCAGTTAATGATGTGATAGGCATATTGTGTAAATACTTTGCAAATTATGGTTAAAGGGAAAGTTTCTAACAAAGGGTAAGACAAAAGATCATGGGCAAGATTGAATGGGCTCATAGTAATTGACACACCAACGCAAGTTATACTCGGATTACCGCTGAATCTAAAACACACCAAATTATTTTCGATATGACTTTTCGAAAACGTGTTCATTACCTTTAAAATTAAATGGATAAGTCGTGTACAGAAAGGTTATGCGCAGAAACCACGAAATAGATATCGGTTTTCAAAATGACGATAGCTTGATTTGAAAGTGACAGTTCGTGATAGCATGAACCGTTTTTGTTCAAAATAACTGAGGATTGAACAATTAAAACTTCGGCAAATAAAGGGTATCAGATCTGACAGGGAGGTGCTAACAGAGGGTGTCAATCTCCAGGAGTCAAAAGGCTGTCATCGTCGAATAGATAAATTAGGGAGCCTGGTTTACCGCAACTCAAAAGATACAAGAAATAACGTGCGATGATAAGGTAAATCTCTCTTTGCACACTTACTTAAACTCAAATGTTTACAAACAAGAGCGAACTGCGTACCTGCTGCGTACTCGGCTGCAGAAAGTACCCCCACTCCTCACCTCAAACTCGTTTGGATGCTGCCAACTATGTGGTAGTTTTGAATGCCCTGAGTAGCTTTGTAAAAAATTAATTGTGAATTAGATTCCTAAAAAAAATTCCATTAAAATAAAAAATATATAATTTATGATTGAAGATGACCTCTAGTAGTAATTTTGGAGCGATTCGGAACTAAAAGCAGACAAAATTTGAAAAATTAGCTGGTAGTACGTCTGGCTGCTGGCGGCCTCTGGTGGCCGGCCGCCGAACGACGAAGCAAGTTGCCGAGAGAGGGAGCTGATATTCTTTGTTTACATCTCAAACTTAAGTGTAATAATTAATTTTCCTTGATATGTGAATTTAATGGTAGTTATTCTATCCAATTTTTAATGAAAATGTGTCATACATCTGATTTAACGTTATAAAACAGCAATGTTGGCCGCAGCGCAAAGAAACACAAGTGAGGTTAGGAGCAGTACCATGCACTTCTCGCAAAGCTCTTGTCGTCTTTGCGCGAAGCGTTGCGAACTCTCTTCTCTTCTTCACATATTTAGTGACAACAAAACTGGTAACATGTCATTGGACGCTTTGTTAAAGCGATATCTACCTTTTCCAGTGAGTATCGGTTTGTATTGGTACTTAACCATTTTTCATTAATTTTTTGTGATATTTTGGCACACTGAGTTTAATATTGATTTGACGCTGCCATTGAAGAAATGTTTGATGATTTTTATAAATTTTTAACTTTGTTACATTTAGATATCAGTGGATGACAGTCTACCACACTACATTTGTAAACTGTGCTGTGGGTATGTGTTACGATGGCACAGATTCTTAACAGCCTGTATAAAAGCTCAGATTCAACTTAAAAGTGCTGAGCAGAATTCATTGAAATCAGGAGCTGAGGGAAAATTGGTTAGTATTTTTGCTACCCTGTTCTTAATCAACAGGTAATCACACAATTTTTTGTATGTCATTTTAATGTGTGTATTCATTTACCTTTGCTGTTGCAGGGTATTCCTGTAGAAGAGCCTTTAGTTGAAAGCAAAAGCTTGGTTCCTGATTCTAATGTTGCACCTACAAGATCTGTAGAGGAGTCTAAATTAAGGTTTGTATTAGACTCTCTTTCTGACATCCTGTGGAAGCCTTCCTTCATAAGTCAATGAAAACTTACCTAGGTGTCTCTATGTTTCAGCAATTCAGGCAAGAAGCATAAATCGAACTATTGTATCGCTAGGTGGTGCAATAATAGTAACAATATGGGAATACCTTTTTTCAGAGTGCCCAAAGACCAGAACAGGTAAAAAAATAGGCATTTATTTTGGTTTTTATTCAGCTTCTTTTCTTTTATTATATCTGTACTTTCTATACTTTTACAGAGCTCTGCAGTGGTTATCAGCTGCTGATCGTATGGACCTGGCCAACAAAGATGTAGCCTACCTCTACAGGTGTTACCTCTGTGCCTCCCATTTCACCAAAGAAATGTTTGTGAATGATTCTTGCAAAAGCCTGAATCGTAATGCAGTACCATCTATATTTGTGAAGCCAGCATATGCTAAAAAAATTGAAGATGCCATAAGTATGTTTAAAAAGTTATGAATTATGTGTCTATGTTCTGCTCTGTCTAACACATTTGTTCTTCAAACAGATCAATCCAATGTCTATCCAAAAGCATTGCAAGGCGTTCGTCTGAGGAACATACTACCAAAATGTGTGCAACAGTAAGATAGAGACATCTAGAGTATTTCTTAATTTGTTCCTGATAATTTTTAACTTTTCCAAAACTCACAGTGTAACTTTGGTAGCTAATGCTTGCATTTCAAAATAATTAATTGTGACCTTACTGCACTTTTTAAGAGCAAAAGTAAGTTGGCACAGGACAGTTATGGGCTTAGGGACCCCTCTTTATTAGTTTCCACACGCTTTTCGACTGTCGAGAAATCAACTCGTAACTTTTCCATGATGACGTTCGTCTTCTGCCACATTTATCCTGTACACTTTGTAGCTCAGAGTCAAAAATCATACCTACATTTTTATTTTTGAGCCCAGGCGCCCGTACTCTTCATTTTGAGCCAGAAATTGTTCCTCTCAACCAATAAATTTTTAAAGGAAATTTCGATTGTTGCAGGACTCAAGGAGTTTCGGATCAAGGACCGTTGCCTGTTCCACACATTCAAGATGGATACACGCATATTCGTGGAGTGGCTCCGGAAGTGCAGCAAGAAGTTTTCTTCGTCACAGATCCTGCACCAAGTCATTCCAATATACAATTAATTAGCATGTCGCCAGTCGAAACTAATGTTCCTGAGACAATACAAATTCTAGAAGTACGGAATCCGAAAGAGACGGCTATCGACCCGCCACAAATTTTGAGCTTGGTCACGGATTCCGAATCTAGTGGCGTTTATCCAAGTTCAACGCATGAACTTGGCACGAGAACGGAAAAGGACGACAATATTTTCGTTTGCGACTCAATGAAGTCGAAAACGCTTCACTCTAACTGCGCAGATGTAGAAATCAACCAAATCGAATCTCCCATTAGTGTACCGCAAAGCACATTGATGGATTTTGCTCCAGACAGCGTTAACGTCACGTTGCTGAATTTGAATGAAAAACCAACGAATATAATTGAGAAGACATCTATCCTTGAAAGCAATCTTGAAGAACCTCATCCTCTGGATTTGCACGAGCTGCAGTCCGAAGACGCCTTAGCGATTGCAGTCTTTTCTCCAGAAAACCCTTCATTTGCACCTGCGGATGGAATAGATTTTCAAGCCAAGGATCTAACCAAGGACAGTCCCTCGAATCGTATCAGTAACATTGTTGGTTCCCATGACCTCCTGCTGATGCATTCATCTAATAATCACATGGAAGAGGTCCCTGATCACGGATTTACGCAAGATAAAAATTTGAACCTCTGCGGTGTCGTCGTTTCAGAAACCGTTCCAGGAACTTCAGCTGTGTACGGGGAACGTTGTGGTTCTATGTTGGCCGAAGCTAGTGTCAGAGCAATTGAATGCACTTCTCCAAGCCATGGCCAAATCATCGAAGGACTCATGGATTTGGACCACTTCTTGGACAGTGGATGAGGAATATCAATGTAACTGGACATGAAGTAATACAATTTATTTAATTGAAATACAGCGTTTGAATGTTGTTTTTCTTGAGGAAATCACATATTTTCTACAAATGCGTTCAGGAAGTTCTGGTCGATGATACAGCGGTGATAGGCACACACGATTACTTAAGTCATCTCGACTTTTACAATGGGCATGCTCATTAGGAATTCATTGGTAATATCAGTTTCACTGAGAGCTAAATCGTGGATTGAATTGATTTCCATGATAACCGACTCTCCTTCAATCTGAGTCGCACTACTAGCACTGGTGCGATGTGTTTTGGTGTGTTTAAGCATGTCGCCTTTCTGAGCGAAAGGCCTTCCACACAGAGGACACGGGTAAGGCTTTTCGCCCGTATGCGTCTTTTTATGAACGATTAGACTTTGCAATCGTTTGAAAGTACGCTGACAGAAAGGGCAAGCGTATGGGAAATGATCTCTGTGCAAAGCAGTATGCTGCTTTAAAGTAGCCGAGCTTCGGAATGTCTTTTTACAGACCGAACACTCGTAAGGCCTTTCGCCTGTGTGAATTCGCAGATGGACCCTGTATGGATCCAGCGCTATAAATCTCTTTCCGCAAACTTCGCAGTCAAAAGGATGCTTTTCTCCTGTATGTTTGGCAACGTGGTATTTGAGCGTTAATTCGGACTGGAATCGTTTGCCGCACACATGGCATTCGTACGTAACATCCACGCTCGCGGCCTGATCGTTGCCGTGCTTCTTTTTATGCTGATTTAAATTGCCTAACCTATTGAAAGCTGCGGGGCAAACATTGCATTTGTGAGGTTTCTCCCGGGTATGACTTAACATATGCTGTCTCACTAGACTTTTCGAATGAAACTTGCGGCCGCACTGAGAACAGTCGAATACTTTCTCTCGCGTGTGAGTTATGGAGTGAGATCGTAACTCTGTCGATCCCTTAAAACATTTCCCGCATTCAAGACAAGAAAACGGCCGATCCTCGCTGTGAGTCCGCATATGAACTCGCAGGCTGTTAGCATTAGCTAAAACCTTACCGCACAAACAACATAACACATTTCTATCGGAACCATGAGTGCTTTGATGCTTTTTCAAAGACGCGCGGTTTTTGAATTCTTTACCGCATTCAGAACATTTAAGCTCCTTATCAATTACTATCGGGATTTCTTTGAGGTCTCCTGTTTCGTGACAAGATTGAACGTGGTTTTTTAGATGGGTCCATGATTTAAAACGCTTCTCACATTTCAGGCAAACGAAATGAGTTGGCATGTGAGTCGCTAAATGCTGTTTCAGACTTTTTTTGCTATCGACAACTTGGTCGCACAAGGTGCACTGGTAGGAAACAGTTGCCTGCGTAGGGTCTTTTAAAACGAGCGTGTGCGAGGAGAAGTAGTGCAACAGCAAAGCACTTCGAGAAGGTAAACTTTTGAGACACACGTTACAAGCCGTCATGAAGCTGTCCAAGTCCTCATTTCCTGTCAACGGGTGGTCTGCAGTCTGATCGAAATCCGCTGGATTATCCAACACAGGCACTAGCTCCTCTTCCTCATTTTCTGTCTCCTTGGCGTCAATCGCCACCAACCTGAAACATTTAGGTATCATATTAAACCATGTAGAACCCTCGGTATTTTCAGAGTAAAGTCACTTACCCTACAGTAGTAAGCATGGTTGTTGGTTCATCGAAGCTGGCAGAGTCAGGTTTGCTTGCAGGTTCCAAGTTGAAGGTTGGAAGCATACCCTGTTATTTGAGGAGAGAATAGTTACACAAAGACCAACGGTTGATCCCGATTCTAAAACGCAGAAATTTACCTGAGGACTTTCGCTTGATTTTGCAGCATCACCGTTTAAAGAGCATAGGTGAAGCATTTCACGTAGCCGTGCATCCGCTGACTGAAATAGCTCGACGGATTCGAAACATACTCGTAGTCTCTCTAAACAGGAGCTACATATATGTTGGGGTAGACCGTCTTTGAGTAAAACCTGTTGAATTACAATGTCATAGCATTCAAAATCACTGACATTTTGAAGGAAAAATACTCTATGGCAGTGCCACTTGAATTCAGCCTTGAAATAAATAATTTTCTCAAAACTACCAAAGAGGTATTTCTAAGAATCAATTATTATAAAGAAAAGCTGGTAATAATGCAACTTCACTCTTACAGAAATGTCAAAATGACCCGTAACAAAGTTTTGGTTACTTTGGGTGTTTTAAATGATATTTATAAGTGACAGCAGCTTAAAAGATACTCACTTTGCCAGGAAGAAACCGCTCAACCATTTGATTAATTGAAGGCACTGCATCATCATTAAAAATTGGCAATAAAAGACTAACTTCAATAAGAGAAGCACAAAGACGGCACAGCATCAGACATTCCATCTGAATTGATTCTTCTGCTGGTGTAACTGTTGCTACAGTTAATTCATTAGCCTCATCACTTAAACTGCACACCAAATTATCTGGGTTAAGTTCAACTGAAACAATACTGCTGAGCTCACTCCCATTTGTATCCACTAAATTTTCTGGGCAGTCTGGTGAAATTGTTGTGGTCAGTGTTGCAGCCCCTGATTTTACAGAAAAACATAACAAATACAAGAAATTACAAAATTATTTGCAGTGCTCTGTCAAAAAGTTCAGATGTCTCAAGAGGACATACCTGGAATTTCTACATCTGTTCTGCTATTTCTAATTGGCAAGACAGCACTTAGATTATTTTCAAATATTGTAGGAATGGGATTTATGTTTCTTTTGAACATATGTTTCCTCTCTGGACAGGTGAAATACTCTGCTTCAAAGTGGTCAGCACACAAAAAATATCTCCCGAGGAATGATGCATAAGGTTTTGTGATGAGATCTGGCCTGCCAGCATTTTCAGCCCACTGTGCTCGGCTGCAACAAAAAATACATAGTCAAGCTTGGACTCATTCTGATTTTATCATGGAGAAGGAATATGGATTCCCTGATGGAATCATGGAGAAGTCCTTCTCCATGACTCTATTAGGGAATGAAGACATCTCTTTCCTGTTAATTCACCAAGTTTACTCTCTATTTGAGAATGTAGTCATTGTCATTTTGTTTGTTTTTTCCCAAGCATTGTTAATTATTTGTAAACAGAGAAATCCAGTTAATATAATTTCAAGGGGAGTGTTATAAAATAAAGAGAGAGGTACATAAATCTCTAGTATTTTGGCTTTAGAAAATTATTTTATGAAGTAACCTATAGTTATATCTCCTTTTTTCATTCATAGAAATAGGTTTAAATGAAACATTACTTCATAGCCAGATAAAGACACTAAAGACAGGTAATGAAACTAACCTCACTAGGTCTTTCGGAAAAGAGAAGAATGTGGGTGCATTGTGTGCTTGTTGATAATTGTAGCAGTTTTTAGCACAACAAAATACTTTGCTTCGAGTCATACTGAAGATATTGAGTAGATGTCAATGACTGAATAACAAATTTTGGTAGCGTTTTACAACACACTCGTTTGTTGTTCATAATCCTTCCCAAAATAAAAACATAACGCCTTGTGGAACAGTGTGAGAGATGAGCTAGGACAATAGAGTTGTCCTAGTGATGAGCTTTCATGTAGAGAACGAGAAACAGGAAGTTGTTAGACTCAAGAGGTTTTTTTTTCTATACAACCTTAGGCATAAGACAAATTGATTTTTCTTATTTGCCAAAAGCTTTTTTAAGGCTATTTTACAATAATTACAGCCATTTCTTAAAAAATAAAAGCTTCGATGGTGGTCGCTATCTCTGAAGAAGGGTCCTCTTGGGACGTATACAGTACTCTGGCACTTTCTGGGCACTTTATACTTCGGGGTACACGTAGTTGTGTGGAACCCGCTACTTGCTTTCTATTCTTGCCCACTTAATTTACGCATTCCGTTAATTAAATCTTGTGACAAGTATTTCTCCTGGTGTAAATACGACTCGAAGTAGCCGTAAGTGTCTTGTGAAGTGTTTTAAGTGCATGAGTTGTGTTCTCATTGGGATCCGCTAGCGGCGATTCGGTGTTCAGACGGATCAGACCAGGTTCAGACGTGGCACCTCAGAAACCAATCCGGTGACGTCTCTTACGTTGCGTGGGTTTCATTCAGATTGCATTTCCACATCGTGTCGAATTAGTAACTTGACGGTCACTCTATTGATAGCAAACAAGGGAAACGGCTTAACAGTTGAAGCGACAGAAGGTAAAACTTAGTAAATACTTGGTGTAGCAAGCCGCTCAGTGTAACCCTCGTATGTTTACGTACTTCAACGACGGACACTAGTGTCATCGGGCAATTAACCTAACACGTATTTTAGGCGTGAGCCTGACTGAGTACGAGTCGCCGAATATTTTATAAATAACTCACGCCAGCTAGGTGATTGTGCATCTTCCCGGGTTCCTCTTAAGATGCGGGCGAGCGGCTCAGAATCTTCCTGGTGCATTTTGCTTGTAGTGTAAACGTACATACAACCTGCCCCTCACTGTCAACTTTGTCTTAAATAGATATTCATTGATCGCGAGTGATCTGTAGACCTTTTGAGGTTAAACTATGCCTTAAACTCGAATTATGTCGTCTCCGTATTTTGAATAACCTTTATTTGTGCACGCGTATGTTGCATTTTTACTGCCGCAACAGTTCCTTGCTAACCGGAGAAGGTTCACCCAAGTTTTTCTCAACCTAGCACCCTAACGGCGCAGTTATTTCGTGTATTAGCGACAGTCAATTTTATATAGCCGCCGCTATTCACACATCTGCCAAGAAGAAATATTTTGGTATCACATAGGTTAAAAACAAATACCTTCCATAACCACCCAAGTTTGAACTTTGGTGCTCAAGGCTTTCTCTTTAACAGACTAAGTGAAAATTTCACTGTATTTTTCACTCCTGTTGATTTGTTAAGTTTTCCATTACTGACAATGGTTTAGTTGATCAGTGCTTATCCAGCAGGTGCTAGTGGTTTTAGGAAGATTACACACCCACTTCATGTGGCAGAGTCCTGAAACCCTAGGATTAGAAACTGTTTTGCACATTAAAGGTGTGTTGCAATTGTTGTCTGAATTTAAGTAATACCAGGAATGATAACAAGATGACAGGGAAGGTTGCTGTATTTTTATTTTCGCACCGTTTTTCCATCACCGTTATCCGCATTTCTCGCGTGCTTTTTATTTTGAATTTTTGTTTTTGTTCTGCTTTTCTATTATTATATTTATTAATTTTATTTTTAAGTTTTTTTTATTCATTTATTTTTACCCCTGAAATGTCAGCGGCGACTTCGTCACAATTGAGCAACTTGGTAGACGTGCGTCGGTTCGAATGATTAGCATGCTTAAAAAATGTCAAAATTTATCTCGTTTATCAGTACGAACGGTAGTTCGTACCGTCGCTTTCCCCCGATTCCACTTTTTTTTTCAATTCTTTTGACAGATTTCAACATTTCAAGGTAAATTTTGAGTGGGAAGTAAGTTTTGTTGGTGTTTTGTGGCAGGTCGAGGATGGAGATGACAGTCCTGCTGGTGTTTGCCGCGGCCGTCGCCGCTTCAGCCGCTATAATCTACTTTATTATGGCGGTGGGTATGAAAGAAAAGACGTACGAAGAAGCGATAGCGGAGCAGAGGAATCGGCCCGACGAGCACCTCCTTCTGGGCCGCGCTGGCCGCGCAACCAAAGACAAGCACAAGGACAAGAAAGTCAAGAAGACCGGCAAGAAGGTTAAGGAGAAAACCGACAAGGTACAGCCACCACCCAAGAAAGCCCACGTGGTTTTCGTGCAACCCGAAGTTGTCATCGCCGACTCCACGGTTAGTAAACCCATTTGTTTTGTTTTCATCCTGGGTACAGAATTACCGTGGTACTTGGAAAAAGTAATCCGGCAATATACGGGTATTTTTAGCGTCTGTTACTATTGTTTCCCTCGAAAATTTTCCTCTCCTTTATTTTGGAAGTTTTCCTTGGTAAAGACGTATTTTTTTCTTGACGTTTTATGCGAAGATATTTCAAACTTATGGGGAAAACCAAGAAATTAAATGGCTAATGAATTTTTGCAACCCCAACGAGTGAAGAAATCGACCATCGCAACCAAATTTCGATTTTTGGATTAAACCGGGTTCACCGTATCTACATTCAAACTCATTTCTGTACCGATCCTTCACCACCAACTTTTGAATAAATGCGACGCGGTTAACTTAAAGAAATAACGTTATAAGTTGATCGGGATTGTTTTTTCAATTCAAATGATAATCTCGACTTTGAATTTTTTTTTAAATTGCTTTTTTTCATTTGCAGCAGATTTATCCTTCTTTTTTTTTTTTAATTTTCCTAGTATTATTTTTGAAAATCAATTTTGGTACAACACAAAGTAAATATGTAGTTGAACGGTCGATTCGGAGAAATTGAGTTCTCCTTTTAGCGTCACACTTAAGTGTCCGAATTCCAATTGATTAGAAAAACGTGTGACCTTCACGTGTAGATAAGAAGGAAAAGTCACAATTTTGTTGCTCTTTATTCTTTTTAGGAGTTACAGTGCAGCGGCACAACGCCGTAAATCTTTCATTTTATTCTGTACTTTCTAAATTTGGCTTTTGTGGAGTGTATTAGCGTCAAAGTAATCGGAAAAAAAGCCGTTTTTTTTCTTTCTTTTATCTTGCTCATATTGTATGGGCTTGGATGAGGTGATAAAGAGCTCCATTCATTTAAGCGAGACAAAATTAGCCCTAAAAGTGATGTATAATTTCAAGGGAAAATCATTAATATTTATGTACCATTTTTTGACAGTTAAAACCGAAAATGACAAAATTTTAAGAAAACCGTGTTATTTTATTATTCGTGATTGTATCCGGATTTCAGCCAGAAACATGGGGCTTTAGAATCAACTCCGTCAAAATTTTGCTCAATTCGTGGGACCCGGTCCTCATGTGGGCATGTGCAATAAAAGTCGACATTTGATAACTTCTCTGTCGCTGACTCGGAAACCTTTATAAGTGGAAGGATAATCCTTCTACACGAGGGTTCCTACTCGTAAGGAAACCTCGATTAGTACATCGTCAGCTCGAATAGTTCAGACCATTTCTTGGGATCCGCCTCGATCTTCGAGTGTATCGACTTTGGCGATTTTTAGAGGTTCGATCTGAGAAGTCCGAATAGCTCGGACTGAATCGGTTAATAGGTACGTGTTTAGGTGGGTTTCTGCCTCAAGCCCCTAAAATTGAATTGAACTAAATGGCGCGAGAGTTGCGGAAGTGACATCACATCGGTGCGGGCAGTTCGCCGGTCAGTGACCTCGAAGTGAGGGAGAGAGTGAGAGGCGACATTCGATAAAGGAAACTGTGTTTTCCGCAGGAGGAAGTAAGAAAGAAGAAAAGAGAGTCGGTCACGGCTAAGGCTAAGCCGATCTTAGTTAATAGGAACGAACCTCTTTTGGTTCGGGAAAATTCGTCCGAGGTGAACCATTTTGACAAAATCCAGCCGAAGGACGATCTAGAGCTGCGCCGGCTCAGCGTAAGTTTGCAGGCGAGGCGAGCATGTTGGTAGATAGATGTAGAGTAGATGTTTCACAGTCCTCATGACTCTCGAGTCTTCAGCTGGATATCTATCCAGCTCGATCATGATCGACTATAATCGATCTAGATCGATCTTACGAACGCACGCAAAGCCCGTTTGCTGCCTTTCTTTCTTGGATGAGCATCCTTTTAAAATAGCTTTGTAGCATCCTTTTTAAAATATCTTTATTGTTTTAAATAGTTTTGATGTTTCCCGAAAACCCCTTGAATTTTCGAATGACCCCGTTTTTGAGTTCAATATCTTTTGTTACATTTTTCTTTTATCGAAGAGGACCCAAATGCGGGTTGAAATTAAAGTCACTTCAATGTCTTTTTCCCACTTAGAAAATCCACTTTTTAATTTTTTTTTAGTTTCTGTCAGTTTTCTAAAAGGTCCTCGAAGCGGGTCGGAGCATAAGAGAGATTTGGAGGACATCTTTTACCTTTGTTCATCTAGACTTACAAAAGATGTGAGAGAGTTGACGAAAATGACATGTCGCGCTGTTGGGATGTGCCGCGAAAAATAAAAGGTCACGCAAATGGTATTAACCCAGCTGAATGTTGATCAGCTGGGTGTGCGTGCATGTCACGTGACCAACTTTTTGCGTGCGTGCGTTTGTGCAAGGACTAGTCCATGCTGAGGACTCGTCAACATAACTCCGATTAGGTCTAAGGAAACGTGCGCTACCCTTTCTGCTAATTAATTTTCTTCTCGGTAATAACATCGTTATTGTTTTAACATCTTAACCTGACTGGTGTTCTGTGACGAGTTTGGAATAATTTATTTGAGATCTCATAAGAAAAAATTTAACATTTTCTTGAAAGACCTTAATATACAGATGCCCCGCTTGTGCGTACTTTATAGACGACCACTGTTAATGTTAACACTAGAACGTCTAGACTTTCGTGCTACATTCGACGAGGGGCCAGACCTTGACAGCCTATTTTAACATTTGACTTGGTCTGAAACGGCTTTCTTTTAACACAAGCATTACCTAGGGTTAGAGCATTTTTCAAACATTTAAACTTTTTTTTTCATAACGTAGCTGACGGTCAAATCAGTGTAGAACAATACGCGATTTTTTTTAAAAAAAAAGGACCTTTGGTTCTTAAGGGCGCAGTAGAGATTTGTTGTATATCTGTAGAAATGTAGTACGACAAAGTTAACCTGTGACGTATTTCGTAGAAACTGTGCTCAGGCATTCAGTCAAAACGAGCTTGTAATAAGAAGACCTGATCTAGTTTCAATGAAGTTTATTTTTAGAACTAGACGGCATAGCTTGTGCATCATAAATCTAAAATCGTTTGCTGCGCATGGATCATTTCAGGAGGACTGGTTTGCGTTTCATTGCTGAAGTTGCGTAGATAGGCTAACTAATATGCTCGCCTCTGTGGTGATAACCAGGGAGACTAATCGGCGGCATTGCTTTTCGTAAACCTAAATTCGATTTGTGGCTTTTGTCGTTTGCATCACTCTTTGGACGAGGCCTATTGTGGAACGTTATAATTAATAATGTCTGCCCCAGTTTGGCTGATGTTCGCTTTTAGCAACCAGCCTATCTGTGCCCGGAAGTCCTACAACCTTCTGTGCTAAAATATGTCGCTTTGAATTGTGAATGGACGGATTTTAATCGAATTGAAAATGGCTTGGGCTTTTTCTGCTCCTAGTTCAACTTATCTCCGAGAAGAGATCGGGTGATTCGCTCGTTTTGATGTTCCCAGTTGTCAAGTCTGCGTTCGCAGTGATTTTATTCGCGCTTACGTTGGTAGTTTTTATTGAGTATTTGATACGGATCTGTTCTTCACAAGTTTAACACGCATCATTTTATGTGCCTGTCTGAAGTAGTTGCTTGTCTAGATGACCGACCTAGTTATCAGAATGTAGATAATCATCACTTACAAATCGGTGTTTCCTCTTTATTTATTTTTAATTTTTTGTGGTAAAGCCGAGTTTTTAGACTTGTGCATGAGCTGCTGGGAATCACTCATTTTTTTTCGGATGGGGAAGGAAAAACAAACAACTACACAAACATTTGTCTCTTTAGTGTGTTGACTACTATGTAAACTATGACAAGCAGCCTGGATTCGAGAAATGATTTGAAGTGTTGTAGGGAAATACGAATTACCTAAAAATAGGGTTGTAACTAGTTGTGATAACAAAAAAAAGACCAGAAAAAGATCTGAAATATGAGGGAAGAGGGGGAAGGAGGTTACATTTTTTTGGGGGTTATTTGTTTTCTAGTTGGTCTCTAAAACTCAAGCAAAAGTAAAAGGAAAGTTTGAATTGAGTCTTGCCATAACCTGAAAAAAGATTACTCGCAGTTTCTAGGGACCTCAATCACATTACCTTAATTTAACCATACCCGACTTAACTTCTCTAACCTTTTGAAAATCTGCATACATTTTTAAGCTCTGGTCCGCAGTTTCGGAACACTCTGATCCGCCTTTTTGACTCCTATTTGCCATCTTGAATCTGCAAATAATTAACTTCAATCACCTCAGAAAGATGAAAGATTGACTAGTCAGGAGTATTTCTCATCGTCTGTGGGACCGGCTTTGTTTACACCATGACTTGTGATCCTTTGTTTAAAAGTGTACATTTTCTCGTGTTGTGTTAGTGGAGTTGAGCGCAACAAGTTAACGTTTTTCATGGATCACCCGCCTCTGTGTCAAAGTGTCGGTAGAAGTCCAAAACGCGTTTATTTATCTCTATAATTTTTT
>Ga0058701_10002504_pt1 | contig 13988 bp, 8 predicted proteins | sample AgamicOrMae_FD_97039 | JGI IMG/M metagenome (GOLD analysis project Ga0058701, IMG submission 97039) | Agave microbial communities from Guanajuato, Mexico - Or.Ma.e | ecosystem: Host-associated > Plants > Phyllosphere > Phylloplane/Leaf | place: Guanajuato, Mexico | collected 2012-06-04 | reverse complement strand
TTGATTATTTAGTAGTATTAGTAGAAATAATAATTTAAACGTAAATGTTTGAGCTCCCATTTGCTACACCTGTAATTTTATTGTCGACTTACTCTCCTATAGTCACTGATTGACAATTTTGAACCTTTCAAGGCTGACCTCAGAAAACAATATATTACCTTGAAATTTCGCTTTGGTCCGAAAAAATACCCATATATGTGTAGATGTACCGGTACATAGTTACCTGTTTCTCCAGAATCACCTTTCGGGAAGGGGGGGGGGAGAGCGATCACTTCTAGGATTTGAGCGTCCCATTGCCAATAACTGCGACTTTGGAATTTCGCGTGAAACTAGGGAAAACTTAGTGTTCTGGTGGAAACACGATTCCTCTACCCCAAAACTGGAAGGTGGGGGTAGGGGAAGCGACACTGCATTCTGAGAGGGCACAGTGCCTTTAGGAGCTTGATGAAGGCCTGGTTGAGAGACTTGGTGGTGCCACTGGTGATCGAAATTGTCGCGCGTCCTCCTCCTTGCGATTCCTACTGTAGCACAGACAGCGCCCACCGACCTCGCGATAGGCAACCCCCTTTGCGCGCATGTATAGCGTCTGCCTAAGCTGATCGTCGTAAGATTCCTTTAACCTAGAGCCCTGTAACTTCAGTAGAGAGGCGCTAATCAAACCTCCACCACTGGCACTTCCGCCATGTTGAGCACAGTTCGCCCGTAAGAAATACATTGTACCGATCATGGCGGCCCCCATGACAGGGGACACCATTCGCGCCTCTCTATGAAGTTGTAGGGCTCTAGTTTAACCTAACAGTGAGAGAGTGACACGATCTTGCCTAATTGTAAGGCTAGTGGCTTGCCTTGACTCGCGCCATGGAGATCCAGCCTGCACTTTTTCCATTACAGAATACCGTTTCACAGAGTGGGTAAAACGAGTGCACACTGATAAATGTTTGGCACTGGGGAGATCCCCTTACCAAACGAGCCCTTTCCAGTAAATAAAAGTACCCGGATCAAATTTTTTTCCACAAAGGGGTCAGGAGAGCTTTCATTTTTTTTGGCCTCTTTTTCTACCAGTAAAGAAAGGAAAGGGTAAGGCGCTTACTGGAGTGACGAGTCTGTTAGAAAGTCTTCTCCGTTTTTGTAGACGATCGTACCGACGAAAAAATATCTGAAGAAAAACGTCTTAGTCCGATAGTCTTGTTCGTCGGTCAAAATTTCAGCCTGGGCATATAACAGGATATTTTTTCTTGTTAACCAGTAAAGCCATACGATATTTGATTTTTTTTAGTGATAAAAGCAAACTTCGTTGATGCAAAAATAAATGGTTTTCTTATTTTAACCTGTGATCAATGGGGGACTAAATTATCTTGACCCACTAATGTAAAGTGTGGCAAGCCAGCAGAGGAAACGCGACCAATCTATGTTCAACAGCAAACTACTAACGAGCCCAAGGCTAACAACATGCATTGCATTTACTGTGCATAAAAAAAATCTCCTGTCCTAGAGATGTTTCCCTCGTCACGTAGCAATAAAAAACGCATCATATGTGATGATTACGCATGCTAGTGAAACCGTGGGGGTATTATAATTCCCAGGAACATTAGAACGGCACTGCGAGTATTGCGTTTGACTGAAAACCGTTGTATAAATTCAAGTCAATTTATGTAATTTGAACTTTTGCACCCCTCGAGACCTAAGCAAAGTACGACCTGACGGAATACCAAAGGTGCTTATTACAGATACTACCTTAGAAAAAAAAGAATTTACCGTGTCTATAAACATTACTGAATACTATAAAACAACATTATTATTGCGACTCTCTTGGTCAACCTTTATGCAATCTAAGTAAATCAGGATATTTTTGATTGAACGTTGATCAAAAGCTACTAAGTTTTGTGAGTAAAACCAAGTTTGGATAAGAAATCAGAAATATCTGAGACTCTCACATAGAATTTTTTAACAGAAAATTTAAGCTTGTACGCCTAAAACGAGAAACAACTAAAAATAAGCGTGCGAAAACAAACGATAATAAAGAAGGGAAAGTCAAAGAAGGAGGGAAAAAATAAAAGATAAAACTGATATTAAAGCAAAACAACGTTTTATGAAGCCCATAAATACTATTTTGAGTTACAATGAGCTAAGTATGTTCGAAACGTACATAAAAAACCTATATTATTGCAACAGATACTTTTTGTCTATAAATATCATACAAAAGCTATAAAACAAAAAAACAAAAAATGTCAAAGCATTACAAAAGAACGGAGTGGTATATTACGCTTAAACTTTAGTCTCGGTACTTCGCCATATTTATTTTTGGTACACATGCGCAACTTCGTTCACGCCTAAAATAATATTTGCTATGACTATTTCTCCACCACTATATTCTAAAGCACTGAATCAGTTAGCAGAGACAAAGCGTTAGTTTCTTCTAAAAGTTGGAAAATGCCATAGCATTACGGCATAGAGCATGAGGCTTCAAGACGTGTAAATAACACACCGTGTTCTTGCCGCCGCACTCAAAAAATGTATATGTAGACTGATTTTATTCGAGTTAAAATGACCCAAAGACCATTAAAAGCTGGGTAATATGTGCAACTAATCTTTGCAGCAATGGTACTTGCAGCTAGAAAAGATTCTCTTCGACTCGATTTGTCGTCGGATTGTTCTGAATAGTCTCCCGGCTACCTTTCGCGAAGGTCTCATGCTCTCAAATCAACTATGGCGTTGTTAATGCAATAAGAAAGCACCAATTTTAAGGGAACTACTTAAAACCGATTTATCACTAACAAAGAAAACTAATTATTTCTCAAGAATATTGGCGAGAGTTCGTTGTTTCGATACTTTAATTAAAGGTTTAAGAACTAAAAGAAAAATATATTATGCTAAGTATTCGGCATCTTACACCTAAAGGCATATATTTTTCACGAGGAAATCGATTATTCGATTGCAATACTGTACTTGGGTGGTAGATCTCTTCAATTGGAACTACACATTTGACAACACGTAAGGTACGCGAATATGAGTCTGGATACAGACATGTCATACGTATTTAATTCAAAGCTTAAAACTAAATGTTTTGGGATACAAAATAACACAAGGCAAAAACTGATAAAAAGGAAAGCGAAAAATAATGAAAATAACATGAACACATGATTGGTTAAATAACATATGACAAAGGTAATGTAGTTATTGTCATCACAGCAACGAGAGTACATACTTATTCTTTCCGTAACTGAATAGTAGTTATCAAAGGCAATTGAGGAAAATTATCTGTACATGAAAAAATAAATAACACAAGGTGAAATAGGGAATATAACATAAACAAAATCGCGCATCCTGATTATACAAGCGGGCAATTCATATTTTAAGTTCTTGAGAATACAGCTTACTACGATAATCCTGAGATAGAGATACGAAATAAACAAAGCCCTTCTCCCCGCGTAACTCATTCCTTGTCTCGTGGCACAGGAAAGCTGAGTTAAAGCGAGAGAGAACGACGCGTTAAAATACAGCTTAACTTCACTGAGAGGCGTTGAACAAACCATCCTCAAATGTCATCCCCCCGGATCTGGAATACCGACTAATGGAGCAGGCCATCACAAAACGTAAAATCTTATTTCGAACAGTTTTTGAAGGACTTTTACTTTCGGAGAACGAATGGGACTGACATCCGACCGCGTGACCACGCGATTTACTCGTTCTAACCAACATGCATAGAATGCTTGGGTCAGTATGCAACATGCATGGGGCAGTACAGGCATGAAACGTGAAAAAATCCATGATACCAGACAAATTAACTTCTAACGTCATTAAATCATAACGTTTTTGTCTCCTGCCTCCACACCTGTACAGTTTCAAGTACGAACGTAAACAAAACGAGTAACATAGAGAGCCTCACAGGGAGAGAGGCGTCAACTGCAACATTATCCTTGCATCCCACCAATCCAGAGTTGCCAGATTGTGCGACTGTTCCTTTTAAACGCGATCAACTTTTTAACCGGTAGAGATAACTTAATGATCTACCCCATTTTCGAAGTTCTCAGCTCGTGAGCGATCCAAAACATACCCAATATAGTCGGTTATCTTTAATAGTTTTTCAGTTAACCGAGGTTAAAATTGCAAAATCGCGAAATCTGGCAACATTGCACCAATCAGTGTTACTTTCATGCATCCCACGAAGCAGCGCACACCGCGGGGATAAGTTGTCGCCTCTATTCCTTTAAGGTTCTCTAGAGTAACGCGGTCAGGTTTTCTCCATCGTTTTACGAAAGTAAAAGCGTTGCCAACATACCTCCGAAATAAAGACAGGTCCCTAGATACGCGCGCCCGGCCCTAATGTCAATCATATCAATCCTCATTTGCGGAATTCTCTGTTTCAACTCTTCCATTTTTGAAAGGTCGAGTTCAGGCATTGATATTCTAGTTCAAAATGTGCAATACTAATTAGGTATAAAGTCAAGAAGTTATGGAAGGGGGAATGAATTGATTTGTACCCAAAAAAAGGTTTAAGTCCAATAGCAACTAATTCCGACATTTGTAAAGTTAATACAGCGTCAGTAATTGCTTTTGCACCAGTCAGGCGGTAAACCACTTGCGTGTGAGAAGTTATGCAGAATGAGCCAAAGACCTGCACAGGCATTCACACGAAAGTAACAAACGAGCTAGATAACATCCCCATGGCGTTAGATAAAATACACACGAAAAAGGATTGGGTAAGTTTTAAGATAGTCCACGTGATTAAAAATGGGGATAGACTTGTCTGTTGGAACCGCTGCTTTTTAGGAAACATGTAAGAGCTACGGCCAAAATAGGTGTGACGGAAATATTTGTCTTGAGGGGTGCTTGGGGTTTGTATTGGTACTAGCAGTCCAAAAGGTATTGTCCGGTTCTGGTCGCGCTGGAAGGCTCCGTCTTATGGAGAAATACATAGGCCACCGCCTTGTTGCACGACCAGAACTGGGCAATACCTTTTGGATTGACAGTACTTAGAATGTTTATGAGCGATGGAAAGCGAGTCGCCAGAAAAGTTCGGAAGTTTGAAATGTCGACGTCATTGAGAACTGTGTTCATTCCAGGGTAGAAAATGTCTATTCTTGTAAAAAAATGTATGTTTCATAATTATTTATACTAGTCAAAAAATTCAGGCGAATAAGTTACTCGGGCGTCCTCTCAGTGGTTTTAAGGTTGGCACAAAAAAAAAGAAAAAGTTACCGTACGACGATTGGGAAGTAAACTGTCTTCGGTCAACATCTCCAGCGCGAATAGATATTGTTCTTATGTATATCAATGTGTACCGAGAGAAATTACTGATAGAACGCTGAAAACTGGCCATTAATATTTAGGCAGTATTTCGAAAGAAAAAAAAGTTTTGTCATACTTTTTATCCTTTTGAGAATAACAAACCCAAGTAATTTAAACCTCGTAATAAAAAAAAAAGGAAGAAAGAAAAAAAAAAGAGAAAATAACGAAGGAAAAAATCAAAAGGTTTCAGGCGATGTTAGGAGAAGGCCCGTCAGTAGACCTTGAGAGGTAGATGAAAGCGCTATTCGTTCGAGAAACCGCCAATTCATTTGTTCAGCTACGCGTTCGTTTTAGGAAAAAAACCTTCAACGTTACCCGTTCTATCATCGGGACTCTGTCTCTTTCTCTCCTATGAGCTCAATACGTAAACTGAGAAAAAGAGACTTGGACTGAGATTACACACTCGTGTAGCCTTTTTCCGAACGCCGGCAGACCAGGAAATGACGGTATCGAGATTTTCGTTAAAGGGATACCTTGCGATCGATGTGTAAATTGAAGTCCCGCCCTCCCGATAGATTTCTCATCGCACCACGAGCACACACAGTTTTAAATGCATGTGAATTGTAAACGCTGCACTTCCTACATATTGTGCTCTACCTTACGTCGTCAAGCGCCAACGGAACGAGGCAGGTACTCTAACCTACAGCCCCGAAAGATGGAGAGGCGCAAATGGCGACCCTTGCCATGGGGGCCGCCATGAAAGGCCGAATGTATTCCTTACAGGAAAATCGGGCTCAACATGGAGGCCATGTGTTTCATTTGCACCTCTCTACTTTTACGGACTCTAACTTAGCCTCAGTTAACCAACCCTGATGCCGCGTACTCCTCGTTTCAAGGTTACCGCGGAGAGGGCAGCATCAAACTTGGCGATAGCCGAGGGCACAACGAGCGGAACCAAAGTCTTGGTATACAGCATGAGCCTTGATGACAATAGATTAAGGAAGGGCATCCAGGTTAAATACCCAAGACCTCACACCGTTTTGTCAGCTAGACGACGAGAGGTTGAAAAGAGATAGGAAATGCGCTCTTAAAGTTATAATTCATAATAAGTGTCAACACAAATTGTCGGTGGGAATTTTGCGATAATAATGACCCTTGTCACAAGAACACAGATTTCCTTCTTGGATTACTTACTCATGTGTCATACGACACCAAAGCAGTCCACAGAAAAACCACCGGGATTAAGGAATTGATAAAAGCTTACCGAAAAATAGAACTGAAGAAACAGGTATCCTCGAAGATGGACCACGAAGATGAGGATGCGGTTGATGATGATGATGTTCTTTTATTTTTTAAAATGATGCGGAAAGGTTGACTACTACTGCGCACAGCACTACTGATAAGATGGCGACTGACCATGCTCTTTAAGGTTCAGGCTGCAAGACTCAGACGTGCGCTTACGGTTGATACTGTACCAGGTCAATTCGCCCAGCGACACAAAATTGCTCACGTTTTCGGCGAAGCTACAGTGCAAAGGGCCGGGCGTTCTAAAGTGAAATGGAATAATTACAATCAGGGATCGTTGACTGACTTGCAAAGGCGGAATGATTTCTTTCTGACTTGAGTTGTTATTGCAACAACGGTCCACTCCTACTTCTTTCGAATATACAAGCATAACTTATCATTTTACCTTAATAAGAACACATTCTCTCATTTACAAAGTTCATGTACAATAATCTCACTAAGTTCCCAAAAATTGTCTATTTACAACGAGACATAACAGAAAAGCTCTACACTCTAAATTTTAAAGGTTGTACTTTCTACCCCTCGTGTTCCACCCAGCTTCGACCTTTTATTACAGACCGATGAGTGACGAAAAACCGCAGCGCAGTTCACCTAGGTTGGATTAAGGTAGGTTATGTTCGCCTAGGTTAAGTTAACCTAGAATCGGTAAGCCACCGATAGGTTTGGTGCTCTGCTCGGCCGTGACCAAGTCTAATATCGCTTACCTCTTGGCTGCAGACTGCTAGAAGTAAGCTACACTAGGCTTAGTGACAATAAAATTAAGTAAGGTTGGGTGCTTTGCTCCGCTGCCACTACGCTCGTCTTGGCGGCTTGGTGACGAGAGGTGGAACGCACGAGGTAGAATATGCAAACTTTGAAATTTACAGTGCACTATGAATAATTGTCTTGAATTCCATGCACACGTTGTGATGCATAACAATCGAAGGCTGAGGACACGGTTTTCGAGTGACAGATAAAAAGGCGGTTTGTTTCTGAAGAGTCACTCGAAAACGATTCTTTCGCCTTCGCTTCGACAAAAATAAAACGACTTTCAGCGTGGCTTATTGGTTTTGAATGCAGGGGAGAACAACGGTCCACATGCAGCCTTTAATGGGGAGAGGTCAGGTAGAATGCCGGCGGTAACATATCTCTCTCTCTCCAAAGTTAACAAGAATTTATTTTAAGAGCGAAGTGAAACGAGTGTAAATTCCAACATTGAACAAAATGTCAACGTTACGATGCATCAAAGTAATTGTACACGTAAGAAATCTTATGCAGCATTTCAAATAACCCTGTGCATTAATCTAAGTATGTACATTATTAAATATTTAAAAAGTACTATTATAAAATTTCCATTCAGCTGTCCTAATACACCTCACAATAATAAACTTAAACAAAACAAGCGACTGAGAATTTAAAAAAAAGAAAAAGAAAAAACTCGACAGTATAAAAATGCGCTCATATATTTCATTAAAAGATAAGGAGAATTGTATTTGATTTTCTCTCTTCTCGGTCTACAAAACTACTTGTCAGTTTCTCGTCGGCTATATGAATCTGAACTATTCGGAGAAGCTAACTACCCTATACCGCCATCAGACTTAACATGACCAGCCGAGAAAGTTAATTCTGTGAGCTTCGCTACTCGAGAAATTGCTACTATTCTCACTAAAGCTCTTAAATTTCAGCTAGGCTGGTAACGAAATGGTAAGTATGGCCTGGAAGCTAATTTTCAAGTGTCACCAATGCCTCTTGTTTTGAAAATTAGCTACAAACAATGTTAAAAGGTAACCGTTTGCCTCTTGTAAACCAGTCAGTAGTCTGGTTCAATGTGGGCGGGTAAACTGGGCCACTCGGTGCACAAGTGTCTCGGTCTAACCAAGGAGGGGGACGAAATTTCCTCCAAGGTCCAAAAAGGTCTCTAAGAGTTCCGACACTCTATCGGATGAGTCAGTGTGGGGTTATCACATGTCTCACTACCCCTATGAAATTTGATACTCAAACCCTATATCAGAAACAAAATACTCATCAGGAGACATGCTTGACACTATTACAAGAGAGTGGGTACCTTTTAACTTACGCATATAACAAAATTGGAACACACTGGACCTGTCAGCCGGCAGGCCTACACACGTATTTTAAACAATTACGGTACGTCAACGAAGTTCATAGCTCACTAGAACAGACTATTGCAATAGGCGATCCCGCCCATGACGTCACCAATAGCGTAAGAAAGAACACCTGACACACGGAGAACAAACACACGGGCACCGAGTATGAGAAATTTCGCAGTCACAATGGCCAAATTTTCCATAGTGAGAGAGAGCGGTTCTTTCTTGCGGATGCGATTGGTGACGTACAGTGAAACCGGCTACGAGAGTTACAACATATTAACAAATCACAGTTATTAAAAACACAGAGGGCTGGCTGACACTTTGAGAACACATTTAGTTGGAGACTAAGTAGGCGGTACAGCGCGGCTCGAACCTCAACGGCTTAAATAATACAAAAAGCTAAAAATACCGTACGGACAAGGAATTAGGCCTTGAGTGGACAATGACTAAGCCCAGGAATAAAGATTTCGTTTGCACTGCCGCTTCATTTAAGTTAACATTATGATAAGGACGATTAATAAAATAACAATGGTAATAGCCAGGCAGATGCCGATGAGGATCTTTTTCTGCGAACAAAACACACAGGGAGGCAGTACAATTACTACTGTGCTCAGTACAGTACATGCGCTGATGCAAAAACCACCACGATTTTCGTCCAAAAGTAGCACAACAAAAGTTTTCAATACACTGCAAAAGATTCTAGGTCGCAATTTCTACTTCTTGTGTTCAACCCTGATTTATCGTTTCATTACATTTTGAGAATTAACGAGGTTCAACAGTATAGGTTAGGTTAACATTGTGCCTCGCTTCGTTGTCGCTAACATGTAAGCCCGATACCGCTAACTTGTTTCCGATAGGCTTCTGCCGACGAGAAGAAAGCGGCATGGAGCTTAGTGACCCTCAAGTTAGGTTCACTCAAGCGAGGTTAGGTTAAGTGTCTTATGCCTCGTTTCTTTGTCGCTCCGCTCGACTTGGCGACGAAAGTTGAAACATAAAAAGAAGAAAAAGCAACCTTCAAGATTCACAGAGTATTAGCGAACTAGGAAATCAAAGGAAATGAAACGCACCCGTACTTTAAAAGCCGGAGTGATACATGACTAACAGGCCACGGTGGTGCTTCTCCCTACCCGTTAAGTATTCAAAAAAATAGTGACAAGTTTCCCTTCATTTTGGCGGGTTAGGAAGGATATCGCCTTCCACTCACTGTCATAATATCCACGTAAATAATATCTGCTCTCGAAATTTTAATCAAGGAGGGAACAGCCCCCTTTACAGATTCTTCTAGGCTGAGGCTGCGCCGCTGCTCTCATTAAAACAACGAACATATATTTTACAGAATCTTTTACACTAAGAAGATAACGACAAAATCTCACGTACCTCCACAAACTAGAAGTAAAATTAATCTCGCATTCAAAACTGATTCCCGATTAAAACGCGGACAAAACTTATGAATTGAAAACTCATGGACAAGATTGGCGCAATTCCATGCTTCACTATTCGAATGCATCAAAGTCTAGGAGTTTTGTCTGAATGACTTGGGAATGTAGTGCACTTAACTACTAGTAATCCTCGGCAAAAACAAGTATACGAGTGTTTTCCTGTGCAGGTTCTGTTCTAATACCTCAGTATTTTGTGTTCTACTCTTGGACAAAGTATGTTTGAACAAGAGTTCTGATTTCGGACTTTTTACGTATCGCACGTATGATTCTGTGAAAAAACTTTGTCAATGACATGGAAGTATTCCTCAATATTCAGGCAGAGTGCTGGTCGCAGAGTGCTACATTAACGGAAACGGGGCGACGCAAGAAATTACCACCATTCCGATTATAAAGCTGTTTCAAATTTACATGAACGTTTAGAATGATAATTGAAAAACTTTATGCTTTAATAAGGCTTTATTACTGAAAAAAAGTTGAATACGATCAGGAACTCAAAGGGGGCACGGTTGACCAACAACTTTATCAACAACGCCGTTTTGGACAGAAGTAGAAACAAAAGGCGGGATAGAGTAGAAAAAATGTATGATTTCTCATCACTCACCGGGCATGTTATGGGAACTCTACTTGAGTTGAACATTTCAACGATATATGCTGACGCTTGAATAACCAGTCACAATTTACGGCCTACCCCGATCACTTCAAATTACTCTGCGCACTCATCTTCTTCCCAAAAAAGATACCAACAAATACATTTTTACTTGAAGGGGCGTGGCCAAAGTACACTGCGATAAAAATCCATGCAAACTCTGTTTGAACCATGCAAAAAAAAAGATGGCATAACAAGAAGAGAAATACATAATGAAAAAGCGGGCATGTCTGCAGTAATACCATGCTGAATTCTACAAAGAGAAAATTAGAAATGCAGTGAAATCTACGGGATCAAGAATCAAAAGCAAGACAAGGACGAGAAACATATTTTGTAGACAGGAGGTTATTCCTATCGCTCTTATGTCTTGTCTTAAGAGTACAGTGGAAATTAAAAATCAATGGCCTCTGCTGAATCAAATTAGTTTCTTTTTTACACGTTGGTATCGTGTTAACACATAATTCTCTCCAGAGAAGTTTAATTTTGTGAATCTGACAATTTACAGTAAATTTCTAGGAACGAATAAAAACATCAGATAACAGTATATTGCGGTCTTACCTCGAGTAAATGCAATCATACAGGTACTATTTTCTTTTTTCTCTTTTTTTACTTTTATCAACAAGAGAATATTTCCGCGGTTAACGAAAATAAGTTTTGTTATTAATTAATCAGCTGGTTACCGACTTTGTGCCATGGAATATTTTGAGAAGGAGGTTAAATATTTAAGTAGTTTGTAATTAGCGATTTAAGTGCAATTTATTTGTTGTATATTTATTGCGACTGTGTTAATCACAGCGATCATTGTGAAGGGAATTACGATATCCCATTCACATTAATTGCTTGAGAGTGTACCTTCGTGATTTCAAAACCTTTGTGTTGTTGTATGAAATAAAGCGGGAAAGAAACACACGTGAGCAGTTGGTACACTTCCCTTTTCAAAGAAATATAAAATAAAAAAGCTCAAACATTTAAAACACTTATCAAAAGTTTCTTAAAAATGGAAACAAGAAAATAAAGCGACCGCAATATTTCGTTCTCAAAATTTTTGGGGTATTTTTTATGAATAAATACAAGGTTTAAAATGATATGATTCCTGGCTATCTTCTAATGAATATGCCTCTTTATCGTGAAGAGTTTGCCTCGATATCGAAAACCGTTAGACTCGGGGTAATTTAAATAATTTATGGAAACAGTAGTCACTTTAAAACTATAAATCCATTCTCTTGAATCAGACAAAATTTGTTAGTATAAAGAGGGGGGTTTCAAAGCAAGCTTTAAAGATCGGGTGTACGAAAGAACCATTGAGAATCTCAGAATCTGAGCGTTCTTTTAACTCCATGAAAATAGGGTTAAGAACTGATTTATTTTTCCGATTAACCTAACGGACGTAACGTACATACCAAACCTAGAGTGTTAAGACGTAAATGATGGGTAAAGAGTACAGAAGCATAACAGGCAGTACGTATAAAAACAATAAACCTAAGTTAGGTTAGGTCACTTGCCTTATGCCTCGCTTCACTACCGTTCCGCTCGGCTGTCACAAAGCCTGACGATGCTTTCATCTGGGGCGGCATATGGTTTGGCTACGGTTAGATTAGGTTAAACTAGTGTAGGTTATGGGCCTTGTACCTCGACTCTGCTCGGACGAAGAATGGAAGAACACTGAAGATGGAAAATTTCAGCATTCAAATTTACTCTGACTCTTCCCTATTACTTGTGACTCTGTCAAAGGGTAAATGAAAACGCTAGCAGAAAATGTCTGTTAATTTTGGAGAGTAGAAAGAAAGAAAGGGTTGCCAACTGATCTGTGTGTCTTTCCCACTGGTGTATGGCATGTGGCATGGCACTTACCTTCCGAGCTTTACTTTGGTAGGTCTCTGCTTCTTTGAGATTTAATGCCCCGTCGGTCACGGCCTCCACGGCCTCGTTCACATGGTGTTCTATACTGTCAACCAGCTCCCCCTGTTATTGGATCCAGAATTTCGGGGAAGGGGGTTGGGGGGGGGTGACCGGGAGGAGTAACGGTTTCCAGGCGGCAGATGGTTTTGGCGGGCAAGTTTTAAGTGTTGTTATGGTTAGAACAGTGCGTACCATAAGAGTAGAATCCGTGTTAAACGATCAACAAAGGGTCAATTCGGGCCCGAACGACCGCAACACATATATACACCCCCCTCCAACACACACATGTACACACAACATAAAGCAAGACAGAGAAAGAGAGATCCACCACAGTTTCCACCATTGACGGGGTTAAAGTAACACCATTGATTGTTGTTAAACGACAGCGGTTCAAAGCGACGGTTAAGATGGGTGTCGGAGACGGACCGAGGAAGGGACAGAGGGCGGAGAGAGAGAAACAAATCCATTAGTTTACAGTGTGTTTGACTCACCCGTCTAGCTTTGCTCTGGTACTTAAGAGCCTTCTTGGTATCTTGGGTCGCCGTTTGGACGTAATCGACTGCATGCTCGACGTGGTACTCGATTCGATCGATCATCTCGCCCTGTAAAGTCCAACCAACCCCCAACCAAAAAGAAAGAGCGGAGAGAGCCAGGAAAAAGGCGGGAAAGAGAAACCAAAAGAAAAACCCAGAAGAAAACCAAAGTTATGTTAGTTGGGCGGTGTAAACATTTTGCACACGCAACCGTTCCATCAGCCTCTAGCGTAGATCAAAAAACGACAAATGCACAGTCGAGTGTAAAACAGTCTGATGGGTGATTTTATGTTCTTTCGAATTCAGGTTGGCAACGCAATTGAAATCGACTAAAACACCTCCGTATCTAAATACGTTAGTAGTACCAACACAAAGCGGGACAAATAAAATCATTTGTCACCTATTTCTACCCTTGACTGACAAGTTAAAAGTTCAACAATAACAATAGAAGTAACCAAAGTCCACTGCAAGTATTGTGTAAAGCTTTCAATAAAATCTACAATTATATGGTGCTTAACACGAAAATGTGCTTAGAACATAAGTTTTCATTTCATTTGTAAATTATTGCGATAAGCTCTAGTTAAATTTCGGTTGCTATCCGAAAGTTCCTCACAGCTTATATTTTACGTTCCATAAGTCAATACAAGTTCTTTAACACTACAATAAAGGCTGACGGTTAATATGAATAAATAAGCCGACAGATTAACATTGATATAAATGTTAAACCATCAAGCGAAATTCAGGGTGGCACAAAAGCCTAGTTTAAATATTCCAGTCCTTTTTATTGATCTAATGTTTTGTAGCCTGATAGCTATATTTATACAATAACTGCAGTAAAGTTACAAGA
>Ga0058701_10002503_pt1 | contig 13990 bp, 5 predicted proteins | sample AgamicOrMae_FD_97039 | JGI IMG/M metagenome (GOLD analysis project Ga0058701, IMG submission 97039) | Agave microbial communities from Guanajuato, Mexico - Or.Ma.e | ecosystem: Host-associated > Plants > Phyllosphere > Phylloplane/Leaf | place: Guanajuato, Mexico | collected 2012-06-04 | reverse complement strand
GTTTTAATCAATTCTATGCATCGCCGTCTGCTATTATTCCATCAAAAATCTTCTTTAAAATGCCTTTTCCGTTGAAAGCAACCCTTTTATCTCAAAAAGGACTTTTATGGGAAAACGCCTTTTACTTCCTGTGAAGGGTTTTGACCCTTTCTTTGTGATAAAGGTGAGTGTATACATAGCAGCTAGTTCGTGATACGATGCGATAACAGGAGATAGTCGAATGCAGCGCATTTTTTTCTTCTTTTTTTTGGCCGAGTTTGAATGACATCGGGGTTCCGACACAAGGTCGACCTTTTTGAGCGCATCGCTCGTAAATACGGGTTAAATTGCCGATTGAAAACGCCGCGGTTGAAGATTGTAGGGCACGAGCACTTAGATCGAACTCCTTTGAAAGATTTCGCGGAAATATAGGCTAAGTGTGCAGCTCAGAAACTCACGTTGTCTGAATAGCTCATCATCTGCTCAAGAACTCACGATTCCAGAAATAAGCACTTATAAACAGAGATATACATACCAGTGAGTCGCTTTTTTATCCTTTTTTTGTGACTTAAGGATAATTCAGCGCTTCCGACAAGTCAATTTCATCAAAAAATTCGAAACGGTTGTTAAAAATCTGAAAATTGAGAAAATCATATAGCCTCAACTAAACCAACCAAACTTAACCAGACTCAAAGGAAAAGTAAGATGATGTCAGGTGATAACCCAACCCATCCTAACCTACCTACACCTAATCTCACCAAAGCTATCTAACCTGACGTATCCCAGCGTAAGCTCGGAGAATAACCCTTCAACGAAAATTCTCCGCCTCGTAAGCCATATATAGATCTCCAACTTCACTCTGCACCCAAAACGTTTTTTTTTGAAGTGTCTCAACGTAAGATATAAATAGAAGCGCAGAGAGAGAGAGAGAGAGAGCAACTTCCTCTTTCTTAAATATATCTCTCCATGCTCTCTCCCCAAGAGCGACATTCCCCAACTCGAACCTTTAAAATAGGATTATCTTTCTTCAAGTGCTGTTGTGTACTATTGGTTAAAATCAAGTATCCCTATCCTTCATAATGATATTTGGGTAGCTGTCGCAAGCGCCAAAAATCACAAGCGCCAACGCCGCAAACGCCAGTCCGTAACCGCCAAACGAAAAAGTCGCAAACGCCAAAGGTCTTAACCGCAATACTATCCTTACCTAACCTAACTTAACCTAACCTATCTTAACCTAACTTAACTTAACCTAACCTAACTTAGCCTAACTTAACCTAACCTAACTTGACCTAACCTATACGAACTTTGGTGTTTGCGACTTTTCTCGTTTGGCGGTTACGGACTGGCGCTTGCGGCGTTGGCACTTGTGGTTTCTGGCGCTATTGAATGCCCCCCATGATATTTTATATTTTTAGAATAATTTTTGCTAAATTTATTAAGTTTCAAAGGGCCACAGAATGACGCAAAATTGTCTAATCATTGAAGCCCCTATGTTGTATTGTCCATGCAATATCCATGCCGATTTATCCATTTATTGAAAATAAATGGATATCCATGAGTGTATGCTATATCCATGAACCATGGATGTCCATTCGAGTATTTTTAATTGAATGGATTTTTCGACAAGGATATTACCATGAACATTGCATGGATACTAAACCAGGGCGATTGCTACGTTAGCATCAGATACAGCCAACGATAGCAATGGCTGCTAAAAATTTGGCTATAACTACAACAAACAGAACCTGGTATATGAACTAACGCGTCAGCTGCTACTGCTAACTTTTTTTTTGATCTTAAGTTGGTATTAGACTACTTTGTAACATAGTAACGGTATACATCAATTTTCCATGGACGGTTTTGCATCCCGGCATGACGATCTTATACGTTCCTAACGCAACGCTGTCAACGAGTGTCAACCCGGGCTCTGAGCCACAAGAGAAAGGCCGTGCCGTGGAGGTGCACCTGTGCATTGCCTCGCATAAGCCAGAGCAGAGCCGATGGGGACAGTAGACGGCCACAGGCAACGGCTACCGTGGTTCAACCACGAGATCACGTGACCGAAGCGCCGGCGCGGCGCGGCACCTCGCACACGTGCGGAAGTACTTTCCACTAGGCCGACACTCGTTTTAATGTGCTTCGGATCGAGAGACGAACTGCGTATAGTGGAGTGTTGCCCCTAAAGTGACATTAAATATAACCACTCGCTATAAAGCTAACCTTACTTTAAAGGCAATCTTCACTGAACCTAACCTTCCTGAACCAAACCTTCCTGAACCAAACCTTCCTGAACCAAACCTTCCTGAACCAAACCTTCCTGAACCAAACCTTCCTGAACCAAACCTTGCTGAACCACACCTTGCTGAACCACACCTTGCTGAACCACACCTTGCTGATTCTAACCATTGCTGAACCTAACCTTACTAAACCCAACCTTACTAAACCCAGCCTAGCTGAACCAACCTTACTGAACCTAACCTTACTGAATCTAACCTCACTGAACCTAACCTTACTAAACCCAGCCTAGCTGAACCTAACGGTGCTGAACCTAACCTTGCCGAACCTAACCTTGCTGAACCTAACCTTACTGAACCTAACCTCACTGAACCTAACCTCACTGAACCCAGCCTAGCTGAACCTAACCTTGCCGAACCTAACCTTTCTGAATCCAGCTTTGTTAGCTAAACCCAGCCTAGCTGAACCCAGTCTAGCTGAACCCAAACTTGCCAAATGTAACTTTTCTGAACCTAACCTTGCTGAACCTAATTCCTATCCCGCGCGAGTGAACGTGTTAGGCATGCGCCCTACGAAACTATGCGCTCGGACTCCCGAAGAAAGTCGCCTTTTTAAACTCGGTCAAAACCAGATTAGACGTAAGTGTTGGGTAATGCCCGGCTAAACGAAATGTTCTTATGGAAATATATTCGGGAAAGTACGTAAGTTTTTGGCCGAAGTTCTCTACTTCGTCGCCACTGACGGCGACGACTGACGCCGGCGGCGGCGGCCGACTAACGGGCTGGAATGCTCGGACGCTGGCCAGCCCGGACGCTGGTCAGCCCGCATGCGGGCAGAGATGCGAGCGCGGCGCGGCGCCCGCAACACTTTTGACTCGGCCGTTCGACAAGAGGCAGCCTCTCTTCCCGGTGAAAGCTCCGGCCCGGAAACGATCCGAGATGGTCTTCTTTCGCAACAACTTCAGCGCAGTGTGTGGATCGGAAGCTGTCAGTTTGCATTATGATTTCAGACTGGTTTTTTAAACGCGGTAGAAATAGAAGTCTACTGGTTTTGAAAGCGCGTATAACGCGAAATAGGTATAATTGTCAAAAAATCTTTACTCGTTATTTAATTTTTCTTGTTCGGGACGTAAATGGAGCGTGCCGGAGTTTTGATTTAAATAATCTTCACACATTTTTTCTTAGAGTGCTGTGAGTTATTTATGTTCAGGTTTAAATGGATTATTTCAGTTAGGCTGTGTCTCTCCTTTAAAATTTTGTAAAACTGAAATCATTCTACGAAAAATAGTAAAATTCGACTATTTTGAGGCAAAATTTGTGATTTTTGTTAAAAAAAATTCCGGAGTTCTCCTTTTAAAAGTCTGTATATGTCTGGTAGACTGCTGTTTCCCCCCCCCTTTTAATTACAATAAAAAAGTTTTCCAAGCCGGAAATCCGTTTTCAAGGTGTTTACGTGAAGACGTATGAAAACAAGCGGAACAACAAAAAAGTATATAGGACCTATTTTCACAGAATATAGTTAAAATTGATTGTGTGTTACGTGAAAAGAGTTGTTTAACGTTACTGATTTTGGAACCATTGTTCCTGAAATCTTTTTTTAAGTAAATAAATAATTTTTTATCCTGCATTTTCCGCCACAGAAATCTGAAATTGACTTTCAAAATGGCAAGAAGAAATATCTTTTCCAGTAGAATTAGCCATGAAAATCGTTAATCCATTTGAAACCCAAGGAAAAAGCCTTTATTATTGCAGAATCCTGAATGTAGTTTCTGCTTCTACTTTTTTTTCGTGAATCAATTCGAATACATTTATTTGGCCCGGAATCAAGAATTTGAGATCAAGAGCATATTATTGAGACTAGAAATCGAGTAGGAAGTTAAGTGTTTTCCTTTAGAGTATTTTTTTTTCTCTTTTTATAACATTTTCAACTGTAAAAATGAACTCCAGAGACGGAGAAATAATTTTTGATTTGAAGTCGTGTCTACGAACGAAGAAACTGTTATTTTCATTCCCTTGTTAGTGAGAGTTACAAACGAGCTGTAAAAAGTGTCTTAATTATAGTTAAGACTCGTTTACGATTTAATTTTGACAAGCAATAAAGGCAACTCCATACAATTTTAACCGTCATCATGTTCCTTGACTTTTGGCTCCTCCAAAAAGAATATCATGAAAAATTGATTTGAAAAAAAAAACATACTTCGACCTTGCCAATCAATCTTAAGATTCTCATATTGTTCGAATCATCGACACTTTTTACATGCTCAATCATATCACACCGTCTTTTAGAACCTACGTAACTTCGTAAAGGCTCTAGAAATAATTTTCCCGCCGAAATTAAGAAATTATTCTCTCATGTGGGAAGAATAATCTATTCTGATTCAATTTACACTCACAGAGTTCATCTTTGTTATTTGCAAGTAAAATTCACTGAGGAGCTGTAAACTGTTTATAGAAAATGTAAATATTCTAGATCTAGCATAAATAGTGAAAACAAGTTCACTTTATCATTAGCAAAGACGTTGTTATTGGTTGAAGTTGGATGACGGAACAACAAATAGATATTCTTAACCTAGTTTTTTTTTATTTGATTCCTTGCCCCTAGGCAGTAGGCAATATTGCGACACAAAAAACGCTGCCAGCGCGAGCTGGTTGATTGTTTATAGAGAATAAAACGATGGTAACAAAAGTTTCCAACACAATGCCGCACCTTTTCTTTTCTCTTCACTGAAGAGTACCGCTTGAGGTACGTGTTCGTCTTACTTCCAAAGTATTTATTTTCACGAAGAACAAAATTGGAAAATTTGATGGGATGGAAGTGTTTGTGTTGGCACGTCCCCTAAACTAACCTAGGTTAACCCAACGAGCCTATGCGTAAGTCCTTAAAATGTCAAAAAAGATTAATCTACGTTAAATCACAAGAGACAAAAAATTCTATCTTTTTAATGAACAGTAAGTGAATTTACGACAGTAAATCACCGAAAATTATAATTTTTGAAAATTACCAGAATAGCAACAAATCACCTAACCTCACTAACCTTACCAAACATAACCCCGCAAATTTAAAAAACCTTATCTATTTAACCCATTACCGCCCAGCGGTGCCGTTCGGAAACAGAAAAAATATTTTAGAGGATCTTTTCAGCTTAGTTATTGTCACAATATAAAAAACATCACCCCTCTGGAAACCTGGAATTTAATAATTTAGACTTTTTACAGAGCATGAAATTGCGTATTTTAATGGAAAATAGCCCTTCCAATTTCCCTTAAGCTAAATTTTACTCCAAATACTTTGGGCTGTTATAGTTTAAACCTAAAGCTGATAACCTAAAGCTGGTAACCTAACCTAACTTAACCTTATGTAACCTAACCTTACTTTGCTTATGACCTAAGCCTTGTCTTGAGCACCTAATTTATCATTGTTTCAACAGCATCACTACGAATTCTAAACTGCATTTCTAAACGTTCTCTTTATTCTCTAAGCTTCGCAGACTTGAATAAAAACTGAGGTTAGTTTTGGGTAGCCATGACCGTGTCCTCAAATTGTTAGTCGATCAGTGTGCCGTGCGCGAAGCCAAACCGATGGGAGCGCATTTTAATGGGGCCACTGACGCGTTTTTCCGAGTTGCCAAGGTTTCATTATCGAGTTCACAAAAGCCTTTCGTAAACTAAAAACGACATTTCTTGCGACGAGCTTGCAAACTACTGCAGTAATTATTTTTTTTTTGCTTCGTCGGCGATATAGTCATTCGCATTGCTAATCGCGACGTTTTCGTTAACCCTACTTCCGGCCAGGCTTAACATCAAATCAAATAATGTATGAGAATTATCAGCTAGCAAGCGGCGACCACGTTTACTATTGTATCAAATACATCCTTACAATTGGCTTAACCAAGCCTTGCGTTTAACCTTGCATCATGTTGATCAACGACACTGTAAAAACAAAACCCCCTTTTGTGGAATGATATACCTGTTGTGAAATTTTGGTTATTTTTCAAGATAGACCTATGATCAGCCTTATCAATGGAAAGCTCTCGCCGAGACCTTTTCATTGATATGGCTGAACATAGGTCTGTGTTGAAAAATTACCAAAATACGCGCTACCTTCGTTTTAGTTACCGGTACCCAAAACAGGTATAGCATTCCCGAAATCGGGGTTTTCGTTTTTACTGTGCATGTCACTGCGTAGGTTAGGTAAATCTCGCTTAATCAAAGTTTCGGGTTGATGTCCATGGTAATATCCATGCCGAAAAATTCATTTACTAAAAATACTCGAATATACATTAATGGTCCATGGATATAGCTTTGACACATGGATATACATTTGTATATTTTCAATAAATGGATAATTCGGCTTGGATATGGCATGGACCTTTCAACCCGGGTCTAATTTAGGTCACTTTACACCCACGGATGTTAGGTTGACCTTGGTTATATTTACCTAGGTTTAGCAAACATAGGTTCACCTACATTTGTGTAGACCTTATTAGTATTGACGTACGTCAGATTAAACCGAGGTATGGTTAACAGAGGTAAAAATAACCACGGTTAGGTCAAACGCCTTGCGAATGGCTTAGGTATCAATCCGATGGCGCGTAGCATTATAAATTTCAGGTGGCAGACGGGTGCCGCTGAGAAGTAAGCGGCATCAGGCTTGGCATCGATTCTCAGTTAAATGTCATATGTACTGCTCCGTTCGGCTTAGCAACAAAAGGTAACACTGAATAGATGAAACCACTCCTTCGAAATTTACAGTATCGGAAAGTTATCGGCGTTAAAACCACGAGCGCAAAGATAACCCTACCGCCGGCGAGATAACATTCGGCCAATTCACTATCGATTTCCCCACGTGGTCACCACCCCCACCACCCCACCTGTCACTGCTCGCGGGAAAGCGTAAATACCAGGGTAAAATAATGTCACACGAAAGAAGAGCAAAAAAAGCTTTCTCCGTGTTAACAAAACTGCCCATTAGAAAATCATTTACCTGCCCATCGTCCTTTGAACTTTGTAAAGTCAACGTTATGGTGTAATGCCGGTCCTATCACATGGTTGTAGAGCAGGCGTAGTAGTTTCCTGAGGATTTGTAGTCCTATAAAGACGAGGAGAACTATAGCGATGGCTTCGAGTACGCTCAACGCCATGGTGAACACACTACCACTCTTTTAACACCAGTCGGAAGTTAGCTGCGAACTGGGCGGTGCGGAGCGGGCGCGGACCTGCGAGATTCTTGTCGATACACCAAGCCGCCGCTAGAGCGCAGTCGCGTCGCTCGGGCGACGGCCGAGCGCGCCGAGCGAGTTCGACGATAACAGCGCGCTCTCTCGCACCTCCGGCTAAAGCTTTCGGCTGGACTCGGCTCAACTCGGCGAAAGACGATGACCAGGCCTTGACCGCCCTACTTTTGGTTAGGAGGGCAAACACAACAGCTGATGTCCAACGATGCCTAGGCGGGGTGCGTGAGGGCGTTAGTTATTAGGTTTAGGTTTGCTTTTGCTCTCATCGATTTAAGGGATCATGAAGGGTTTCCCGCCCTTGGGGCACGTTACTTTCAGGCGTGCTTTTGAGAAGGCCCTTGGCTATATGAAATGGAGGATTTGCGCGGGTTTGTGGCGAACGCCCGAGTGAAAAGTAGTTGATAAGCTTTCGAACAATCTAGAATGAATAGTGCACAGACTTTTGGTGTCGAGTGTACAACCACGCCTTTACCATCATTTCTCCCTACAATAGGTGATATTTCACCAACCTTTCCGAGCCCCTAAAGGTTATGCAACCCACAGTATACGGCTCAATGTCAGAGGGATTGAGACTCACCTTAAAAAGTTCATCCCGCAAAGCGACAAAGGGTGCAATATTGCGGGTGGAAAATTCAGTTTTTCAATGTGGTTACTTGTATTTGCGCATTTGGACTAGCACTTATTCATATGGGGAGACTTCAACGCACGTCGAGAAGGCCCTATGTAGCTTAAGTAGGACTTTGCGTACGAATAGACCCTTCACAGGAAAAACAAAGTCCCGTTTTGGGGAATGCTAAAACTTTTTTTGGGTGTGAAACCAAAACGGGGGTAGTACGTATTTAGGTTATTTTTCAAGATACACCTATGTTCAGCCATATCATTCCAAAGTTCACGGCGAGAGCTTTCCATTGATGTGGCTGAACATAGGTTTATCTTGAAAAATAAGGGAGTAGAGCGTGGTTTGGTTATTTTTCAAGACAGACCTATGTTTAGCCACATATTTCAAAAGGTCTCGGCGAGAGCTTTCCATTGATGTGGCTGAACATAGGTCTACCTTGAAAAGTAAGAGAGAAATGCGTATTTTGGTTATTTTTCAGGATAGACCTATGATCAGCCATATCATTCAAAAAGTCTCAGCAAGAACTTTCGATTGATGTAGCTGAACGTGTTGAAAATTTTACCAAAATACGCACTACCCCCGTTTTAGTTTCATACCCAATACAGATATAGCATTCCCCAAAACGGGGGTTTTGTTTTTACTGTGCATGTCCGTTCCAAATTTGCAGTGTGGGAAACAAATTGTCAAGACCCTATGGAAAATCGTTTGACAGAGATTCGTAACGGACGAGAAAAATCAATGTTCCTTTGTGGTAGTCCGTGTAGACGATCGATCTGATGTAAATTATACAGCATTGCAGGACAGGCGATAAGCAAATAATGACATTAAATCTCTCCTGTGCAGGCAACGGTGACAAGTAAAACAAAGACTTTCTCGGCTCGTTTGTCTTGATATAGCGCCAGCGCTATCGAATCTCTAGACAAGGCAGGAAGTCGGCTGAAGGAAATCCAACCTGATCTATACAACTCAAGTCAGGTTAGGGTATAACCCAGCCCAAGGATTTTTCCTTCACCGAGAACCGGTACCGCATTTCCCGAATTGTTCAGTTCCAGACCAAGACATTCAGAGAAAAAATTAAGCGCCACTCTGATGATCATTCTGTCTTCTCCAAGGGGTAGCACCTTGCTGGAAACGTGTACACCGGATATCAGCAGGATATCAATGATATCAGCCGGATACAAGAGGTATAATAAACGGATATCAAGAGAAAATTGGCCAAATTTCAATTACAGATTTCAGCAGAATATTAAAAAAATACCCGTTGGATATACCTATATAATAGCCAGATATCAGTAGACAGCGGTCAGAGAGTAGAAATCTTGAAAAATTGCTGAAAACAGCCATGTTTTGACTGAATCTCACAGCTGGATATCGAGGATATCTACAGGATATCAGCCAGATATCATGAGTTGTCACCCCTTAGTCTTCCAATAAGACAACGTTACGTCTACGTTGCAGCTACATTAAAAGCGGACTCTTATATTCGAGTCATATCCCCGCTACAATTCACTCGCTATACACGTTGATACAACGTTGATGGTCAACGTTGCATCTTCGTGGATCGTTTTTGTTTAATCCGCGTGGATGCAACGAAAAACGCAAGCCCGCGGGGAACGTATATTTCAGGAGGGTCCTCCGGGACAGAAGGGGTTAAAGGAGAAACAGGTTTTTGGTAATGTCGAAAGTCTCTTTGAATTTTCACGTACGACCCACGAAACGTCTGAATCGTAAGCTTTTATCACACACGCCTGTACCTACTCATGCGATTAAGGTAGCTCAAAAGTCTTTTATACTACTGTAAAGTGGGGCGAGTCTGGACTGGCGGGGCGAGTTGGGACAAAGTTTAGATCCTCAAAAGCAGAGACTCACCTGCATGAGCAGACTTTTTGATTTTCGGAAGCACTCCGGAGAAGCATCGAAAACTCCCTCTGCACCACCGAAAACTCGCTCGTGCAGTCGATTCTCTGTTTTCAAGGTTCTAAACTTCGTCCCAACTCGCCCCGCCTGTCCCGACTCGCCCCACTTTACGGTGCCTTCTTACATGCGATGGGCTCTGTTCTTCTGTCCGTTATTGCGGAGTAGGCAACCGGCGTTGCAGTCATGCATGGCTATTTGCCTATCGCGAGGCCCGCGGGCGCTCTATCTCACGAAACTTGACAGAGCAATATTTCACAATGCGGTATTGGTGTTGCTTTGCATATTTTTCCTTGCTTCTTACGGCCAGTTTGCGTATTGACACAGTGATTCATCGAGCGAAGTGTAAAGTGCCCCGAAGAGCCAAAAGATTGATAAGACAACAAAAAGATATAACATCCTGTGCGGATTGAAAGTTTTAACCACTGATATTCACAATGTACCTTCCGAAGCCCATATTTTTATCCATGCATGTACGCATTTAGTATAGGTTACCTAGTTTTACCCGGATCGAAAGTTACCTGGCTAGAGGAAGCAAAAAATCACGGAAAAAAGGTTTTGTTGTACCAACAAATTCATTTGTTAAAATAGGGATAACAAGAATATTTTGTTTCAACAACAAAATGTTTAGTTCTAGCAACGAAAGGTTTGGTTGCTGCAGCAAAATTTTTGGTTGAAGCAACAAAAAATCATTTGTTCTCCCTAATTTTGTTGCCGTAACAAAACCATTTTTTTCCGTGATTGAATTTGTGGTTTACACACGTCTTCGAACCTTCGAGGCGTAAAATGGAGACGATTTTGTAAGCTACCGTAGAAAAGCTTTAGCAAGATTATTTTTGTCCTGGGTTGACTAGAGCTAGTTCACCGGATAAACTTTGCTAGATGAAGCTATTTAGCATAAAAAATGAAAGTTAAAGTGTCTTTTGAAAAATTTAATCTTCAAATGTTTAGGGGTATGTCTGTTTGCTTATGGGTTCAGTTCGGGGCATCTCTTTACAAGTCGCTTATTAATGGTTGTTTACCGGTACTTATACGAGATAGGCCGTAATAGAGGTTTTATCTCACTGATGGGCTCAGACAGTTTCTCGCAAACGCACCTACGATTTTCTAGATTATTGCATAGATCAGCGGGTCAACCAAGCATGACATTCGTGAAAGAAATCGAAACAGATCGAAGAGCGGTGTGGATTTGAACGGTCGAATTGTCCTCTTCTTGTATTGCACTTTTGGTCGCAACCCCCCCGCTAGAGCGTTGCGAGACATAAAGGCTCTTACAACCTAACTGATCGGTTTGGTTTTGTGCATAGTACAGTACCTCTTAAAACTTCCAACCTCTAAAGCTAGGAGTGAGTTTACGAAAGATGACTATTCGGAGCGCCTTTTCAGGGCTGCGTTCGAAAATACCACTCGAAGGGTATTCTGTCTTTATCTGTTAGGAATTCTCCATATGTGAGACAGAAGATAAGATGCCGTCCCTGGAGTAGTGAGGGGCGTGTCTAGGGCGTGTCTGGGCTCGGCAAGGCACGCCCCTCTGCGGTAAATGGAACAGTTTTGAGATTCCAAAAACTACCGAGGGGCGGTCATAACGTACGAGTGCGTTTAGAAACGTACTTCCGAGGAAAAAGGTTAGGTTTATAGCTTGTTGTCGTGTAAACTCATACAGATTTAAAGCGTTTGCTACTTTTTTGTTCCAACCTGTTTTAAGATTTCTTTTCATTAGGATTAACAACAACCGCATCTTGCTTTGCTCTACTTGGCGGCAAAGGGCAGAACTTTAGTTGTTGCAACCTTTAAAACCTGACGGTATGGTCATCCTGCCGAGTTAATGAGGCATACGGCCCCTCCCAGACGCGAATGCGGTTACGAATGTCCCCAGAAACTTTTTGCCCCCTTCCTCTTTTTAGGAAAGGGATGCCAGTCACGCAATGGCGGGCCAACAACACGGCTTCACCTCGTACTGCACGTCACGCCAGCCAAGGACGCGTTCAAAATCGGCTCTATCTCTGTCTTACTCATGGAGATCTCATAAGAGAGGAAGACAGAATACCCCTCGAGTGCCGTTTGCGAACGCAACCCTAGGGAGGCCCGGTGCAAAACCGGCCCGTCCTATCCTACACCAGCAATATCTATTCTTTCAGCGGCTACTCCGGTTTAAACCGCCGCGCCGTTAACCGCGCCTCACCCTCACTCCGTCAACAAAAGTGTCAACCCCGCATTGTGACTCACGTTGTGCTAGGAGTACCGCCGTACAGTTTGCTTAACATTTACATTACGTTAACTTAGGTTTTCAGTGTACCTAGCTTAAGATAACCTAAGGTTTTCACTACATCTGGCTTAACCCACTACCGCCCAGCGATGCCGTTCGGAAAACGAAAAAAATATTTTAGAGCATCTTTCCAGTTCAGTACTGTTACACTTTAAAAAATATCACCCCTCTAGAATCCTGAAATTGAATAATTTAGGCATTCTTCAAAGCTAAAACTGCGTATTTAACGGAAAAAATTCTTCCAATTTTTTCTAAGCTAAATTTCATTCCAAATACTTTAGGCTGTTATGGGTTAAGTTAACATTGAATTTCAGTATTTTAAGCGTAACTTACAGTAATCTTGGTTTACCAATTACCTAGGGTTAGTTAATCTATATTTTCAGCTCATTTTAGCCGAGGTTTACGAAGCTAAAGTTAATCGAAGTTTTCAGTTACATCAGTTAACCGCGATTTATTAAATATGGAGCATAAGTCAGGTGGATTAAACCAACTTGACCGTTGGTTCACCTAGGTTTGTAAAATACGTAGCCGAAGAAACCTAGGTTTTAAATTCTCAGATCAGCAAGATTTGCTTCTTTTGTAAAATTGGGTACCGTACCGGTACTGTTCCCACCTTTGCACCGGTTCGTTAAATGACGGAATAGTACTACTGTCCTATCTCTTATTAATGTTGTAGAAAAAGACGTTTCTGTTATTATTATTTTTTTCGCGACTTCTCTCCTGCTTCCCCACGCTTCTCACTCTTGTCGAAAGTACTGAGGTGTCAAGGTGTCGGGGCACGCGTTGCAGAGGTGGGGGGTAGGGATGAGTCGGGCCGTCCGTCCGTCCGTCTGTGCGTGCAGTGCAGTACGGAATGCGGACGGGAGTGTGTTCGAGGGTTCGTGGGCCGAATTGTGATAATAACACAGTTTCAAAAATGACTTACCGTGTTTTTCAACGCTATTTCGCGATACTGTGACCCGCTTTCATTAGGCGATGTAAGGAATACCCGAAAACCCTGACAATGCGGAGTGGTACGAACCTTTGCATTGCGGACTGCCCATAACCTCCATAACCTTTGAAAAGTATTATTTTCGTAACGTTTATCGTAAGTTAGGCTATGCGTACAAATGTCAAAGATGACGCAGTTGAAGAGCATGTTTCTCCTGATCGTCGGCACCACGACAGTTATTCTTTACTTAGTATGGACTTCACAAGGCAAGGAGATGGTTAGATACACTTATCCTGAGGTAGTGAAACTCTGCTACTATCATCCTGAGGTAAGTCACCCTGTATTACAGTAATTTACTCTATGAAATATACAGAAATTATAATCATTTGCTTGCCAACTTTTTTGTCATGCATGAATCACAATGTACGTTTTCTTAAATCATCCTTAATGTATTTGCTCAGTTTTCCTGAATAAAAGAAAAAATTTCTCTTTTGAAAGTACAATGATATTTTCACGTGATGAGATTTCCGTGAAAGCTACATGCGTGTCTGAAATTTTTTTTGTTTAACTCTTGCTACTGATTACTTAAATTGTCATTCTTCTCCAAGAAACTAAATGCCATCTTTCTATCATTTACCTTATTCACATAATTAGAATGTGTTTGAGACATGATTACACATGCTTTAAGTTCTTACATAATTCATCTAGTAGCCTTATTCCAAAAGCTGTTGACTGAGGATATTTGGGTATTATATAATCGGACTGTAAAGCTATGTTTCTGCTTTGTTAGCATACTGGTCCTCATCCTTATAC
>Ga0058701_10002502_pt1 | contig 13994 bp, 5 predicted proteins | sample AgamicOrMae_FD_97039 | JGI IMG/M metagenome (GOLD analysis project Ga0058701, IMG submission 97039) | Agave microbial communities from Guanajuato, Mexico - Or.Ma.e | ecosystem: Host-associated > Plants > Phyllosphere > Phylloplane/Leaf | place: Guanajuato, Mexico | collected 2012-06-04 | reverse complement strand
TTTTTTTAAGGACCTTTAGCTGGGATGTTGGGTACTCACAAGAGTAGTACAACAACTGTCCGCCCCAGGGTTTCTTGAAATTTTCAGGACTGCAAGATAGCTGTATGGGAAGATACCCAAGCCCTAAAGTTGCTGCCAAAATTCATTTTGAGCGTTCAATTTTGAACAAAAAATAATTTGTTCGATATAATTTAAAGCCAATAATCATTCCTTTTAGGACACCTATAAGTAGCGTCTCAGGCTGAAACCTTGAGGATTTTGCAATATTTCCAGCCGTTTCCAAGATGTTGGCAATTTTTCGTGTTTTTACCGTTTTTGTTCAATTTTTAACGTGGTTTTTGAGGTAGAAAAAATGCATTCTAGCAGCAAGTTTTGGTACCGTTCCATTCAACTAGGTAAATTCTGGAAGTTTCAAGAAAATCGGAGGCGGCAAGTTAAGGTACCCCCTTGTCAGTTGAGCTAATCGGTGGATGTATTTCAAACGTGGGTTAACTTGTTGCAAACCTACGTCAAGTTGGGCTTTAATTTGAACTACGTCATTTATTGAGATAAGTCAACAAAGCATGATTTTCCGCTTTGAAATGAATTTTACGGAGTAACTATTCACACGCTGCCTCATTAAAAATGTATTAGGTTAATTTCCGTGCGTTCAAGTCATCTTTATAAAATGCATTAGATAGGTTTCTGTGCGTTCAAGTCTCCCTTGTATTAACATAGGCGTGCGAATAGAACTGACCTAAAATGAACGTTCTGTTTGTTGAGAAAGAAATGAAGGAAATGAGGACACGGCGAGTGCTGCAGGCCAGGCTGCAGTGGGCTGTCGAGCCGCGAGATTGCTCAGGTGACTCTTTTGTTGCAGTGGGGACGGCGTGCGAGAGAGACGGAAAGCGGAACGGGCGGAACGCAACGCGCGGATGAGAGAGAAACTGGCGGGCTTCAAGCGGAAGCAGAAGCAAGCGGACGAGTGGCAGCAACTGAAGAGGTCGTTATTGCAACCCTTGAACATCGGCTTGGGTGTTCTTATTGTTGGGGGTGGGGTACTGGCATACAGTTACTACACGAGTCGAGTCTAGATGTGTGCCCTACGCACCCCTCATGTCGGTCGGCACTTCCTGTCGGCAGGCGCTCATGCTGGCTGCCACCTCATGCCTGCTTCTATGACAGTTTCAAGACACTTGACTCTTAGCTGTGATCCCGTATGGACTGCTCCACTCCTTGTTCCACCATTCCAGTCATTGTCTTGTCTATTCTTCGTAGTTTTTCATTAATTTTGTTGCCTTTCTCTGCAATCTTGCTTGATCAGTTCGGCCCCATCCATACCCAAAGTGGACGTCTCCCTATCATGGTTACAGTAGTTGAGGTTAGGTTGCCAAGTTGAGACGTGCGCTCTGGGTTAGGATTACCTCTGGAACCCTTTGCACCCCGTGACCATAAACCGTCAACAAGCAGTGGTTGTGGGTTTGTCTGGCTGAAGTTAATGAGAGGCAGTAGTTAGGTCCTACCTTACGTGCCGTACCGAAATCCTAGCTACCGCCGCTGCCTACCCTCATTGCATGAGTATTAGTTCGAATCAAGTATTATAGATTTTATGTTGACACTAGTTAGAAGACTGCCAGTCTCATGGACACTGGAAGCAAACTTACTAGCGAGTTAGTCTTGAAGGCATGTATTTTACAATAAATTATTTTTACAAAAGTCTTTTGAGAGAACAAAATGCAGTCTTGCCTCCCCTGTGCAACTCACTTCTGTTTGCATGACCTTAGCTTTGGTTGTCAACTTCCGACTGAGAAGCGGTTAAGTTTCTTAGCGCTCACTCACTTGGAGCATTTTGTAACGGTCATGTTCTTTATCATGCATGGCAAAGAGGTGGAGGATTTGAAGCTAAAGGGACTGGTCTACTTCCCCTTTTCGTCGGCTCTACCGCGACTGTGGCTCTTGAAATGGGAGGGACTGGTTTCGGCTATGGTCGTTATCGGAGTTCGTGCTTAACCTCAACCACCTTAACAGCGTCCCAGGAGTATAACACTGCTTGCACAACCACCGACTCGTACTCAATAACCGTATGTTATTGGTATGGTTTTTCGGTGGTTTGCTGCTTCCCAAGACGCCCGCCACTTAAAAAGAATGCTGCTGTAGACCCCCGAAATAACGCCTTTTATAAGTTTTCGCTAGCAGCTTATCTTTATCTGGTAACCTTAGATCGAAGCGTTGAGCCTCAAGACTAGTCGCTGGTCTCCGTTTTGCCGTTCTTCAGTTTTATTCAGAGGACTCCGGCTGTTGTAATTTCGCGGACCGGGCATTTTTAGACTCTCGGAACCCTATTTTCGCGTGGAGGGACGCGCTGTTTTGCATGCCAATTCTTCACAGGAAATAAGCCTTCGTCTCGCACGTGACAGATGTGTCTCTACTCCCCTAACTTTTATTCCGGTCACTACAGTGGTCAACAGAAAGTCATTTTATCGTCAGTTCCTTCCACTCAGTAAAGGTTTTCACACTTCTATTCACCGAGCCTTCCGCATATTTGGAAATAAGTGACGATTTTATATTGCTAGCAGACAACACCTATTTGTTTTTTTAATATTTTTTTTTTCATAGATTAGTGAGTGATACATCCATCCTGAGCGATGCGAGGGCTGGGTGTTTCAAATAGATGTATTTTTTAAATGATGAAAGAGCGCCCTTTCATGCAAGAGTGGGATTTCAAGAGTCGAAATTGTTCGTTTCGCGAAATTACGAACCCATGAGCAGTAAATTTGAGGATGGCATATCGGAGAGCTAGTCTTCGAGCTCAACGATCAGAGATATTTATATTTGATAGTACGCGCGGGTAAAACGAACAATGCGAGAGAAATCGTGGCACTTTGTGAATTGAAAGCGTACTCGGACCTTAGGGTAGGGCGGCAGAGCTTCTTACAGCTCTTTGTTGCGTGAGAGAACTCGGAATTAGAGAGAAAACTTAAGACTGTTCCCCGTATAACAGTTTCGTGCTTCAGAACGACTGGAATATTGGAATCCAATTTCGTAGATTGCTCTCTGAAAGAGATAGGACAAAGTTGAATTTTTCTTTGATCCAGTCGTACTTTGCGGAATGAATGATCTGAATAGGTTTTCCTAGAATTGTAGTATTCGATTTAATTGCAGCCAGGTGAGGCGAAAAGCTTACCTTTTAGGGTTTAACTATGTCGTCGTAGTGTAATAGATTGGAAAGGGTTTGTTTGCATTTTGTGGGTTCTCCCTGCATTTCCAGTTGAGTTTCGTGTTTCACTTTCCAAAGTATAAGAAAGGCTTTCGTGTTATGCTGTCCCCGTTGGGGGAAGACAAATAAGAGACTGTTGAGTGAATGCCATTCTGTTCCTGGACTTACCGAGATTAAGTTAAGCATATTACTGGGCACTGTTGCTCGCGTTGGCGTGGCTCTACCTCGATTTCGATGTTGCCTGCCTTTTCAAAGGTAACCGTTTTTTATCGAGTGTCGTCGGTGCTCTTTTCAGGAAAAGTAACAATTTAATACGTTTAGTCAAATACGTCGTATACTGTGATTTACCGGTTTTTGAGGTTCGGAGAGTACAACTTGAGGTTTCGAAAGACTGGCCGATCGATTTGATTTCGGCTGACAGTGGCCCACGAAGTTTTCGTGACGTGACGAATTTTTCGTCCTCAGCGGAATCAATACTAGCGCTCCTTGCTTTTGCAGTATTACAAGGATTTCAAGACTTTTGCCATATGAAGGGACCACAAGTGAACCTTTTGACACTTTCATCCCTTTCTTGTAGGAAATACGTTTACTTCTATTTTGATAATTGCTAATTAATCGTCGGAGCTTTGTAACCCACTTATCGAAGACCAAAATTTAAATCAATGAAGCAATATTACGTTGTGAGGAGGGACCGCTCATTTCGACTCAATCGCATTTCGGAGATCAATCGGTTTGCACGTTCCGTAATACCTCATCCTTCATGAACTACTTTTGTATCGCCTTCTTATTACCAGTGATCCACTTCCGATGATGCGCAGAATCTTTTGTAAATCGAAATTTTGAATCGGAAAAGTACCAGTTTTGTTTTAGCGTTGACGACGATAGATGGCGCTCCTTGATGTCGCGCGATTCCAAGGGTATACTTACGGGCGTGGTGTATTTTATTGACTCCAATCAAATATTTGCTTTAATTTTCATATTTCTATCGAGTGTCTCAAAATTGATTGGAAAGTTGATTTCCTGGAAACTTGTCGGAAGCTTCTTTGCTTGAAAATAACCTAGCCTAAACGAGCTTTTTCCGATGTCTGCTTTTCATTTTTCTGTTCTGACACGAATAGACGCCTTATTTTGATGTCTTTGTGTGGAATGTGTGCAGCATGATGCGCAAGATGTTCTCTTTAATCGATTAGAGGAAATGATTTGATTGGGGGTAGGAGAGGCGTGGAGTTGTGGAGTGATGAATTGTGTAGACTGATAATTGTAGACTCTCCCATCCAAGTAATACTGATCACAATGTGCCTATCGAAATATATTCCGTAAACCAGTCGTGTTTTCAAAGGTTCAGAGCAGAATTTTTTCAATTTTTTAACTTTGCAGTTTGTTAAAAGATAATGAAATGTCAATGAGCCAAGGTCTCATTTAAGTGGGAAATATCTATTTATCTGACCGAAATGGCCCCCGCCTCAAGTTCTTTCAGAACAAAAGTTATTGACACGAGATTGCATGTACGGATGCGCGCTTAAGTTTGTCTTAGGTGTAATTTAAAATTAATTTATTGGAGTTGTACTTATTCTAAGTTGTTTGTCTCATTGCAATGCCTGGCGACGCGATGAGATTGTCTCTCTCTTTATGATAGAAATAACCTTAACTTCTGAACCATTTTTTCCGTATGGAGAAATAGGCCTCGTGTGTGGGTGAGCTGGGATCGTGATAGCCAATGTTGCCCTCCCCCTCTCAGGGCCAGTTTCCCGGCCCTTTCACTTTTAGGGTAAGCAGCGCTACGTGTTTTTTCCCCCTGTGGGGCACCGGTTGGTCGCAAGAGCGCAGCGCATGCTGTCATACTCCCACCAAGCAAACTGAACCTGAGATAATGCACGGCAGACAGACAGACACAGGTCTGATTGTATTTTTTTTTTGTATAGCGTGCGTGTAGTGAGCGCAAGGCCCAATAACGTGTGATGGAATGAATAGACCCTCCAAATATTTATTTTGTTTTAAGCAAGATTTAACAAGTGTTTCAAATTAGAACGTGGCTCGGTGTGAATCCATTTTTCTTACGTATTGGTTTAATTTAGTTTTATTTTATCTAAAATTATTGATATTTATTTATGCAACACTTGTGTGGACAGTTCGTATAATTGGACTTAAGTGTGTTTTGTGCCCCGATTATCATGTACCGTATTCATATCAACTTGTAATCATTTTTATCATGTTAAATATTAATATAATGAACGCAAGCAATTTAGTAATAAAACGGAAAGTTAAGTGAGCAATGTGTGTTATTTCAGTATTCTAGCCACGCTAAAATTAAATATCAGTTTTTGATTCGGGCGAGGTTAAGAGGCCCAAGGTAGTCGTGGGCGAGGGAAGGTGGTGGTTGAATTGGGACGGCTCATTTAAGGGGAGTAGGCATTAGCAATTTCTTTTATTTTGCATGAAAATTCTCAAATCTTCTCTCACTTGTGTATGTCTCAAGGAAATTCCGCAACGATTCGTTATAATCCTTGAATGTGATGTTGAATGAATGGCTGATAATGTACTCAAAAAGCAGGAAACAATATTAAGGTTCGATCACAACATAGATACGTTATCAGTATTCGCACGATGTCCTCTCTCACAACTAAGTCTTTCGAGTTTGTTCTTAGGATCTCCATACCTTTTCCCTCAGCACGTAAATTTCCTTTGGTTGTCGGACCATTTCGGACCAACCTCACAAATTTTCAGACACTACTTTTTTCGAGTATCGAGTGGCATTTCAACGTTTCTTAGATGCGAACTGAGAGTCGCAATAGTTTCCTTGTCCATTGTCTTACCTGAGGAGATCGGGACGTCTTTACGCAAAAACCCAAGAAAGGAAACTTCCAAAAAAAAATAAGAGGAATGTAACTTCGTCACTGCAATATCCCTTAAGTCGAGAGTATCAAGGTATAAGGTGTGTTCTCTGTCGAACAAGTACCTCCGTTCGCGGTGCATTGTGGGGAGCTGGCGAAGAAGTTGTAGCGTACTTGATGATTTTATTTCAGCTGTTTCCCTTCCAGATCGAGCAAGACTCCACGACTTCGAGGTGAAAAAACTACGGACGAATGACGGCCGAGTCAACGATTTCGACTTTATCCCGAAATGATGATTTGAGGTAAATGGGTTTTGCCGCAGACGTGTAGAGTACAATTAGCATAATTAAGTCTGCGTCAGCACCGTACACTTATACTCAAGCGGGAAAGGATGAAAATAGAGTCGATTGTAAATAATTTAAATGATGTCTTTCCATCTTGAACGCAATTGTCAATATGTAATTAATCTACTCACGTAGCCTTTGTGACGAATGTTATAAACTTGAATTAAAAAAATAAATAAGTGGTTTTAAGAGTTGACCAACCATTCCCACGTCAAAAACCGTTCTTAAGTTTTCTTTATTGTGAAGACACTATTAAATCCTTGACCACTGACAACTTACATAACGCAGAATAGAATAGAATTATGTACAGATATTACAATTTGTGCACTCCGTCTCTTTTCGTGTCATCCGCTTCACATTTAAACAAACTTGTGCGTGTTGATTGATAAATATATTTATGAATATTGCCTCGCTGCTATGTGTCTACAGGCTTCATAACAATGAAACAGGAAAATATACTTAAGCTGACATGTTTTTAAAGATCAATCAATCAACAACTTGTTTCCAAACTTCAAATAAGATATGATGTGTCACAAAGCGTACTTCTCATCGGCGAAATCTTCCATTTTTTTCCTCTTTTGGTCTGAGCGAATAACCGTCAGACCCTGGGAACATTCATTGCAATATCCAGCCCAGCTTTCATAATGATTCTTACTTCAAAAATATTCGAGGCTTTACTGTTTTCAACTTCTTATTCTCGGAGTTGAAGTGGTAAAATTGCTGGGGTACGTTGGCCCGAGCAATCAGAGATCCTTCTCGCATTGCGTATCTTTGATGTGAGGATCTTCACGTTCTACTGATCCACAAATCCTTCTAAAAAAAGTGACCCTTAAGTAAACAATTTTGGCGTTTCGATTTAAGATATCAAAATAACAAGGATTTTCCTTAGTTTTTAAACTTTGGCTTCACCGGTACATATTTTTCGTTTCGATACTCCTCAAGGTGAAAATCAACATTTTCAATACACGCTGTATGTCTTTTCAAGCTCAACTTACGATGGGACAAACGACAGGATTGTGGATCAAACGCTTGGATGTTAATATTTATCCTGAGTGCTCTCCCGTCAAACTTATAGACAAAGTGATTTATCCATTTGCGCTATAGGCCGTAAACGTGTCCGAGATGATGGACCCCTTTAATAAATAATCAAGATTTGAATGTTTTCAAAGACAAGTACCGGCAACGTAAAATGGAAGCTGACGTCAGCACGAGCTGCTTCAGCAGCTATTTAGATTGAAATTTAATTATCTTTCTCGAACGATATCAAACTTTTCAAATTAATTTGATGTTTTCGTTTCATGTAAATTGAATAAGCAGATATTTAAGTGTAAGCATCGATGTAACTACCGAAAAATCTTATTTGGCTATGGCTATTAAAACAAATGAAGGTTCTTTCTTTTTTAAAATACAATGTCAACGACAGTGCCAGTAGCCTGTTGAGCGAGTTTAAGGCACTTTAATGGTTTTAGAGGAAGGCAGATGTCTGGATTGCATCGCAAGGAGGATTCCAATCCCGCGTTGCTTTGGTACCTCCAAAATTTTCAATTAACAAATCCGCGCGCTCTCCTCTATCTCTATTTACAAATCAATCGATATGTAGACCAATATCTTTATAATTATTTTTCACTATTTGTTGAAAATTAGTTGGTCTGCTTAATGGGGTTTGTGTACAGAGCGTCATTGTTCCCCTCTTGAACCGTTTCATTCACGTAACAACGAACGGCAAGCAAAGAAAAATATCAATCTCTATTTCAGAAAATGCACCGGACCTGGACAGTTCCATAGGGCTAACCCGCTCTGGGGTAATCGATGAAAAATGTAATAAAAAGTATACTCAACATTTCCTAGCAACATTTTAAAAATAAATACATCTATGAAAAATTAGCCACACGCTAATGTACACTTGTGTAGCGCGCTCGCTCCAAGATAAAGAAGTTTTCGAGCGAGGAGTACCGGTATAGATGAGTGAAATGATGGTTGGTGTTAACACCCGATTTTTTCACTTGTTTTCACAAACAATTTAGTTGTACGAAAGAGCGCGTGGAGGCGAAAGACTATTCGGTACCGGAAAGTTGGCTCTAACTCAAACGGTGCCGAGTGACCGACAGCCATTTCCGCTTTACCGAGAGCGAGTTGTTACTTCCATGTCAATGGAAGTATTGGCATCGTGCAAAAAATCGACTTCGAGATAAGACCGAATTTGGGATGTACAACCCCCAAAACGTCGGGAAAAGTGGTTTTGGACAATCCGTCTGTGTGTCTGTCTGTTTTTTAGGTTGGGATGTGCCACGCGCAATCTCTCGGCAAACTCCACATTTAAATGATTTGAAGTAATTGGAAGGCAACTGTGGAACAGCTGAAATGTTTAGACGCTATTGAGCTTTCGCCTGTTTAGGCCGACGGGCACTGAACTTCCTCCTCCTGTAGACGTGCTGGCAAATATTCCACTGGCAGCGGTCGCCGTTGCAACCGCCACGGATGCGGCCAGCGCATTTTTCCCGCGCGGAGGTCCTTGAAAAGATCTTCGGGAGGTCACTCGCTCTACAACTGAACTGTGCGCTGATTGGTCGAGTTTACGACTTGGTCCCTCAAAAGGAGCCAGGGTTGAGCCAGTACCGGAACCGGTAGTAGATCCGCGGCAGCTGGAACATTTAAACAAGACTATTCTAAATTTATACTTGAAGAACATGCAATGCGGACCAGGATCGATTTCTATCAAGATTAGATATTATTCTAGAGTGTTCATAGGAAAAAAAAAAGGGAGTGGCTGACTATCAGGGCCAACTCAAGGATTGCGGTAAAAGAGACGCAGAGAGACAGGATATTTTTCTTGCTACAGACTATCAACAATAACTGGTGACCGCCAACCCTGATTTGCTCTTTGCCACTGGAGAGCACCACTCACAGAGTTGGCCTCTCTCTGTTTTAATTACATTCTAGACAGTTCCTAGGATCAGAATTAATTGTTGTGCGACAATGGTCTATCAGCGAAATAATCAATAAGTACTTTGGAACTGAGCGCTTTTCGGACAACGTACCCCCACCTCGACAAGTTTATTATGATAGAAAATAAACCAATAACTCAGTATATCACTTTGTAATGCTACTACAACCCGCGCAACTGATTGGTTGTTTAAGCCGTCTAGTATTGTTCTAAAATAAATGTAAGTACCGTAATCGAAAAGACGACGGGGCACCGTTAGAGTTGAAAGCAGTTGAAAGTCGCGGTCAAACGCTGCCAACTGATACTGAACCGTCGAGTGGGCAACGCTTCGATTCAACGATAGTGCTGCCTCAATGAAGCAACATTATCATCGGGCAATTGATGAGGAAATATAATTACGTAAAAGTGTAGGGTTTTTATTAATGTGAAGCAGCCGCGAGTACTTCCAGTGAGATAGGCATACATTTCTAATGTTGGCCAAACTGACTGTCAGTCAGAGAGCGAGAAGCAGCGAGAGCGGCAGTCAGTCTCAGTGTGCGTGAGTGGTGGAAGTCGCAGTGAGCAGTGATGAGGATGGTTTCGGTGGTGTGAGTGTCTCTGTGGGTTATTTTATAATCGGACTTATTTAAATTTGAGAGAATGTGCGCCATAATCCGTTTAAGAGTGTTGATTGTGACCTACGTGAGTTAATCAGTGCAAAACGGAGTACTCTTTGTTGCGGAGCTTCATTTCAGAGTAAGTTCCGAATGTCATTTAACCCTTCCAAAACTTATCCCACATTCAGACGACTTTGCAAGGCCAAACTTGAAAAAGTACCGTGAAATATCTATGAACAAGTTTATCGGTTGGACCTTCGATATGTTACGTGTCGAGAAGTACGTTAGATGGGGAAACATCCGTTCAATGGGATGTGAGACAGTGTTCGTCGTTTTAACCGTCGAATGGGACTCAACCCAACAGAGATGTGGTTTCTACGCTAATCGCTTTATACCAATACACGCTTACCACTCACAACAAGCAGAAAGTAACAGTATCATACTGATTGCTGATGAGAGTTGAATAGGCATGTAGGTTATGTACGTACGTTTGGCCAGCATTGATAATGACTTCTTTTTGTCCATAAATCGTAATTTTGAGAAGTTTTTCCCTATCTGCCGCCGCAGTGGACAGCATACTTGTATAACCGGGGAAAGTCACGCGTTGGCAAAAGATCCCATACACCTATTCCTTCCTGTAAGGAAAGGTCTTTTGTTTACAAACGGAACCCGCGCTTGGGAATGACAAGCGAACCGTTGCTACTGTGAGGCGCGCGAGTTGCCAAGTTGCCTTTCTGTTGCATAAATCATCTACGTAGTACAAGCTGCTCTCTTAAAATAATCAGTTAAGATAACAATTTAAAAACAGTTTTAGAATCGATGTCCAAAAAATAGGTGAGGAGGTAAAACGGGGTCGGACGTCATTGTCGATAGCGGCGGGTAAGCGTGTCCTAATTATGGAAGCTGTTTACAAAGATGCAATCGAGATCAAAATTCGTTTGACCCGTGACATGAAATAGAACTTAGAGAAAGGTGACCCATTTTTTTTTTGCGACTGTACACCTGACAGAGGAGCCACATTGTTTTGCGGGTAGGTACTCTCACACGCCGGTTTCTCTCAAACTGTCCCCGATTTTCCGTTTTATTGCGTTTTTTTTTGAACAGTGATGCGCTCAATTTAATAAAGTGTGGAGTCGGGCGGGGTCCTAATCGTGTTTGGTAACGCTTTCGTTATTCGGTCGATTTGGCTGTGTAAACTCGTGCGAATGCTGCAAATCTAATGCTGTTGTGCTTCAATTGCAATGCTCACTTGTGACCTATAAACACACATTTTCGTCTCTTGTCAAATACGCTCGACGAACAGTGCAGTGTTAGTGTCTCTTGCAAATCTACTCAGATGTCAAACATGTCAAGAGAATAGAAACCTCTGGTTTAAGGCACCGCCGTTGGGCCTGTGCTAGATTTTACGCCTTTAGACCTGAAAATTGAACAGAAATAAAGCTCGATAAAATTCGTCCCATTTGACGATTGGTCCGATGGCAGTAAATCAAGTTTTTTTTTTTTGTTGAACAATGGGCTGATGAGCATTCGGCTGAAACGTATCGAAAATCCGGTATTTAAGTTACGTAGAAGAAAATCACACGAAATCGAACCGAGATTTTAGATAAAAGCAGGATTAGGAACGAGGTAGAAATCTGGTTGAAATGTTAAAGTTTAAAGGGTTTACAGTCGTTCCCGGGAGATTACAAATTGCCTCGGCGTCACTCGCATCTTTTGCGGAGAGGTCGTTAAAACGAGACAATAAAAGTTCCGAGTGGGTCTCGCCTTAACGTTCTTTCCCACTATACCATACAACCTGCCCTACACACCCCTACCCTTTCCTACCCTTTCCAACCCTACTCTAATTTTCTCTAACCTAATTTATCCTATCCTACCTATGTGGAGAAGGATATACGGGTATTTGTTTTCTTCAAGCCCAAGCCTAGACTTTCAACTTACTCATTACTTTTCTTACACGTATGATTTTTGTTAGTTTAGGCATTTTTAGAATTCTTTCAAACAGCATTGTTCCATTCCCATTTCAAAGTGACTATTCACACGCTGCCCCATTTAACATATTTTAGGTTGGTTTTCGCGCGATCAATGCAAGTCATCTCCCAAAATGCATTAGATTGATTTCCGTGCGTTCTAGTCTCCCTTGTAAGAACATAGGCGTGCGAATAGAACTGACCATCCCATTTTACATCAACACGGAACATCTTGCTCTTTCAAATCTACGCTCTCGCGCCTAAAACATAGCATGACCCCTGATGTACACGTCCAATAACCCCGAGCTCGCCCTTGCCAATAGCCTCGATACGTTTATATTCGTATGAACTTAGACGCAATTTCACTAAAATGCTATAAAATAGTGAGATGAAAAAAAATGAAAAAAACTAGCGGCCCTCAACTCGCTTCACCATTTCGCGTTTCAGCGCAATTCGAAAATGACTGTGTAACCTTAGGATCTCGGTCAGATGGCTGTACGTTTTGGTGGAATGGGTTGGGAACCTGACTACGAGCAACTTATGTTTTGGTACTGTCCTTTTGTCGTGGCGAGCACCCACGAGGTGCTAGAGGCCAGGCACTGACGTGTTGAAATGTAGGTAGCCCCATTTGACTGTGTTTTTACACATCGATGTTTGGCTTCTATCGCCTCGTGGGTACTCGCTACGACAAACGTACCGAAACAAAAGTTGCTCGCAGTCTGGATCCCAACTCATTCCACCAAAAGGCACACTCCAACGACTGGTACTTTTGATGGAAACCGGGTACCTTGTTAAATCCTTTGAACGCGTGTATAGACGGAAACTGGTGCGGTTCAAGACATGGGTACCTCCACATTTGTTATAAGCTCGATGACTTCTGCCCGTCATTTCAGTATTTTACATTAAACTTGAATCACTTTCTATAAGGAAAAATTCTCTTTGTTACTATACAAAGCACATTTTAAAAGTTCAATTAGAAGTATATCGTTTTAAACCTGAAATCTAAGATGTTAAATTTATCATCCCTGAACGAAATCACTTTCTGCGCAGTAAAAAATTGTAAGAGAGAAGGGAGACGAATTGCTGTTCAAATGTGTTAGTTACCGGTACGTTAGTTTGTTGTACCAGGTGACTGGGGAGATACACCGCAGGCATGTGGGTGGCCTATCAGATTTGGTTGCAGGGGCACCGCTGAACAAGAGAATCGGATCTCGGGAAGTAACGACGCGATGTTACTTTACCAACCGCGTACCGCGTAAATATATTGCACTTTTTTTTCGGGCAATTTAAAAAGAAGAGGGCTGGCATGGACAATGGTATCTTCTTTCCATTTCTTCCTAACCCACCCGCTCACACTTGAGAGCAGCAAAACAAACCACGTTTTCAAAGCTCTAAATGATCATTTGATATTTATTTGCGGCAGTTGCCGATTAAAAGTTTATAGAAATTCGTGTAATAACAAAAATAAAGAACATTTACTATGTAAAGTGAGCTGTCGCTTACGTCATGGTTATTTAGTTAAATCAAAACAGTGATATAAGCGTCACTTTGGCGTTTTTAGCAAGGGGAAAAAAATCCGTTCATAACATTTAGAGTTGGAAATTAGTTGTCTCTTTCCGATTGTCCTTCTCTCTTCGAAAAGCAACATAACAAATGGATCGATCGGAACAAATGGAGAGCCCTTCGAAAACAGGAATCGGGCTATCGTTTCCAGAAACATACAAACATATCGAGCGTGAATAATCTTCTTTTTTAGAAAAATATTTGACAAAAATGAAAACTTGAAGGGCCTGCTCTTAAAGCGGTCGACTATCTAGCTAACTCTAGAGGTAAATCTATCAGTAAACCATATTTATTGAGAGCTCTCGACGAGATCTTTTCCTAAAAAAAATAACCTAATTACGCTCTTGTCCCGTTTTACCTTCATACCCAAAATAGGTATAGAACTAGAAGGGTGGAACGAAGGATGGAACCAAGGGTGGAACCAAGGATGGAACACTAAGAATGGGACACCGATGATGGATCACTAATGATGGAACACCAAGGGTGGAATACCAAGGGTGGAACACCAATGGTGGAATACCAAGGGTGGAATACCAAGGGTGGAATACCAAGG
>Ga0058701_10002501_pt1 | contig 13996 bp, 9 predicted proteins | sample AgamicOrMae_FD_97039 | JGI IMG/M metagenome (GOLD analysis project Ga0058701, IMG submission 97039) | Agave microbial communities from Guanajuato, Mexico - Or.Ma.e | ecosystem: Host-associated > Plants > Phyllosphere > Phylloplane/Leaf | place: Guanajuato, Mexico | collected 2012-06-04 | reverse complement strand
GTGCACTAAGATTTATAGAGACAATGTGTTTGCTCGTCCAACGTTTGATTGCTGGACATCTAACATATCCTAAAATTAAACTTCCCTTGACCTGCAGCTATTGCGCGATTCAGGATTCTGACCTAGAATAACAGAGGTGAAAAGAGCGAGCAGATCGGCCCAAGGAATACCTTACCAGATACTCCGTGCCTGTTGAGTCATTCACGAATGCACTCTGGCTGGTTTGAATTGAACTTATGCTGAGCAGGTTTGCCGACGTGGTGCTCCTCCCATCACACTTTCATCAAACTGGTTCCGTTCGTCACGCGGCGATTGTTTTAAACAAGTACTTAATATCTACCTCTCCAGAGATACCTGCCTCCGAATAAGCTTTTCATCTACTTATCCAAACATAATCCCTTAAGTGAAGTGCCTTGTTGTTCGCTTGCTTGAAATCGCCTTGTGCTTTGCTTTGCTGATGCTCTGCTGTTACCCGCGTGATCTGCTTACTCCTCAGAGACAGTTATTTTCGCAGAGAAAGGAGAAGTATCTTGGCAATTGTCAGGTTGTCAACGTAGGTTAGGTTGCCTTGTACGTGTCATTCCGCTTGGCTTGGGGACCAAAGGTGAAACCAAGGTAAAACCAAGGTGAAACCAAAGTGGAAACAAGGTGGAAACAAGGTGGAAACAAGGTGGAAACAAGGTGGAAACAAGGTGAAACCCAGCAGAAGAAACATTTAATGTAACAAATTTACGGTCCTACCATTCTTAACGTTTGATCTCATTCTCCAGCAGGTCATTTATTTATCACGGATGTTTATGAGCCTATTTTATTATTGGGGGAAAAAGAAAAAAAAAAGAGGAAAAAGCGTACGTATAAAAATATTTTTTTCTGGACTAACATACTACCATGAAAAAGGCCAGTATGTGGAGCATTACAGCCATTCGATGGAGAAATATCGGTTTGATTGTGGCGTGGCCGGCAATATACGCGCGGGCCCACTGCGGCAGCAGTTGTACTCGATAAGCCACGTAGGCAGTGCCTAGCTCACAAACCGCGTATTGAAACCTTATCAGCGTTAATCGGTCCACCGATCGTCCGGTATTACAGGGTGTTCATTGTTTGAGGCTAGCGGAAAAGAGGAAAAGAAATAAAAAATATTGGCCGACCGGCGGGCGTTTGTATGACGCTGGCCGCGGCATAACCAACGTCGAATGACGCTGGAAAGAAAAGAACAAAATGCGACAAGTGGAAGATTAGAAATTTATGTCGCTCTTATGGCTGTGGGAATGTCGCAATCTTGGTTCGAATCCCAGAGGAACACCTTTGGCTTATTTTAATTATTGTCTTATTCCTTTAGTCGTCTCGCCTGAATGTTCCCTCTCTGTCTTGCGCACGCGATTATGTGTCTGTCAGCGCGCGCGTCTTGAATCGCCAGTGCGCTCCATTGATTTCGTGGGATGGTTAAAAGTCATTGATGAATTAGTGAGTGATTTTTTTATTTTTTTCGCTCGAGGAAAAAAGCCATAAACGCTCAAATGGGATCGATTTTTTGCGTCTGCGTTGCGTTTTACTTGTTTTATTTTCTACATGGGACCTACGCCCGGGAAGAATATGGGCCTAACTGTGATACAGAAGCTTTACGAAGTTCCGAGATCTACGCTCACAAGCGTACATTGCTGTGCTCCGGAAGCATAGGAATTGCTGACGTTGGCCTAACTTATCAAAAACCACATCTCTTTCAATGCATATTTACCCTGCAGGGTAAATTGCAAGCACATGTGCTTCCCCCGGAGCCTAAAATGAAATAAATAATTACATGTATAGTCATGGAAAAAGACCTGTTGGTATATTTTTTACTTTAAAAAATGTAGAAAAAAATTAAAGGGTGGCACATTTTACCCTCTACTACGATTTGGAAAAAAATGGGGTTTTTACCTTTTTTCGTTCCTTCGCGGAGTAGAGTGACAATGGAGTGCGATACCAGACGTGTAACCTAGCCTAACTTGACCTAATCCGAGGGTCACCAAGCTTGGATGGTGCCTTAATTTTCAGCAACAGTTACTGCCCCAAACTAGTGGCATCAGGCTTATCAGCGACAGCCCTGCGGAGCGACACGACCAATCCTAACCTAGGTCAACGTACCCTTACCTCACGAAGGTTAGCCTAACGTAGGTAACCCTATCCTTGGTTAGCTTTACTTAAGTAAACCTGGCCAATCGTAGGTTAATGTTACCTAGCATTGGCGGGTTATGCCCATAATTCTCATCATGAGATGAAAAATCACCCTAGGATAGAATAAAGGCCATAGAAAATATTACTTTCCATACACTGTATGACAGTGAATTGCTAGGTCTACAAACGCGGTAAAATCGGCGTTACTTTAGGATCGGTCTAAGGCTCTGTTGGGTTGACTGCACTGGTGTGTCAAACACATTACGCAATTTCGGCATATGCTCCGGCAGCTCCATTCACAACTCGGGTCAGCTTAGACAATGGAATCCTCCCCTATACAATTATTAATGACGGGATTTCGGCAACTCAGTGACCGCTGATTTGTTGTTAACAAAGTTAAAACTCCCCGGATTCTCTCCCCAGATAAAAAGTGATAGTTGTCCTCTCTGAAGGAGGACTAACAACGAACACTAATTAAAAAGTTTTTTGAATCGACAGTTTCTGACTGACGCATCCTGTACAGTTATTACTGTTCAGGTAGGCGTGTGCGAGCGAATTTGTGTCCTGTAAACTTTGAAGCTTGGGAGGAGGAAAAGCGCTCGCTATTCCCTTGTCCAATCTCATCGTCTCTGCTTCTCCAAGCTTTCGAATGAAATAGAACACAAAGTTCTTAAACAACCAGTCGTAATGATTAGGATCCTTGTTGTCCAGCCAATTTTGTCGCCCGGAATGCGTCGGAACAACACTTCATTAATGTAGATACTTGAAGGATAACTATGTTTAATGAATAGATTCCCGTTGGGTTAAGTCCCGTCGGGAAAGAAATTTTTCGAGGATACATAAGTAAAAAGGATTTTTTCCTCAATCCGCATATTTTGAAGGATTTGACGTATACAAACTATGGCAAGAAGATCAAATCTTTTTGTATGCTTTGTTTGAGGAGATACGATTTGCATTTTTTTAAAATGTATTTTTTGTAATTTTTTTTCTACTAAGCCCCTTTTAGGGAGTCAGTTGTGTTAGATTTGCGTAGTGTTGGCAAGGCTGGGCTCATATTACAGTAACTTCACAGTAAAAACAAAACCCGCGCATTTTGGGGAATGCTGTACCTGTTTTGGGTATGAAACCAAAGAGGGGGTGGTACGTATTTTGGTTATTTTTCAAGATAGGCGTATGTTCATTCACATCAATGAAAAGTTCTCGCCGAGACCTTTCGAATGATATGGCGGAACATGGGCCTATCTTGAAAAATAACCAAAATACGTTCCACCCCCGTTTTGGTCTCACACCCAAAACGGGCATAGCATTCCCCAAAACGGGGCGTTGTTTTTAGTATGTTTAAACTGTCCGATGTCACAGTTTTTATCTCTCAAATCTTTCCGAAAACATAAATTAGATAATCTTTAAAAAGACCCCGTGACCAGGCCCTTTCCTGCTGCGCGTATAAACACTACATCCAAATATGTGTGCCTGTTTTCCGGTGCTAAGGCCAAGCGTGAAATAATCGTACGGTATGTTTCTAACGGCACTAGTGCCTCAAGTACCTCCTGACGGACAATTAACAAAGATGCCGCACAGCGGCACGCACTTTTCGTATTTTTTTGTCACGTTAAAGGAAAGAGCCGCCTATTGTGGGAGTATGTGGGTTAATTCGGTGAAAGCGACAAATTTCGGAGAAGACGAATGGAAGCTGTTGAATCGTAGCCCGGCAGACAGGACAACATTAGCTGGTGTCCCGTCCGGCGAAGCGAGGCATATGGGAAATCAAGCAGCGAGCGTCACTTGGTTAACAACTTACGTAATGGCAACAATATTAAACATTGAACAGGTCCGGCCCAAGGCAAAGCCGTTGTCAAAAGTTAAGCAAATAGTTAATGGCTGCGGGTTCGTCGAATGGCGTGTCCCACGTTAATTGTACCGGCGAAGTGCTGACCACATGTGGGGATGTGTCTCTAAGCGATATCTCTTGTCGCGGGATTTTCGGAAAGCGTATTGATTGCTGAGAATGCTGCGTAGTAGGTGATTTATTGATTTCGGATCCAACTGACGTCATGCTAACTTTTTTAAGTTAAGGGATTTTTCCATGCGGTGCTAGTTTGTCGGTTCTATAGATGCCCAATCCGTACTGAACGTGCCCGTGTAACAAAACCGCAGAAAGTCTCTGAAACTTTTCCATTCTTAAACCACTACTACAAATTTTGTTCTGATAATCCCGAAATAAAATTTCGACATTTAGTTTAGGCTGCGGGTTACGTTGACCTTGAGGGAATGAGGGAACTCACAATAAGAACTAACCCCTTTTTTAGGTAGCCCCATGCCTGTTGTCGGTGTGGAGGTAAAACAGGAGAAGAGCGTAATTTGGTTATTTTCAAAGCTATCCATATGAATAGCCATATCACTGTAAAGCTCTCGACGAGACCTTTTCATTGATATGGTTGTTAATTGGTTTATCTATAAAAATGACCATATCACGCACTCCGCCTGTTTTTTCATACCCAACAAGGATGGGACTACCTAAAACAGGAATTAGTTGTTTAAGGTTAAGGTAAGCCAGGCTGGGTTAGGTCAGCTAATGTAAGGCTTGTTTTCCTAGGAGAGGCCACGCCAGATTTAGGTAGGCTACCTTAGATTAGGTTGGGGTAGGTTTGGTTGAACTGGGCAGGCAATAGAGTGAATTTTTGAGTTTTGGCAATGGGATTTCACCTCGATCTATAGGCTATTGAAAATAATAATAATAATAATAAAAAATATTTTTTGTTTTTGTTCCATTACGACATTCCCGTGGTCCAGAGTTCCATCCACGCAATCGGCGGAGCCGCGGTGCGCTGCACACCTGCGCGGCTGCAGCGCACAACGTGCACCTGAAGGACACGTGCAAGTCCTATTTGACGACAATAATTCAGAACACCTGCGGTAACGTCTATTAGCGGAAAAATCTGAGCATCCATTTGACCGTATTATGACTTTTTTATTTTGCGGAGGGACGTTAGAACGCTCCGGCATTCCACCACTGTCAGTAACGCGCGACTTCTTTGCTCAAATAGCGTGGGAACTTTTTTTCAATTCGTACCTATAGCTGTAAATAGAGGATGTTTTTATCCAGAGCAAGGAATCTAAAGCGACGCTTCATAGTGAAAATATCTTAATTTTCCGATGTTCAAAGCAGTCTGTGTTCAAACACCCATAAATATTGCCGATTGCGGTTAGTTTTTGGTTACTGATCGGTCGAGAATGCCATAAAAATGCCAATTTTACTATAGTCGAAATTTTAAGAGGGGGTATAAAGGATTTTAATAGAATGGGATATTAAAAGATCGTAGCTTTGAGAGCACTAACATTATCGCAAAGTTTAACCCTTTTCCTTGAAATGACACATTATTGGACCGTTTTAGGGAAGCATTTTTATTTTTTTGTTCTCATTTGCGACTGCTTCCACCAAATATATAATTTATTTACCGGTAATTCTATCTCGGCCGACCACAAAAAAAACTTGCTCTCTGCAAGTATTATTTTCTATGTACCAACGCAAGTATTTATCGGCTTACCCACATTAAAAACAACTTGTTTGTAAGTAGATGTCCCGTTCTCTTAAAGCTTGGAAGTTTAAGTCCACCGATGTGTAAATTTTTCATCCGACCGGTAGTACCGCATTGTCGGCATATCGGTTCGGTTTGTGTGTGCGATTGGCAGCACTGAGCGGTCCTCTCACTGCCCAAACTGACTTTCCTCAAAGGCGAGTCACATTTTAAATATGTCAGCCGTGTCGCCTTCCTTCATTCGCTGGGCCCGCCGCGCCGCAGGCGCGGCGTCGCTCCACACGACAAACATTTTAACTTGTCCGTCTCGGCGGCGGCGGCGCGGCGCCAGCAAACCAGCGAGCGGTTTATGATTTCGGTTATATCAACGAAAAAAAAGAGCTCTTTGCGACCTATCTGGACTGGTGGCTACAGTTGCGAGCCCGTAAGCTGTACAGCGAGATGGAGGCTGCATTTATTTGTGAGAGACATTTCACTTTACGTACAGGTGGCTATGAGAAATTGGTATCAGTTTAAGCAGGTACATCATTCAAGATAATTTTCGACGAAAAAAAAAGGTTCGTTTATCAGGCGTTTTCTAAACGGGTATTGCGTCAAAAATATTTACTGGTAAACTGCTACGTTCTTGAAATAAGGGTATAGCTTTGGAGGCAGTACTACGTTTGGGAGAAGAGGATTTTTTTAAGGGGGGGGGCTGCTGCTGCTATAATTAAATGTTAGTCATTAAACATTGCATCATATTTTCAATAATGTAAGATTTCTATTACTTTAGTCAATTCGTCTCTATAGAAGAATAAGAACACTAGCTTTGAATTCAAAACGGCTTAATTGTTCTGCCTACATGTACCCTGTTTTAATCGAGTTCATTCGCCCAAAAAAAAATCAAAATTCAGAGTTAAGCGTAGGGGTCAAAATAAAAAAACTGAATATTAATATTAGGATTAAGAGGGGGCGCACCGCTACGTGGATGTGAAGTCCTTGCTTGGACATGGCAAAGTTTCATAGCGGGTCCCATTTGCTGTTGGACTTCGGGGCTCCCCCGATTAAAAGAAAAGAAAGAAAGAAAGAAAAAATCCTTTCCATAGAACCAATGTTTAAATTTACTCTTTTTTTTTAATGCGAATTGGTTTGTTACGGCAATAGTCCAGCAATATTATTCCGTCTGCGAGCTCAAGTTAACATCTTTTCCGAGCATCCACATCATTTTAAAACGTATTGTTTTTTTACAAGAATCGTGTTTTGAGATAGTAATTCCAGGTAAAGAGCTGGTTGCTGGGCGTATAGGAGCGGTATCGCGCCGTATTTCGCAGGCCAGGCGGGCACTCTTTCAACCTTCGACCAGCCACACATTTTTTCCCTCGTTTTTATCAACAAGCAAATAAGGAATGAGATTTACGTTGAATTATGACCTGCGGGGCAAACACGATGCAAAGACGTGCCCGGCGAACACCAATGTTTGAACAGGTCCTCGAAACCTTCCTTACAGTATGGGTACTAGTTTTGCGCAGGTAGCGAGTCAAAGAAGATAACGGAGATGTACGAGTTACTCTGAAGAAATCTGGCCTAACCTCAACCTACCCTCACTTGAACTCCGTGCTTTTTGAAAGCTTCTGTAAATTTATCAAATATGATTAGTTACCTGCTAATCAAACTTATAACCTAGCAAGACTTTACTGAACCTGACCTAGCCTAACTTAGTATTTCCTTATCTGACCTTACTTAAACCTTGACTTACATTTGGGAAAAAATAATATTAAATGAAGAGAAATGCTCTCAAAATGATGACGCATTATCTTTGAAAAGAAAAAGGGTATTAAAGGTTGTTCACTCAAACAGTATTTCGTCTTGGAACGAGTGTGTTTCCTCTTAATATAAGATTATTCCCTTTCGATTTGAGATGGAATTTTAATGCCTTAAAAGCACTTAAATTAAGTTTTTCTTTTCTTTTCTTTTGGGCGTCGAGAATATGTTTATGGATTGAGGTCATATTATACCATTTGGATGTCAGTGGTGTAAATTTTTCCTGGCTTGTCCGCAACAGCAAAATGGTAACTTGTATTTAACTGAACGTTAGCAAAGGTTTATACGGTACTCTGACAATGAGCTAAGAAAATATTCAGCGTGGCTACTTTTAGCTGATTGCTTGAATTAATTTTGCGGTTCATACTCAAGCCAGATAACAGCAAGAGACCTAATTATGAATACAAGCTAGTAAGTTTATAACCCTTTTCCAGCGTGTAGGAACTTGAATTTTTCGCCGCGAATTTTTCTGTTATTTCATATCATTCCGGATATACAGTGGTATAATGCAAGTATATCAGCTGGAGTGGTAATCCGAGCTTGCATAATGAGCAGAATATCCCACAGAATGGGCGTCTGGGAAAAACGGAGCGAATTAGTTGCTCAAAATATCCGCGAAATCTCTATACTGACATTCCTGGAGGCGAAACGTCGATCCTTTCCTCTTTTTTCTTTTCTCCCTTCTCCGTCACTCCTCAATATTACGAATGCATTGTTGCACTGGCCGTCTCGTTTTAGTATCGGTCATCAATTTGTCTTTTTCTCACTCAGTCTGTTGAAAAGAGTAGGCATCAATCACTCGTGATACATCTTGAGCAGGTATACCTGCCTGGATATTCAGCATCACTGCTGGGCACTACATCGATATAGAATCACTTCAGATATTGTGCCTAAAACAGACGCATGCATCATTGTACACTTCGACTACCAGGTAAAAGTCCTAGATCCCTATTAAACTATTTCCTGATTAAGATCATCCTGTTCAAATTTCCAGACCAAGTAAATGGTGTTGCAGAGTCTGAAAAACGGTTTTGGGGACCGTCAAAACGCGTTACCTATTTTCGAAAAAAAAAGAAAAAAAAGTCCTACAATTATTCAAACTGTAAAAAATTAGGCTGAACGTTTTTCAAAATGACGACTTTTGATCATTGAAATCTTTTTTTTTAATTATGCTGAATTATATATTATTGTTATAATAGGTGTCATTAAACATCATGTTGGCAATGAGTAAAAATATCATTTGTAGACAAACAAGTTTTCCTAAATTAGATCATATAACTTTACAATTGTTCCATCGGAAGACAAAAAGCGATAGAATTCAAATTTTATCATCCAGAAATCAATCCCTCCAATTAACAATCGACCAAATAAACATGCCTATTTCAAAAAACGATCAAATCAACTAGTCAGTATGAAAAATCGATCAACTGCTATTCTTATAAATTGCAGTTAATCGCTTTTTCAAACGCCACATTTCACTTGATCGATTTTTGAAAGACGCTCTTCCACTCGACGGTTTTTTTCTTTGGATGGATCGAAATAATGTCGAATTCAGCAATTATTTAGGTTTAAAACTTGCGGTTGTTTTTACCGAGTTTAGATGTTTCTCTTGTTCCAGCCACTTTTTATTTTCTCTGGTATCAAATAACCGCCTTACACCCGTACAGCTAAACACTTTTTATTTTCTCTGGTATCAAATAACCGCCTTACACCCGTACAGCTAAACACAAGTTGTGGTAGTTGTAATTAGCAGTGGTAATGAAAGTAGCCGGTGTATATATATCGCGAGGAAGTAGAATTGTGACCCGGACAAGAAGTTCAGTGTTCACATACCGCTAATTGAAAGGTATGCAGCTAAGACTTGTTGATGTGATGTTTCGTTTCAGCTCCCACGAGATAACATACGTTCCACTCACCTTCCGCATCAAATATATACTCTTTTCTCAAGAAAAGTGAAATTTCCAACACTTCGTTACACAATCGTGCATGACATACTAAGTTTAGCTACGGATACGTAATAAGCCCCTACTTCAAAATTCGGATCAGCTCATCCGATATCTGTACACAATTTTCGGTCCATTTAGTATCAACATACGTTCACACGCAATGATTACTTGTGTCACTTATTTGTCAAAATTTAGTTCGACCCTAAAATGAAGCAAAAACTAAGAACTTTTTTCAAACATTGGTTATTTTTGAAAAGTTTTGAAGTCACTCACCAGATGGACCCTCGCAATAAGCTGTTTGCAGCGATACGATCACATACCTAGAACAAAAGGAAAACCATCAGATGAGAAAATAGACGATGAGCAGAGTGCTTCTCTTCCAAGGTATTAGCGACGTTAGTAAATGCTTTTCAACGACTCAGATGTGATCATGCATGTGAAAATATAATACCTGCTTTAAAAGGTGTCTCTATGTTTGGGAAAGTGCATTTCAGTAACTACACTGAGGCATTGCCGAGAGTTTTGTGAGATAGTTCCTTGTTAAAAGATATCGTTCCCGGTTCCCAAAAGCCCGGTATGGTTCAGTGTAAGCAGTTCAAAACGTCCAAAATTGCGGAACGTTGTTAAATCCACCAAAAATTTGCTGTTCTAAATAATTGCTTTTGTGCAGGTTAATTCAGTCTCTCTATAAGGCTCGATATTAATCGAATGTGCGTATCGATACTGGCCTGTCCATCAGCGATCTTTTAATTTCAGTTTCGGCCGCTCGCATGACTATTCAAATATCTTATGATTAATGTGGCCACTGTTAAAAAAGATTGTACACGTTTTCGCAATTGAACTGTCTTCGCAAATTATTTATCTGAAGAGGAATTAAGTTTGTGATTATAGAGAATATTTAGATTTTCTGGTCGGGCCCTTCATGACATTATCATTTTTATTTTAAGGACTTCCTCATCTGACATTAGATTATAAAAAATACAATCAAAAAGTAAGCCGTGCAACATAGTGGCAAGTGGTTTTTGCGCTCTCTTTCGATACGTGAACTATAAAATAAAAATCCTCAGGGGAGAATACAAATAAACTGTTATTAATAAATAATAAAAAACACGCTCCTTTATGGTTACTCATTGATTTGCATACGATAATTTCAAAGGTCGGGTTCAAAGTACACGTAAAAAGTATTTCTGTTTTGAGCAGTCCCATAACCTTTTCTTTGTATGAGGATGCATTGGTTACGATAGGTATTTTAGTTATTGAGATATATTATTCGTCAAATCAATCGACAGCTTTCACTGTGCCCATGTCCTCGATATACTTATTTGTCGGTCTATATTCGAACCTATCCAAATGATACTCAATGCTTGATTTAAATCCATAATCACAAGTGCACGACTTCACCAAAAAGGCATAACTTTCAAAGAGGGTTCGCACTTATTGCGTGTGAGGAAGCCTTCCTATCATATTCTAAGATTCCGACTGACAACGTAAGAGTTAAGGTAGGCCACACAATTAGATGGTGTCGGTGTGAGTTGCAAGGATGACGTGATTCAGTGCAGTACCCTGAAGCGGAGTTCACGTACCTTTCCACTAACGCAAGTAAGTAACGTGTCACACCACTGACCGCCCTCCCGCGCTCACTTAACTTAGCGGGGACAATAGCGCAATTAAAAACCGAATGCGTCCAGAACGGCATCCTGGAGAGGAGAGGACACGAGCTAGAGCACGTTCCGCGAGATGACCACGCGGTGCGTCTTCCATGTGACGCCCTCCCTGTCCACGTCCGAGCCCGTTAATTAGCTGGGATAAGTCTCGCACCGGCGCCACAAAGTTCCGGAGATGCGTCTTGTGGTCACACAGAACTCTCCAGCCCTCACCGTGACGACAAGTGACAGGCTTAACTGTCCATGGTCATAACATACGCGCGGTAAGAGATTTGACGATACGCCGACTTCAAGTCTATCTCGGGCGAAACGGTTTGCTGTATTGCCGGGATATGAGAGCGTTCCACTGGAATACGAACGGATTCTGCCTCAGTGTTGGCTAAGGCAGGATTCGACGTACGATTCCACGCAGTTCTCCGACAGTGTAACTAAAGTTGAATTGAGTTAAACTAACCTTCGTATGAACAGATGCAGCGGAAAAAAAAACCGAAATTAGATTTACAGTGCTGGATAACAGCATAATCCTACAGACAATACCTACATTATTTCCTGCATCTTCTACCTCATTAGATGACTTATCATTCAAAATAGATGTCTTCAAATCACGATTCCATTAAAGACACTTTCACACAGGATATTTAAGCTTGAACCCGAGTAAAGAAACTAAAATCACAGACTGCAATGCATTCAGTATACTTCAACTGTGACTCTGCGACATCGTTTGAGTCCACGTCCTCTTGACCAATAGTGTGCGGAGATTAAAGCTGTAATTAGAGCCATTTCTTATTTACCTTTTTTGCGCAACATCGCCTTGCTACCAATCCGAATCGTCTTTGACTAAGCCAGCACATTTTAATTGCTGACCCTGCAGCCAATCAACACCCCTTACGTGCTTCTAATTTCGGCCATTTTGACTTCTGTGACAAAGGTTTCTTTCTTTTGCACAGCGAGGGTGGCCGTGTCGACTGGCTGACCATGTGGTGTGTCTTTGAAATAACGAAAATGTCAATACGCAAGGTCTGCAATTATCTTTGTACCCCCTCCCTCGTCCCGGTTTCATTGGGGTCACAAACCCCTCCCTTTTCGGTTATACCTTCCGACCCCCTTCCTCATGTGACTCAATCCTCCCCTTATCTGTGATTTCCTTTTGTTCCTGTTTGCGTCGACTCTGGTTGAAGAATTTTTTCAAGCAATACAAGTACTTAGACATGTTTATCGCCCTTTTAAAATAGCCTTTAATTCGATAAAAATAATGAAATCATCTCAATAACTTGTTCCTTGCACTTACGAGGACTAGAAATGACAATACAAGGCATTTCGCATACGGCGTACTTTTGCGTAAATATGATGAACAACTTCTTGCATTTCTAGCAGGTTGAGAATCCTAGCTTCTACGAGATTCATATCGATTACATCTCGTAAAACCCGGACAAATGAAGCGAAATTCCCCCAACTTAATCGCAACTACTCAAACTTGACGATTTTTTCGGTCGTCTATAAAAAAAACGGCTGAAACCCGGAAATGAATGGTATTGTGGCCATATTACTTTGAGAAACTTTGTCTTGATTGTCGCTCCGACGAGCGTCTTTTCGGTGTTTGATCACAAAGAGAAAAAGGAAAAGGAAGTCAAACCTAATAGAAGGACCGATAGGTACGAATTTTTTCAATCGTCCGCTTAAACACCGGCGGGAAGCCGCCGTGCAACAAATTGCAACTTGTTTGGTTGCGAATGCTAGACGAAAAAAGGAAGAAGAAAAAAGGAGTCCGAAGTCCGGAGTGGTCGGTGTTTTTCACGGACTCTTGGTTTGCCAATGGTGGGCGATGTTAAAAATTCGTTTCAGACGATTTGCCGTACGGCCTCAATGATTGGTCGCCACTATCCGGACGGGTACCTGTCTCCCGAAACGATTTCCATTCGATTTCCTGATGTCCAAATTTCCTCTAAACACTTCGTTTAAATACCAGAACTACAGTGAAGGAAAAAGAAGTTCGGTGTGACGAGTTTTAATCCCAATCATAATCAAAATTTTCCCGAATAAATACCTTAAATAGACTAATAGTTTTTAAAAAATTACGTATCTATTTGGTTTAATTTGTGATGGCCAATATTGAGCACGTTCAAGTTGGCACACAATATCAAATAATGCCCTTTTTTGAAAACTTTAAAATTTTCCTTCCATGCACCAAACTGCTCAAAAATTTATTACGTCCCATATAAATCCAGAACTTTTTTAATTTATTTAATTTATTTTTTAATTTATTTTATTTATTTAAAATAGTTTGGAAAAAATATAGGAAGGAATTTAATTTTGAAGTGGCTGATAGATTTATTTCTACGCTTTCAAAACTGAGTTAAGTAGGTGTCAAATTAAGTAACCGAAAAATTTAAAGAGGCTCCCTATCATTCGTTTACAGCTCCGTAACACAATACCTGGAATGACGGGTATTTGTCCAAAAACGAAATGAATCGTTGTTGATTGTCACAGACCTTTGGGTCAAACGGCTCATCATTAGTTACCGCAACATTTTGACGCCTCACGGCAAAGTAGGGCCGAGGGGGACCAAGCTTACCGACCTGAGGGTCCCAAATCGGACCCACCAAGGTTACCGCCCACAACGAGGCAAAAAAATATTTAATACACGCACAATCATTTGTCACAGATCGAAAGATGGGATAGGTCCAACGAGAAGACAAATATCTTTGTACAGACGAACAAAGTACCCAAGTTACACAGATCTTCTCAGTAAGCGTGTTTTTAAAAATTGAACAAAAAATACCCAGAATAAGTAAACTTCCACTTGAAATTTAGTGGTATACGTATATCATGTACCTAGACGTATAAACTGTCCTGTAGAGTTCCAAGAAAAATACTCGGAAAGACACAGGCGCAGTGC
>Ga0058701_10002500_pt1 | contig 13999 bp, 9 predicted proteins | sample AgamicOrMae_FD_97039 | JGI IMG/M metagenome (GOLD analysis project Ga0058701, IMG submission 97039) | Agave microbial communities from Guanajuato, Mexico - Or.Ma.e | ecosystem: Host-associated > Plants > Phyllosphere > Phylloplane/Leaf | place: Guanajuato, Mexico | collected 2012-06-04 | reverse complement strand
TGGTCAAGCGACCATTTTAAACCACACACCTGAAAAAAAATCGAAATAAAATGAAAACCTTCCCTATTTGACCTAAAACACACCTTTTTTGTTTGGATCATTTTTTGAGCCCACGACTTTACTATACAACGTTCAGAGTTTAATAAGTTGGATAAAACAGCGATTTCCAGTAAAACCAACCGATGGATCTACCACAAACTTTACGTCATTCGTTTTATAATTTTGAAACGCATCTTTTGTGCATATATCAGAAAAATGTAACAGGAACTTTAGGAGTTGTCATAAACTCTGTACGTCGCCTTAAAAAAAAAATTATAATAAAAAAAAAATTAATCCGACAAAATAATTTTTTTTATCGGTAAACACCTTTGAAACTCAAATTCTGCCCTTGCTCTCAAGGCGGAACCGAAACCAAATCCACTGCAAGAATAATTTGTAGAACTTCCCCTAGTTTCATCTTTTTTCCGACGGGTCGTCCACTTCAAGTGAGATTTATAGCACAGCCCTTTGAGGTATGACACACTAGGGAGGTTAGGCAACGCGCGCTTCTTCCATGTAGCGCAGGTTGTTTAAGCAGGCTGATCTAATAGCCTACAGCGTCAAACGCCTGAAGTTGGTACTCCCGTAAGCGTGTTCCCACAGCATGAAAATTTCAAGACTTTAACAGCCGGGTGCTACTGAGGTGTGACTGTGATTTGACTTGCCTCTTGGCGGTGACCTAGTAAACAGCGCGTGGAAAAATACCCACGAATCCTCACATCCCATTGCAGAATCTTCTCGTCTCGACTTCCCGACGCTAAAATGTCTCCATTCCAGGCTAAGGCACCAACTCTGTCGGAGTGGCCCACAAAATGGTTCACTTGTTTGTTGGCAGCTACGTCCCATACTTGGATGAAGCCGTCATGAGTTCCAACACCGACTAGATTCCCCTGCAAAAAAAGGATGATTACCATCAATAGACAGAAAGTCAATTTTATCTTTTTGGCTGTGTACATATTTATCTTTGATTTCCACCCATTTCACTGTCTCCACGCCGTGCAAAAAATACGTTCAAAAAGATAAAATCTTTGGGGTTGAGAGGACGTCGCCAAAAAACAAACCTCATGACGGGCTCGTGAGGACAAATTTTTCCAGCTGTTGGCATGACATTGTTTGAGAGATAAAATGCGACTATCTTCAACAATTAAAAACATTTTCCGTTTTGCAAAAACCGCAAAATGATGGTATGAACATGGGTTTTGAATTGTTACGACGATACTCGAGAAACAATCCTTTAAACTTCAGCTTGTGAATCGAGAAAAGAGATTGTAGCTTATCAGGCCTTTCCAACACAAAGAATACAACTAAATTGATTCTTAATGACGAAGAAAAATAGGTAAATCGTTCTCTCTGTGAGATGGGCGCAGTTCGGGATTTACGGGGGGGAAAAAAAAGAAAGTAAAAAATCTTCCAGCGAGTTTGGGATATACAACATTAACAACAAAGTCCAGTTACACTTACCCTATCATTCCATGCTACAGAAGTAACAGAATTGAGTCCAGGCAGTTGATCACAGAGTTGAGATACCTGACTGGTGCAAGCACTCCATAAGTACACACTAGCACCTAACCCTACAACTAGGACATTTTGAGATGACCAGTCCACCAGATTCAAGTAGAAGTCATCTTGCAGTTCAGGGGCATCCAAAACCTGCAAATAAATACATGCATGTTAACGAATTCACAAGGCAGATCGGTGAAAAGTTTCAAGCAATTTATATTACCTTGAAAGGTACTGGAGAAATTTTCCTAGTTGCGCCCTGAGGGGACCTCAACAGCTGTTCACTGTTTTGGCTCAACGGTGTCAGCTTGATGGGAGACGGTGGTGCTGGTTCAGGAGATGAGTACTACAGAAAATGTTAAGCGTCAGTTTTTCATCAAATAGGGAAAATAAATGCCCTTATTATTGTTTGTATCTTACCTCAAACAGTTTCTTATCTTTAATAGGAAATAAGGCTTTTCTCTTATCACAGTTAGTTTTATATGAATCATATTGAGCTGAGAGGAGCTCATTCTTTAAAAGGCAATCATAGGCCTTCCTGTCTTTGCCATATTCTGAATATTCCTGGGTGGTATTCATGGAGGCAGCATTATCTTTAACATCCTGAACATAAAGCAAAAAATTAAATCTGGCACTTAATTACACTCCACTTCAGAAAAATAGTTGAAGTATTCTTACATTGAAGTTGAATTGGCCTTCCCAATTGTTATTTCTCCTAAATGGGATAAATCTGTCCCCGCCTGCAGACAGGTGTGCCCCTTCAGTATTCTGAAAATAAAGAAATTCTTGGTTAAAGAAGTGAAGGTTTGCATTACCAAGATATTACTTACATGGATAATGTTTCCTGGACAACAAAGCAAACGATTTTCAAACTCCTTGTAAAAAAACATTCTCTGAAGTTGCTACCTGCAAAAACAAATGGACATTTCTGTGAGGAAGCAAGCAGCAAGCTATCAAAAAATACAGTGAAACTTAATAAAAATTGACTTTCCCAGAGAAATATATCAAGAGTTGCTGACAGAAACCAAAGCTCAATTGGGGAATATTGTATTGAGGCTTGCTGAATGAGATACATGAATAAATAAAAATAGGACGGTATTTTAAAATACAACCATTTCAAAGTTGAGGTTATAACACAGCGTGTCATGTGGCCGTCTAACCTTCCAAAACAAAAATTACTCGCACAAAGGAAACCTTTGCAATCAAATGACGGTAAAAATGAAATTGACATCATAAAATACAAAAACTTTCGAGCATAACAGCAAATTTGCGAAAGAAAAACGCGCAGATAGCCCAAGGGATAGCCCCATATGGACTCTCGAAATTTCACGAAATCGAATGCGTCGCTAATATTGAAAACAATGGACCTGTACTTACCGATCATAAGAATAAGGTAAAAGATAACTATTAAGAATACTTTAACTCAAAACAATTTCGAAATAGACTGTTGAAGTAATGTTTACAAAAAGAAAATACTTGACAACCATAGATGCATTATAGGATAGAAATACTTTTGATCACATGATCATAGAAAAAGTGGGATGAGCACGTTCCGTCCAACTTGGAGCGGGAAACGAGGCAATGGGACGAAGCCGCAGTCGGTCAAAGAACTCGTCCGTTTTGACAATCTAACATCAGCACCCATGATAATGGCTTGAAAATATGTGGGTCATTAAAGAAGCGAAAAGTGCAAAAGTTGGGGTTTTTAATATAACTTGGGTGAAACATTCAAACATCCCATCCACGCAAATTCATGCCGCACAAATCTTGATGGTGTCTTATTCCAATTAATCCTTTTTGCAACATATATCTGAATGCACCTTGTCTTTGTGGTACCCGGGCAATCTATAGGCTCAACTCAGGTTGGATTCGGGTACCCAACAACGAACAACAAACAGAAACGGATACCCTGTCAAATCGAGCACAGGCAACACGCGCGGCAGGCATGTGTTTCTTTTGCCTATTCTCAACTTTGCAGGCTCCATCTGCGCTAGAAATGGAGTATGCTCCTTTTTTGGTGTAAACTCCTTCTCGCGACATTTCCTGTAAAAGCGTTATTTCCAAAATACCCCGGGCGAGTGTAACTTCCTGTGCAGTATTCGCTCCACCGCTGATCGGCTTGCCATTTAGCAGGGGGAAAAATGGTGAAAGCTCATTGATCACCAAAAATAAACCACACCTTTAAAAACACCAACATTGATGAGTCGCTTCCTGAGTGACCCTGCATTTTTGATATCTCCGACGTATTTACGAGCTTCCGTCGTTGCCAATCGGGTACCGGTACGCTCCTCCAACCAATGAAGCGATAACGTGACCTGTACAGGTGCTTACCAGGTACCGGTACTTTCTTGGCTTAGGTCAGGCATGAAAAGTCTGTCATATTGGAACTTTGGGACTTAAAATCGTAATCTTGAGAAGAAAATACAAACACACGTTTTTTTACAACTCCTTGCATTATTTTATTATTGAAGATCACATAATTTGGCTACATTGTCGGGTTGAAACCAACAATAACGTAGCGCAACTACCACAACACGTCTGTATTTATTCGTAGATAGCGTCGTGGACAGATCGTGGCAGGTGATGCAGAATTAAAGCTCGAAGTTTATCGGCTCGGGTGACCGCAGTGTAACGAGCCAATGGGAATGTCCGACAAACGGAGTCCGTCAAGCACCTCACAGCAGGGGACAAATCAGATTCCTGGACAAACAAAAGAGTTTCCCACTATGGGAGTGTTTTTTGGAAATCGCATGTGTGGCTGAATATTTAGGGCACATTGTTGTCTCCGCTACGACTCTATTTGGCTCGAAGCATTTCCAAATGATTGGTCACAAATTCAACCCAAGGAACTCCACATTACCCTCTCCCACTTTTGAACTAAGGTATTGCCGATCTTTGAAATTGTTGCCGATACCGGCGCGAAGGGAATCACCCAGTCAAAATCCGGTAGCGGTAAATGTTTGTACTCACAGGTCCTCTTACAAATGGGTCCAAGGCTTTTCGGACAGTGTATTCGAAATAGAATTCGCCGTAGTCTTGTCGCGTTTCGTCAGGCATTTCTTCCCACATAAGCTTAGCATTCTGTAACAGCTTTTCGTCGTCCACCCACATTTTCCCTGGCAAACAAAAATTAGAAATGCATTAATAAGACCCTACTCAGGCAGATAGAACGCTGAAACCGCATTCAAACTGCAACGCATATGTCACATATAAAACACGCGTTGAACGCGTCAAATGCAGTGCGAAAATGCAGTGCGAAAACGCGTGTTAAGTGCGCGTTTTAGATACAATAGGCTTATGGTGCTGTCGATCTTGATGTGCGTAGCTCTACAAGGGGGTTTGCGGTCGGTAAACGCGCACTCTCAGCGCTCTCTACCTATTAGAAGTAGAAGTATTCTACCTCTAGATAGTAGACAAATGAGCCCAATAACAAATCACGCAGTGCTTCCACAGCTGTTACGCGACATGGTTAGGTTAGTCCAGAAGGAGTTATGAACTTGTGAACGGACCTAAGTACCGCCGCCGGCAGGAACGGTATAACAGCTGGGAAGGACGAAAAAGCGAGCACCGATAGTAAGGGACTGCTCAGGATCGTTGATCATTACCAGATGTGTAACGTCCAGGTTCAACAGTCACAACATCCACCCCCCATCTCCTCATCTCGCTTCGGAGACAGTCGGCAAATGCGTCAATAGCCGCCCTCGAGGCGCAGAACGGGGCATGTAGGGGGGCAGTTACTCGTCCAACAATGCTTGAGACACACACCACACGACCTGAAAACAATCCAGTCAGATCACAGAAAGTCCACAGATAAAGAAATCCATCAAAGTTGCCATGTTTGAACCTATTCCACGAGATTCCCTCTGCACTTGGGCATTTTCGTCGGTCAGGTTTTAGGGTAATCAATGGAAAAAGTTGGTCATGAGTTGCAGCGAGTCGGTTGAAATCAGATCGGCGAGTGGCTGGAATAAATCAGCGCGAGAGAACAGCCATGATCAAAAGTTACTCTTCCTTTAGTTTTTCCGTACAAGGACGAGACTTTTGATGTGGACTGTACACCGAGCTTTTCCCCCGCAACAGCTTAAACATTAAAAACGCTTGCTGTGTTACCCTTTGCTTTGCGAATCAAAGGAAGGAATGCCTGTGTGATTCGGATGGCTCCAAGAACATTTACGTCCAGAGAATGTCTGAAGATTTCCCATGGTAACCATTCGACTTCGCCGAAAGCAGTCCATTGTTCATTGTTGACTAAGGCCCATAAACCTGAAAAACGGACCTCATGGTTATTGTCTTTTCGTTCGTGATGTAATGTAGACATTTCAAACAAATGTGAAGGGTAAGAACCAGCAACAATAGAAGAGTGTACACCTGTCACGAAGTTATCGGGTACCGGATAGAGTCTCGTACAGTCGGACATTACATTGAGGAGAAATACGTAAATCAAAACGATGAGTACATATTATTATTTTTTTTAAAAAATTTATTGCTTTATGGAGGTCTCGAGAGTCCCGGGTACACCGGGACTCTATTGGAGACGATACATACAGTATTAGAAAACTGTTTTAGATCTTATTAATAAGCCTGCAACGTTATATGGGAAATTCCCTCACGTGATGACTACCTTGAGTCTCTTAAGGCAAATAAAGCGTATAAGTTTCAGAATATGGTACTTGAATATTTATTGACATAGCCATCAGAAAGAGCTTAAAAAATGACGAACAAAAATTCACCGCCGCATCGTGATAAAATCAGCCGATTGCCCGGAAATCGAGTTATAAGTTCCTGTGACGTCATAGAATCCACGGATTGTGGCAACAGCGGATTCAATGACGTCACAGTCAAAATTTGAACTCGATTTCCAGGGGATCAGCTGATCGAATGAAGGGGCAGCTTTGGCTTTTTTTTTCGTCATATTTCTTAGCTCTTATGAAGATGAAAACTGATCAAGCTGTACCCGATTGAAATCCGCAGGTGAACAGCTCCTCTTGTATCGAGGGATCATACGGTATTATTCATACCCTGCATTGCTCTACAGTTCAATCACTGTAAAAAGAGAATCTTGAGTTCAGCGGCAACAAAAGTAAAATCACTGATCTGAAAAGAATCAGTCCATTTATTCACTGAATTTCAGACATCGTTTTTTTAATTTCTATAAAGTGCTTATTTTAGGAACGATAAAACTGAAATTCAGCGAATATTAGAACTAATTCTTTTTTCAGACCGGTGGTTTGACTTTCGTTGTATCTGAATTAAACATTCTCTTTTAACGTGCGATGATTTAATAGGGCGATTGCGTAAATCTAAATTACGATCCCTCGAACAAAGATGAAATTACCATTTGATGCCTGAGGTAAATTTTCTTGGACGTACTGCCTCGCTGCCTGCACTTGTTCGGCGGAAGTCACATCTAATTTGACGAGATGTAATCGACCTGAGCACATTTCTTTTAGTCGGAATCCCTCGTCACAAGTTGGGGTTTTCATCGCGGCAAATACTGTGAAACCCTGACAGAGAAGAAAACAAAAATAAATACCGGTGGTACAGGTAGGCTACTGAGTCTCTCGGCGGTAGGCCTACTTTAACTCTCGGTTTTAAAGGTTTGATTCTCCACATCTGTGATGCAGACTCTTTATTGTTAATCTATTTTTTAAAACGCGGGAAAAAGAACTGGTAATGGCACCCGAACTAATCCAGCAAACAATGACTTGTCCTTATTTTGGAACGCGTCGAATCGACGTCTGATCCATCGTGGAAATTCTGTCGGGGATAAAAATCAGGTCGGTTCAACACCTGATTTCAATTCTGACGGATTGATCCAGTGGGTCATTTCTCGCTGGGGAAAGTCATGTTAGTATCGTACCAACTCGATTACTGGGTTAACCTTCCGCTGCACCCGGATAAATAAAATCAATTTTGAGCACCTCCGCCATGAGTCAAAGAATATATAATTTGAGAGCACCCCCTGGGAAAAAAAAAGTAGGATCTTACCAAGTCATCGAGTTGTTTAACTATGGCAACTCCTAATTTATTATCGGCTCCTGTCACGAAAACTGATTTGCCTGCAGCAGACACCTGAAAACAATGCAACGTTGTAATATTTCCAATATAAAGCAGTTCAAAAACCGCTGGGCATGTTTTGATACTGTTTGTATGGGTTCCACAGCCATACGTTTAAGCAAGCTACACGTCACAAACTTTGTCATTGGCTTTTATACAGCTGGATTGGGCTTTTATCTTTGAAGGGCTTTCCGGTTTGTGGCACAAGAAATGATTTGCTCGAACTCACCTGCAAATTATGATAGAACCACAAAACTGCTAAGGTTATAGCAATGAACCAGAAAAACAAAGTCCAACTGGAAACTTGCGAAATTCGGAGTGTATTAAGAACTGTTCCTAAAACGACAGCTGATGCATGGGCGGCTAGAAGTGGGAGGAGATAGCGATCTACTAAGTCCCATGGAACTTCTTCGTGCGCGTCAAGGCTGCCAGCCAAACCGGCGCGAACCACCTGCAAAATCCAGATCTTCAGTGAGAACACCAGTAGAATCGTTCTAGATTCACCAATAAAGTAATTTTACGAATACTTTGGGAGAAACTTCATTTTTTTAATGGGTCCTTACTTATCACATAGACTTTTCCAGTTTGTTGAATAGGCAACCCGCTTTGCAATATCACATTTGCCATTACGATTAAAACATATTCTAGGACAGTCGAAATAGCTTGAAGAGTAATAACGAATACTTCTGTTTAGATTTTTTGGAGTTGATTGTTTACAAATTTTATGAGAAATTCGTAACGACTTAAAATCATGTCTCTTCCTGATTATAAGATCAATTTGGATAGCGCACGCATTGATATCTGAGAATGTGCTGGATTGCTATCTGCAGAGCACCTCCGAATCAGTTTGACTGCATTCAGTATTAATTACGAGAAGCCCGTTGGGTCTATTATGAGCATCTCGTGATGACCCGAACCCAGATTAATTCAGTGCCTACACCTCACTCATTGGACTGCGAGAAAGAGATAGAAATAAGCTGTCAGATCACGTACAATTGCCAAAACACGGATCGCTACTTACGCTTTCCGGCTACTTTTAGCTTCTAGATCCCAGCTAAAATTTGAGCAGCAGTCTCATTTAACGATAATACCGGTACACACGAGGAATCGGGTTCGAAAAACTACCAAATAGGTATACTGGTAATCACCCGTGATTTAAAACAGGTAGTTTGTCTCGTAAAAGAAGTAAGTTTGTAAACAACGTTCTAATTACGAATCCGTAGCTTTGAATAAAAATCAGGTTAATTATTAACATAAAGAGGGATCATAATTACAAAGTAGGATAAAAATTGTGGGATAATAGTAAAACTTAACTTTGTCGAGTAGGCAACAAAGGATAATCGTTGTTTCATGGTAAAAAAAATGACTTTCGAACCTAGCTATTGTCAACATCAGCCACAAAAAAATATTTAAAGCAACACAGAAGCACTATTTTGTTTTTCGCATATAATAGTGGCCGAATTCGGCAAAGGCCAAACCATATTAGCTTGCCATAGTTACTTTTAGACTTCAAGTTTTAAACTGCATAAGCTGTAATTGTAACATAAGCCTTGATTCAATAATTGATCGAAAAACCTGTATAATTTAGAACAACTACTTGTTGGTCTACCGGTATACAAGCGGTTACTTCAGAAAATATCACATTATTCCTAAATATCCACTACTCGCTATTTTCTTCGGATCGTGGACTCCGCATACTTCCGTTGATGACAGCCACTTGGAATATTAAGCCACTCGCTAAGGCACTTCAAAGCCTTTCTTGTTAATCATAACAAACACTTTTTCACACCTTTGACTGGCGCCTGGCCCTTGAATTTCTCCGGCCCTTGTCCATCGTAGCGGGTGTACGCACTCTACTGCCTGTCTCGAAGTTCTCTAGGCTCAGGAGCCGAACACTGCCGAATGTTGGCGAAACTAACCGAATCTGCACCCCGACTAGAATAATTTCGTCCCTCAAAATTCCACTGCGCTGTGTTAACGAATGTGTTCAGAGTAGATTCAGAGGGAAACTAAGAAACAATAGATGAAATGCAGGTTACATAATCTTTAAAGGCCCTGACCTGACATACTAAAGATGTGTACCGGTAAAGGGTTTCAAAAAGATGGCAGGAGAAGGCAGGAAGGAATCAAGGATTGGGTATCTGTCAAATATGGTGGGGGGGAAAGAAAAAAAAACCGGGAGAGGATACGAGACAATACAATCTTCAGTATGCAGCTCATTTTGTAGCATAAGCGATAGGAGAGACCTGAAACTAGGTGCAATTCCGCGTTCGATTGGTCGACATCGCTCAACTAGATCTCTACTTGATTCGGCACTTTGACCTATTTCATCCCTTCTGTTAGTCGACTCCGGCGTAAACCATGCTGAATTTTTTTTCTTTATCGGGTTCGCAATTCTATCGTAATTCTAGCAGAAACGATCATCAAAGAGACATCAAAAGCTACTCTACTCAAATAAAAACGTACTTTTTGTGCTCATGTTGATTTTAGCCCAGTTTCGAGGCCTTAAAAAGCAACCCTCTCACAACTTTTGATGTCGTCTTCTACCATACGCGATAGTATATAACAACCTCACATCATATAGAACCTCTTAGGAGCACCTCTGTCAATATATTGGACCACATTCCATATTCCTCGTAATATCAGCAGGCGAACACAGTCCATTTTAAAACAAGCGTCTACCGTCTAGAAATATACCGGTACTCGTATCTATTTTAGTTTGTTTTTTTTTTTCTCTGCTCCTAGCTGTAAATTTGCTATTGGTTTTGTGATGACAACCCACTTCTATGGTTGAGTCATCCCAAAAATTTGACTTCCATGATATAGGGAATCTGTGTTTTGTAAAGTATCAAGTCATAAGGCCGATGTGCCTTATATTATTCTTGGTTTGGAATGCGGCCAAAATTTGCTTCGCCTGGGAATAGATGCTGGTCCGGCGTACCTGGCAGTTTGACTCAAAATGATTTCTGTGCCAACTTTTCAAGGGCTAACACAGATGCGTGAGTGAAGCAGCGTCAGTGTGTTGTACAGTCCCGTTTGTGAGTTGTGACCTCTTTTACATACCTACAGGGAAAATGGTTAGAATTAGTCTGACATAGAAACGCCTTCGAAGACATATTGTGCTTCAATTAAGAAGTTGATCGCGAGGCTCAATAGAAATATGTACCCTTATCGAAGATCGAATGCAATTATTCACTTCGCTTAAGCTTATGTACTTGTTAGTAAAACTGACGAGCGCCTTACAGCACAAGGATAGGCAAGCATCTATGTTTGGATGCATGGCGTATTGCCTATAAGCGACTTTTGCTGGTAGCGCGAAATAGTGCAGCAGGGAGTTGGACTGTTGTATATATAATTTATTAACTCTGAGCTTGATGTTTGTATTATTTGGAGAGCAATGGTTTAAGTATCTCTCATTTACAGGAAACACAGAAAGACACTAAAGATAGTCGCAGCAAATGAAGTCGAGTAATAACTTTGCTTGATCCGAACCATGTGACTATTATAGTCTCATGTCCGAACTATTAATGTATATTTCATGGTAGTCCAAGGAAGATAATTATTTTTCCCTGTGGATTGAAATGGTAATTAACAAGTAAATATTCACCAAAAGGAAATATAAATATCCTTAAAGAATTTATTTCATCTTAAAAGCTACCAATACATGTCAGAGAGGTAAACAGTCATCAGATCAAGAAAAATGTACAAAAACCCCGAATTATATACAGTCTTTTCCTATAACAACATTAGTACCGTAGAAGCGGTTTATCTATTCCAAAACGCTAAGGTTTTCTGGAAACTTGCACTATGGCTGTTCGCCTTGGAAAGAGGCACTCCCTCGATATGAGTTGGTCTGACATTCTTATCCACAGCAAACAAATGCTCGTGTCTGGAAGTCTTCTCGGGAATTTCCTTTGTTTGTTTCGGTGTTGAAGCTTTTATCTCTAGATTCCGAATTTTGTCTTCGATTGAGCTTTTATTGGCTGGCTTCTTGACAGGTTCAGCGCGACTAATACTTTTGAGGGACACGGGCTCTTCGGTCTCTTCGGAAATGCAGTCATTCGCAAATGCAGATATGCTGGGGGCGTTCCGAGAGGAGGCGGTGGAACAGTCACTGATGCCGCTGTCACTACGATCGCTCAGAAGATGGCTTCTGGTGCCTTCAGCTCGGTGTGGATCATCTTCCTTGATGCTGCTTCGCGCAGAGTTCGTAGATCCGGCAGAGTTGCGACGCGACGCGGCTGACAGAGTTGCCATGCGGCCCAGAGCACGAATGGCGTTTCCGGTTTTCTGAAAGTGAAACAAGGTGTTTGAGGATCCATCTAAAGGGCGTCATCTAGCGGCGAAGGTCAAAAATATCCAGAGCCCCGTCGATTCTTACTCATTTGAACTTCAACTATAAGAGTAATTAAAAAAAACAAAAACAAAAAACTCTCATGACTTTAAGTTTTAAAGGTTGCATTTCCTACCTCATGTCCAATCCTTTCATTAAATTATGAGGATTTACGACGTAAAACAGCGGACGTTAGTTTAACCTAGATTAACCTAACCTTGAAAACCTAGATTAGGTGACTTGTGACACGGTTCGCTCAGGTGTCACTAAGCCTGTCGCTGCTTACTTTTCGGCAGCGGGGTGCTGCCGAAAAAGGTATCATCATGCTCAGGATAGGTGTTCTCTGCCCGACTCAACGAACACTAGGTATTGAATATATGAAACTTAAGAAATTGTAGTATTCGCTTCCCCGTGAAACCGGGCTTCTACCAACCTGCCATTTTCTCCGGATGATGAATTTCTTTAGCTTGTCCGTGCTAAGGGCAACGCAGCTGGCACTGGTTTCCAACTGCGTCAGCCAGGGATGTTCCAGACATTGTTTTGCAGTTAATCTTTTCCTGAACAGAAGAGATACAGGTTAGAACAATACAATCAACAACTGTCCCAAAAATTACTGTTTGAGTTAACCCTTTCTTTACCCCAGTAAATTTTCAGAATATTTTTAATTTATAAACAGTACTTCTATAGTAAGTATTCTCTGCCACAGTTTCAGTATAAAAATGCACAGACGTAATGATAAACCTGACAGAAAAGCAACGGTTTTCAAAAGAAGATACAATTTTAGATGGGCATGAATTAAGACGACAATGCAGCTCCCTTAAGACTTACTCCATTCTTTTGATGAGAAGAGATGTGATGAAATTGCGTGCTTCGTTGGATATGGTCGCGAAGGCCTCATCGTCAAAATCAAGTTCAGCCCGTGTGATGTTCGCAAACGTCTCCACGTCATTTTCTCCCATGAACGGCGAAAGTCCAGACAATCTGGGAAAAAAGAAAAATTGGCTGTTGGAAGAAACTTTTTAATCAAACTATTTTCCCGCGCATTAATTTTTAGGTCACTTCTATACGCACGCCTGTGTTAATACAAGGGAGACTTGAACGCAAGGAAATCAACCTAATCCTTTTCAAATGGGGGCAGCGTGCGAATAGTCACTTCGTAGAGAAAATCGCCTGTTGGTGGGAGAATATTAGGGACACTGGGTGTGCATATTGTGTGTCAGCAGATACAACTAATATTTTGGTCGGAATCATGTTTGTGTGTTGTCACACGGTTACTATTAAAAATCCTCGCAAATATTAGTTTGTATCCCTGAGTGACCACAGGATTAAAGACTAAATCGGCAATGCTTCAAAATTAAGACTAACACGCGCTATGGATTAAAACCGCTTTCAAGATGCCGCGGTAAATATGAGTGGAACAAAAAATCGGCATATTTCAGCTGCATCAGCATTTCCGAGTTTTATGATTGCAAATCCAAATCACTAAGTGTTTTAAGAATAAAAGGGGCCGACACTTCGGAAGGTCTCGGTCGAGATCTCGACAGTACAGCGGTAATCAATAATTGTGTCGCACTCAAATCTAAAAACTTTCTGTTTCCAGAAATTCGTGTTGGCAACACCATTCAAAAGAGATTCCCGCGCAAGCTCCTCCGAATTTCAATGCACTAGCGTTGCCAACACAAATTTCAAAAAGTAACCAGACCTTAATGCAATACGACTTTTGATCTCGACTATACCTCTCGGCAACCTTAAACGACAATTTAGGAATAAGCCATTGGAAAGATTCCTTAAGTAATGACTTGATCCTAAGCAATTAATTTGTACAGTGCAAACATCTCCGCCTTATCAATGGCGGATTCCTCCACTTCAGTGCTGCTGGCTTTTTTCTTTGGTTCATCCGCTTATTCGGTTGCGAGCAATGGTCCGACCAGGTGCGGATGGGGCGCTGTTGCAATGGCTGGTGTCGCTCATAGCGTCGCTTCCTTTCTGCAGTGTGGGTATGCAGTCGGCCTGGTTCTCGCCTGCCCTCGAGAACGAAGAGTTTAAACGACTGTTTAACCTCACCAAAGA
>Ga0058701_10002499_pt1 | contig 14002 bp, 7 predicted proteins | sample AgamicOrMae_FD_97039 | JGI IMG/M metagenome (GOLD analysis project Ga0058701, IMG submission 97039) | Agave microbial communities from Guanajuato, Mexico - Or.Ma.e | ecosystem: Host-associated > Plants > Phyllosphere > Phylloplane/Leaf | place: Guanajuato, Mexico | collected 2012-06-04 | reverse complement strand
TCATATCACTAGACAGGAGTTGTTAAGACAAAAGATATGGTAAATTTTGACAAAAGATTGCCCTGAAAATAAGCAGGTAACCACCGGCCTTAATATGTCCCCAGTAAGTTTAAGCGGAACGAGGCGGGCAAAGGAATAAACGCATGAAATAGGGATTGCAGGGTGAAATGGCTACTGGCTACCCGACCCACTGTGCCGAAACCTTTGTCGCCACTCCCAACCCTTAAGGTCGATTGCCTCGAGAAAACTCCTGCTCCTCTTTGGGAAAGAGGCTCTGTTGTTAAGCTGCATCGTCCTTTCTGTGTCGCCTTCCCAGCTCGGGGGTTGACTGCTTGTTGTAGCCTACCTAAAGGTAAAAAGTCTTCAAAGGTTACATCCTAAAACATTCCAAGGATTCTTCCTCGTTCAAAGAGAAAAGAGTCTAGTGTTCCAAATTTTTATGTAAAAAGAAAATCTCGGTAAAAACCTGTTTCCACCGATTCTTCTATACAGTAGAACTCGGATATAACGCTCCCCGGATATAACGCTTTCCCGCCTTTAACGCTCTTTTTCGTAGTTCCCTTCGGCAAAGCCCATAAGGGCAATGTATGTTTTTCCCGGATAAAGTGCTCCCCAGATATAACGCTTTCCCGCTTATAACGCTCCTCAGTCTGGTCCCTTCTGGTAAAAATTCCGGATATAACGCTCTGCCCGGCAAAGCGCGGCGGCGAACCAGCCCTTTTTTACGCAATAATACTGCTCGCGTTTCTCCCTCGTGCAAACACTGAGCCGCTGTGTTCCCAATGTGCCAAAAGAACGGTTTATTTATTTCAATTCAGCTAAAAGCCTGAAAGTTTTTGCGTAAATTTACGATAGGATTTTGTTAATTTACGATAGATACGTTAATGAGTAACTTACCTATTAAGAAAATATCCTTTGATATATATCTGTTACTTAGTAATACGACAAAAGATGCAAAGTAAACGTTTTACAGTAAAGTACTGTTTTCCCCCCTCAAACTCCCATAACGCTTTTCTCCCAATCATTTTTTATCGTTTTGTTGAACGGTTGTCATTAGAAGTCACTACACAGTAAAAACAAAACTCCTGTTTTGGAGAATGCTGTACCTGTTTAGGGTGTGAAACCAAAACGGGGTTGGTACGTGTTTCGGTTAGTTTTTGAGATAGGCGTTCAGCCATATCATTTAAAAGCTTTCGGCGAGAGCTTTCCATTGATGTGATAGAACATAGGTCTATCTTAAAAAATTATGTACCAAAATATGCACTACCCCCGTTTTAGTTACCCAAAACAGGTATAGCATTCCCCAAAACGAGGTTTTGTTTTTACTGTGTATTGTTATAATTTCCCTTTTAGTTAAGCCCGAAACTCATTTCCCACGTATAACGCTTTCCCGCCTATAACTCTCTCGCGGACCGGTACCTTCAAGAGCGTAATATCCGAGTTTCACTGTATTAAAGTTTGCAGTTTTGTTTTTTCGTGGCTGAATTTTATACAAACCAAATCAAAGTAACGAAACCTATCCGCGCTTAAATCACGCGAAACTCACTCTACCTTTGCTAACGTTATCTCTCGTTACATAACATAACCTCACTTAGCTTTACCTCTCATTACTGTAATATACCTAACCCAAATTAATGTAATTTTAACTAACCTATACTAGCGAACTACATGTACCCTATATCGCAAACTAACCTTAAGCCCATAAGTGGGGCCCTGAGCCCGCATTTGTCGAGCTGCCCCACCTTCTCTGGGTCGTCTGAGCGTCCAGCCTTCTGCTGAAGTCACCGAGGAGGGTGACAGGTTGGCCTCTAGCTATCTGGTCGAGATTGAGGGTCCGTTATCGCCCTTTGCGTAAAACCCTACTCTAGAAGGTCAGGTTTCGACCGACAGTCTGTCCCAAACATTCCCCCTTGGGCGGTTGCCCAATAACCGTGTTTGAAACGTTACTCGGTTTGTTAATTTTTCGGTTTTGTCATTTTCCTGCGGAAGTACATGATCAACCCAGCAGCGACCGTGGTAATAGTTTAGTGTCTAACCCATACACGGTACTTTTAGTCTGGCCGACATTTTGATTCACGTTAACTTATCGAACTTAAAAATCAATTGGATTAAGGGAAAATTTCGCACAATCTAAGATTACGTGCTATCGAGAATGGTTATCATATGCTTGAATCAAGCCAGCTGTAGTTTGATTTAAGCATACGTATTACTTTGAGCATGCGTATGCTTGAAACAAACGTTCAATAGGCTTGATTCAAGCATATGATACTTGGTTTGGTGTAACCCATAACAGCCCAAAGTATTTGGAGTGAAATCCAGCTTAAGAGAAATTGAAAGGACTTTTTCCATTAAAATACGCAATTTTAAGCTTTGGAAATCGCCTAAATACTGTAATCAGATTTCAGGTTTCCAGAGGGGTGATATTTTTTTAACTGTGACCATACTGGACTGAAAAGATCCTCTAATTTTTTTTTCTGTTTCCGAATGGCATCGCTGGGCGGAAGGGGGTTAACCATAAGTTAACTTGTTATATCCCCAATGCTCTTATGCCTTAAACAAACGCACAGTCTTTTTGGGTGTATCAAAAAATGTAAACAGTGTGCATTTCAAATTAACACTGCATTGATTTGCATTTGCTTTACATACACTTGATATGAAATTTACATATGTATTGGGGAAAGGGAACGTCAATAGACTAATCTGAAACAAGCGCTTCATGACTGAAGACTAAAAAAAAAAATAAAGCTTCCTTTAGGCGGCACTTCCCCTGACTCGTGAATGTCTCTCATAAACGCTAGGAGCTGCATTTAAGAGTCGATGGAATGCCCAGACAAGAGCACATGTAACTCTCTGGCGTCCAATGCCAATTACGGTAGTTCTCTAAACTCTAGGTCAATCTCCAGCCGCTGTTAAACGAACTTATGAGCAAAGTTCTCAGTAACTGCTTCATAAACTATTTTATAGAATACACAAAACAGCCATGATACGCGGAAACATGCAACAGGTTTACAAGAAAAGTTATGTTTATACTGCAGGGATCGGCTGATTCAGCTTGTTGTTTTCACACACGCACGATTCGAAGTCAAGCGAATAGAAATACATCGACCGATGTTCCTTCACATTTTTCTTGGGCAAATGCTTTACTTTTTTTCAAATAATATAGAGAAAGCACTGACAAAAGTTTCTTAATAAAGGAAGAATATATCCGGGGCGAGTGAAAAATAATAAATTTGCATCCATGGTGAACAATTTTTCGCGTCACGCTGGTCAGAAACATGATTATTCGGGAGGGGCGAAACAAGAGTAAAATGAAGTTAGTTGGTTGGAGGAAGTCGACAGATGTTCCTCGCCTTTGTAAAAAGAAGTCGCCGGAGGCTAAGTCCTCTTGCATGCATGAATCGCGCGCGACCATTAAACGAAAAAATTAAATAAAAGAAGAGACAAAGAGACGAGTCGCAAAATTAAGGACATGACAAAGATTAAAAGGTGCCGAGTCAAAAACGCTTACTAGATTTCTCCACAGGAAAGCACCACTGCTACCACCCTCAGTACCAAAATTATTGGTATGATTTTTTTTAGGTTGTTTTACTCGTCCGCTTTTTATCACAACCACAAATGATTTCTGATGCCTAGAAAATGTTTTCTCGATATACCGGCGACAAAGCAATTGTTTTCTAGCAACAAGAAAGGTTTTCTAATTGCAAGAAAAGAAGTCTACTGCCAAGAAACAAAATCTTGCGGTAAGAAAAAAAATGGTTTCGTCACTTCATAAGGAAACATCTTTGTTGCGTCAGGAAACTTTCCTGTGAGTTTGTTTTGTTTTATGAGGCCAAACTTATCTGATACAAGAGTAACTCAAATAGCCTGTTTTGCCAAACTGAGGTAAGGCAACCTCTCGTCTAGCGTTGTCTAACCCTTAATTAACTCTGGAAAAGAGCTGAATTATGTGTTGAAGATCTGTCGCGACGTGAGCTTGTTGAAATACGCGCCTCACGGAGCGTTTTCACGAGCGAATGTAAACTGTAGTGTTCTTGCCCGCAGATTCGACGAGGAAGCTGAGTGATGTTCTTCGTGAGCTTACCACGGGCGATGGGGCCTTATCCAGCTTTGGCCCGGATGGGGTGAGTGAACGAAAAAAGAAAGCAGTTAATATTAACACATCGGATACCATTTCGAGGCCATTTTTCCCTCCGTAAATTCGAACTCTAGTAACAAAATCCACGCTAATTGGACGTCAAAGGGTACTTCGAAAGTTCTGAAAAAGACTTCGAAAGACTTCTGATAGTCAAAGAATACTTATCGACTACCAGAAGTCTCTTCAAAAAATAATTTAAATAAGGAGAGATTTTCAGGTCGTAAGGACATTTCATATTTTGTTTACATGTGTATCAATTTACGCTAAAATGAAATCGAAAGGTATTGTGAATTATAGCAATAATGTCGGAGGCTGAATGCACGTTCGCGTTTCTTGGCATTGTAAGTTCAAGTCGCCCTTCACCCTAAAAATCTCCCAGGACATTCAGGGGTAAATGCTGTAAATTCAACTTTTATTTTCTTGAAATTATTTCCTCTGAAATTTTCGAAACTGTTCTGAACTGCCGGAAATGCTTGTTATTGTCACTCGTACGTTAGGTTACATAGATTTGTGGAACAGCATAAAAGGTTTCATCTTGTATTTATTCAGTTTGTAAAAAGAAAAGCAATATCTGTCTGAAAGTGAAAGATGTGCGCGTCTACCGTTGACTTCACTGGTTCCTTGGGTGCACCATGAGAGACTTCTCTCATGGGTGCACTGCGAAATGTCTACATCATAAAACTAAAGGGATAAACCACATTAAAAATGTATGTAACAAATATGTTTAAGAATTTCCGCACTTCAATCAAACGGCACGAATCTTTAAGGATAACAAGCAGATTTTAGCGCCTGCCTGCTTTGTTTTACAATGCCCGAACCCATTCTTCGGAGTAAATCTCAGTAATCAAATCTCTTCCGACCGCGATAAAAGGCAAGGATTCGAGAATCTTCTGGTCTTGAGTCGTCCGTAGCTGATTCTATGTTATTTTTAACTTCCTGAAGCCCGTTTCCAAGAAGCCGTGGTAACTATAAGAATAAGAAATATCTTATACAAAGTTATGTTTTCGAAGTGCTTTCAATGAAGATTCTCAAAATAGGCGCCATTCCGAAACGGCGGCAGCGACGTTGTCGATGGTCCTGTTGTAGCGTCGGGTCAGGCGTCGCATTGCAGGCTCTCGGGTTTCCGTCGGTTACGGCCGTATGGATGTTCGACAGGGTCATGCGGTGCGCTTAGCCGCTTGCCGCTCATGGCCCTTGGGCACTCGGCGGCCACTATTGTCACCGCATCACTATGCCGCAACAGGAGCCATACTTCTCAAACCGGGTTACCCTCCACCCCTCCCTGGATACCTTTCCAACATCCGAATCTCTCTGGATCTGGTCACTTCGCACGGGAAGCACTTAACAAGTTAAATTCTTTTCCCTGTACATCCCGTAGCTACACCCCTATTCATCAGATGGTCGACAGGACTGTAGTCATGGGGCTGTACGCATTGTTACTATGAAGGCAAGTCTCGGCAGTTTGTGGGTGGGAACGCGTTTCACGTTATTTGACCAAACATACAAGTATACGACGGAATAATACGACGAAACCTGTAATACGACGGAATTCCGTGTTGTTGGCATCATCCAATTAACGATCAAAAGACGGACTCCGTCTTTTTTGGTTCCTCAGGGACAAAGTCGACGTCACCATGGACGATTTGCGCCTATCGAATAGGTCCCACATCGTCACAATTTCGCGGAGGACAGCGATGAAATGGATGATATATGCTATTTCGGACGAATAACTCGCGGTGTTTTGACTGTGTCATCGCTACGCGATATTTGCCCAAATCGAAGCCCTAAACGTTGCTAGAGGAGAACAGCTATACCGATGGACAATTCCCTTTCTAACCAAAAGAGTCTATCTGGCAACCCTGTATGTACTTGTGATTGGATTTTTTCAAAGCGATTTTGAACTGGATTGCAAACAAAATGTGTATCACGTGTCAAGAAAATGTCCCCTTAACGAGTTAATCGCGCTGTCATGTTGTTTTAAACGTCCGTTTTTGTTGTGAAGAACGAAACTGACAGCGGAGGAGCATTATAAGTGCACTCGGCGTCTATTTCACTCTTCACTACAAAAAAGGAGGTTTAAAACATGACAGTATGATTAACTCGTTCAAGGGACCTTTTCCGGACACGTGATACACATTTTGTGTGCAATCCAGTAGTCAATCTGCTCAAAATGGCTTCAAAAACTGCGGATCACTTGTACATACAGGGTTGCCAGATAGCCTCATTTGGCTAGAAAGGGAATCGTCCATTCCTAGATATTGCCACTCCACCTAACACTAAGCAGACCTCTCCAATAGAAACATGCTTTGTAGTAGAACCTAGTCTCTGATACTGAGATCTCTCGACGAGGGCTCTCTTGTATCTTCCATCGTTTCCACATCTCTTACCTAGTGTTTTGGGTGCTCGAGCTTTTGCCATATACTGTTATTGCTACTTCCCAACGAAGGAAACCTTTTTCCGCATTGCTTATATCTATACAATTCATTAAGTAAATCGGTAACCTTTGAGTAACGTTTCATTAATCAAAATATACATTTGAAACCTTGAATTATTGTCTGATATAATTACATCGTGATCTTCTTCACAACCATTTCTCAAGGCATTGTTAAAGAAAAGGCGTGGTCTCCGGGCGTCATTTTCACGATTTCAGCCCAAATGGTAATGTCTAAAATCGCTTCATAAGATCAGCATCCTCTAGTATCCGCCCCTCAAGAATCTAGAATGAGTCGAAAGCGTCAAAGATTCGCACCGCGGCGTGGCGCAGACTCACACTGTTCTGACGCCAGAGTTAGTGAATCGATCCTTTTCTATGACGTAACGGAGCTTCATGACGTCAGTAGTGCCCCTCCCACCTCCGCGGTCCCACCCCTTCCTGCTCCAGTTTTCAGTCGGCGCACGTTGAGCGCCCCTCCCTCTCTTCCTTGCGGATCTACCTAACCAGCCGTTGCGAGTCGAGTACTTCGTTAATACTGAAAATAAGTTACTTCTCTTTGCGGAGCTGGCCAGGCTAGTATTAATAGATTAGGAGGCTTACTTTGGGACTGGTTTATCGGGGTAGGGGAATGTGATGAAGGATAGCGCGCTAGAGATAAATGTGAATTCATGAGCTGCGACAACCTCGTTTCCTGCAGAGGAACTCTCCCATTTTTTTTAACTCGTTGATGCTTATAGGTACTTTATCTGCCTAAATCTGCACAATCTATTTGAAAGGGGAAAACAGTGGCACTTGGTCAAATAGCTTATATGTGCTTAAAGAAGATTTTTAAAATGGATTATACCTTAAAATGCTGTTTTAACGTGAATTCTACTTCCGCTCCGTAAGATTTACTTGCAGTGTTGCCAGATTCCGCAATTTTGTAAATTTTAATTGCGATTCAATCGATAACCAGTAAAGATAACGTAGCATGTTGGGTATGTTTCGGATCGCTCTCGAGCTGAGCATTTCAAAAATGGGATTAAACATCATGTTATCTTTCACGGCTAAAAAGTTAGACGCGTTTAAATTTCACGGAGTTGCGGAATCTGACAACACTGTTTACTTGTAACTAGACCCATTCGTTAAAAAAAAATGTTTGTACTTGATCCCCTATACAGAGTTTTAATGACTCGTTGCATTCCTGGGGAAATTGACGTAAAGGCATTTTGGTTGTTGATCGGAAGCTGCTATTGTTACGCCACGGCTGAGGTTGTTGTGAACGTTGGCAAGCTCTGCGTCATTGTTGCTATGGCTGCGTTCTTTGTTATAGTAAGTGGGACAAGTTACTTGCTCGAAATGGAATAGAGAGGAATTCTAACATATGTTTTTTGGCGATATATTCATAATGAGTGCCGTTTAGGGGAAAAGATAGATAAAAAATCATAGCCTACATATCGGTCAAAAAATTAGCGGTTGATAGTTTGGAAGAAACATATTTTCTCATCCGGAGAAGGGTCTGCCCTTCATCTTTACTTCGACTTTGGTAGGTTTTGATAGCTTTTGAATTACTACCATTTGAACATGCTTGAAAGCTCTGACCAACCTACCGTTGAACGACCTCACTAAGATACAGCGAGACTATGATTAAAACACTGAATTTGTGTTGTAAGATTTTGTTGAGGTTTTTATAATATCCAAGCCCTCACTCTGTGACCCTAAGCGCGTATTCGTAAACGTACTGGGCAAGCTGCCTTTAAGTGACTCAAACCCCAAATATATTTCAAAACTATTTTTAAAAATAACAACAAAAAACACAAAAATTATGTCATTCATTTGTTTAAGTGTCGTTTACATTTGTGATGAAAAACTGATATAACGTGATTTCATTCTATACGTAACTCCGAAATTAGATCCCTCTTGAACGAATAAAATAGGGATTGTGATGTTCTAACCATGCCCCTTTATGTCATACATCAACTTTGAAAAAGCTACCTTTGAACGACCTAAACCTCATCGGATGACTCGAAACTTATTAATTCAAATTGTGTTGGGAAATTTCCAAGGAAATTTCGCCCATTATAATGTAGACTCAAGGCTGGCGGTAAAACCGATAGATAGTGATTTCATTTCCCAAATTCCAATTAATAATTATCCAAGTGCCATAAGGCCTAAACTGCTTCAATTGTTGACTCATTTAACAATGCTACTTTATTGGGAGACCCGATCGCTATAAAATGTGTTGAAACTATTTTGAGAAAGGCTATCAGTAAGTCGGAAGATTTTGAGCTGTAAATGTCGATTTTGGGCGAGCAGCAAAACCGAAATTTGATTTTTATACTTTACATCCTATAATGAGTTCACACTATTCGCTGTGTTTTTCTAACATAAAGTAAAGCGTTTTCTCAAGTCTTTTAACCCGGGTTTTTACTTAAGCCAACCACCTCCGAACGTTTTCAGTAAAATATTACGGTACTGTATGTTACGCAAAAGGTTTGCCCCCAACTTTCTCTAGTGTAATCATACCGGTATCGCTTCCGGCATTGCTCGGCTCCAGCAAACTACCTTTGTCCTATTCGACATTGCGGAGTATCTGGAAGGAATTTGTCTCGAAAACGGTAGGTCTACTGTGATCGTGCGATCACACCAAATAAGATCGCTAAAAGATTCACAACTTGCATTCCGTTCGTTCTTTGACATTCCTATGACAGACATCAAAGACGAACCCTACCAGTGCCTTTTGAACGGCTCGAATTTTACGTTCATAAGAGATGAGTTGAACTGAAATACACAACGAGAAGACCAAATACTGTTTAGGTCAATTTTTATAAACCTTTGTGGAGTCATTTAAAAAGTAGAAAAAGTTTATGAAGTCGTTAAATTAACCCTTTACAGTATTTGGAGTGAAATTTAGCTTAAGAGAAATTAGAAGGATTTTTTCCATAAAAATACGCAATTTTAGGCTTGTGAAAATGCCTAAATAATTAAATTTCAGGTTTCCAGAGGGGTCATATTTTTTTAAAATTGTGACAATACTGAACTGAGAAGAGCCTCTAATTTTTTTTTCTGTTGCCGAATGGCATCGCTTGGCGGTAGTGGGTTATGCAGTTTTTAAGTTTATGTGTGGATGTGATGAGAAAAGGAAGTCCACTATCAGCTTATTCAGTGCCTGGAGACGGAGAAATAGGAGAGTATCTCGAGAACATAGGGTGATCGTAGACACGACAGCGCTTGCAGTTGGAGGAAAGGGCGGAGAATGGAGTCACGTCTTATTTTTGTAGTTTCTCGTATTTAACTGAGGACTCGCGAAGACGGCGGCGAACATGAAAGAGCCCTTTCTTTTCTTCTTTGGACCGGTCAATAAACCCTGAAAGACGAATTATTAGATTTTAGTGGTTGAAGTCGGTTTGGCTGTAGGCTTCTCGTAAATGCAGTTCTGGTGGCGGTTCCGCTGGCTACCCTCCAGAATTCCGCCGCTTTTATGTCTCTTTTCGAATCAACAAGAGACCAAAAATAGTTTCGCTACCTTATGAACTAATGATTGTTGTGGCTTAGCCGCTGCGCCTCGGCATGCCTCGCAGTGCCTGACGTAACGCAGCAACGTTAAACGGCCTTTTGCCCAGCTGTAAACGGTTCAGGCGCTTTTGCACAGTTTTATCGTAGATTTTATTCCAAGCCGAACAGCGGGTGACCTTGCAAGGCGTGGCAGGCCATGCGCCGTGCGTGCGCCGGTGGCGCTAGTCTGGCGGTGCGAAAACATACTAACAACGCTTTGCCGAGGTGACTTGAGTCGAGGGAGGCGTTAAATAAAGTGAGTTAAAGCTGACAGTGCGTAATATACTGGAAGTAGCGGGGAAGGGAGAAGAGGGAGCTCTCAGTTGGTTTCTAAACTAAAAACTTTGACTAACATGTGAGATTATTTCTCCCCTTTGCCACCATCTTAAACACAAACAAATAATGAGTAAAGTTACAGCGGAAACCACAGAAACGGCTTTTGTACTGTGCTATGATTTTACACATAACCCGGTTATAGTAGCCGTACATTTGGTTTAATACTAAGATAACACCAGAATGATGCTTACTCTACATAGTTTTTTAAGGTAAACCTATCAGAAGCCATATCAAAGGAAAGCTTTTCATTCCCCTTTGATATGAATTTGAACTGTACAGGTCATTGTCAAAATCTAACAAATTAAAATTCAATTTGATTTCCAAACAAGTGCAGTATAGGACTACCCCTTGAACCATCGCTTGGAGGTGGACTAAAGAGGATGTATCTTTTATTGCAGGAGGTTGACTTGGCGGGGTTTCGGACATTTCTCAACACGTTCCTAGAAGTGGATACACCTGAGGAGTTATGTCGACACCTCTTCTTGTCGTTCGTCCGAAGATCACCGGCGCCCCAGTCGCATCCAGGTGCCTCGGCGGGAGCGTTGGGCGCCACGGCCAGCCAGGGACCCGCGGGATCCTCGGGCACCCAGCACTCGCACTGGCTCGACGGCAAGGCCATGAAGGTAGGGCTAAAACTAAGAAGCTGGACACTTCCCTAGCACGCTTAGGATACGGTTTAGTCTCCCGCAGAACTAACTGTCTGGTTCGATAGGTAAACACCTGATAACGTTTCTACCCTATGTATGGTACCTTTTCGAGCACTCAAAATAGTCATTGGAGGACGCTATTCCTATGGACAGAACGATCTTTATGTCGTCTCTGTGAGATAGGGAGCCTTGACCGTACATGGAGAGCGAATTGCTAGCTCTCGGCTACTACATGCAAGGCATGAGCCTGGAGGGGACCTTGGCGAGTGGAGGTGGGTTATTTTGAAGTAGTTTATACGGAGGCGGGCTAATAAACTTTGTTGCCCGTGGTGATGGCCAAGTTGAGGAGACGGATCCAATTCAGATGAGCGAACGTCATGAGAAGAGGAAGGAGAGAATACCCAGACCGTGCTCCAATGAATGAAAAGACGTGGAGAGAGGAATTACCGGTAGTGTTGGAGAGTCCCGCGAGCTGAGTGGACCATGTCAGATGAAGCAGGTGGTCGTGCAGTTAAGTCTGCTTGCTTAAGACTGCCCTATGATGATACTCCTGAGAATTCTCAGGAGTAGATACAGATACTCTTAAGAGTATCAGTCCTGGAGGGTGTGGGATCGGCGAATCTTTTACCCAAGGGTGAGACTCAACATCAGTGAGAATTCCTCTCTGATCTCTCGACCTTGCTGTCTACATTATTGAATTTTTTATAGAGACAACCCAGAGGATTTTCCCTTTCGCGTTCAACTGTGTATCACTCCCCCCTTGTCAGTCACATTGTCAGTCACATTCAACACCTTTGCGCGATCGATCAAATCATGTCACTTTTGCTTGTTTGAGCCCACACCGATCTGGAAATTTGATACGTTTCTGGATGTTTCACAGGTGAATAACCGACGTATACACCTGCTTCGGTAAATCGGACAGATGTGCCTTTCTTCCAAACTTGTTTTGAACAATCTTTTTCAATATCCTTTTCGGCTACGTCAATTCAGCTTTCCTTCGCACTTCGGGATCCTTCTCTATTGTTCAAAACGCGAGCGTCGTGAATCATGATGATCCATCGTGGGCTTTCCATATCCCCGTCGGGGATGTGAAAAACCTAAGTCAAACCATCGGTCACAATTCAGAAAAAAATTATTGTTTACGCAATGCTTTGAAATAGACTCCAAAAAGGTTGATCTAACATCCTGAGCAATGCTTTGAAATAGACTCCAAAAAGATTGATCTAACATCCTGATATGACTATGATCTATCCTTTAAAACCATCGAGAACGCTAATGAAACGGGTCACGAGTGGTTGGCTTTGGACATGGCATCCCATATCCACTTTATAAAGTCCGCTATGGAAGATAAGTTGTAGTGTACTGTACGAGCTGGTCGCGATGTCCTTGATGCCGGAAACTAAATGAGCGGACCGAGACTTATTGTTACCCTTTATGAAACTTTCGGAGGAACTCTACTTCAGGAGGAAGATGGTGCGCGTGATCATTGCTGTGCCTCGAAAGGAGTTTACTGACTGGCAATTATGGTCTGAGAGAACATTAGGAAAAAAAGCTCCACTTTCTCCTATGTTGTGTTGGCATGATGGCCTTTTATCGAGTTTTCTGAACTTAGTTTGCAGGCCTATTCTGACGACTTCGCTTTCAGCTGTTTGGGAAGCTTAAGAACCCAATTGGTAAATTGGTTAACATATCGTGAACATTTCAACGTACTCCTTAGATGCTGTTTCAAAACAGAAGGAAGGATAACCTAATATGTGGATTTGTTATCGACAGCCGAGTGCGATCCACCTCTCCTTACTTTTGCAATTCTGTCGATATCGATTCAACGTATGAGCAAGCTATTGTTTTCCAGTCCGTCTTTTGCCTTAGACAACGATTGATATCTCAAATATCGGAAGAACATTTAAATGAATGCCAATCGCACAAACTTTTTCCAGTCGGGTTTTTCTATCACTCTTGTGGTATTTCGAACGCTGACGAGGCTTATGGATCTCTTGTCGCTTATAACAAACGCATCAAACTTATTATATTACGATCCTCTCACTCCAGGACTCTTACTGGACTTTTCAAACGTAAGAGTTAGCCAATCGTGTTGAAATCTGGCTGACAATGTAAAACGCGACTTCTAAAGGTTTACGGACGTTTGGTTTGACAGTCTATTAAGAGCAATTGAACGATGCAGGTGAGATGTATTCTCATAGAGTTCATTGTTCTAGACACACAATCTCCCTAGAGATGACGAAACCCTATTCTGAATCATCCAAAGGATTTTTTTCGATCCAGGAAAGAAGCGGAACCATTCGCTCACGAGATCCAACTAGGAATAGCCTGAAAAAAGTGGATAGGCTGGTAGTAGTGGATGAAGACAAACAGGGGCGCCGAACCCATGCATTCATGTGCGTACGCGTTCATATTAACAACGGGCGCTGGTGAATTGGAGGCAAAATTGGTACTGTACGTACCAAAGTAAGGGGAAAAAGTGAGGAGGATACGGCTCTCAAACGTTGACGTGCCGTGCTATGGGGTGTGGGTTGTGGGACCTAAAGTAATATCATGAGTCTTTCTTCCAGTTAGTGCCCCGTTCTCTTCATTAGTCAACATGAATGAAAGAAAAAACAAAGAGGTGAAAATAAGGAAGCGGACATCTATCTCGAATAGAAAAAACTATTATCTTCGCTTGATGTGGTAAAGGTTGATACATACCTACTCCACATAGCATAATGATATTTATAAGATGTCTAATAAATGTCATATTTTAAATATCTTAATGTCTAGAAAATATTTAAAAAAGACATCTAGAAAATATTCTTTTTGGCCAAAAGTCGAGATATGTATAAGATATCTAAAAAAGATATCAATAAAATATCTTTTTTAGATATTTTGTAGATTTCATATGCAAACAATATCTAAAATTAT
>Ga0058701_10002498_pt1 | contig 14006 bp, 11 predicted proteins | sample AgamicOrMae_FD_97039 | JGI IMG/M metagenome (GOLD analysis project Ga0058701, IMG submission 97039) | Agave microbial communities from Guanajuato, Mexico - Or.Ma.e | ecosystem: Host-associated > Plants > Phyllosphere > Phylloplane/Leaf | place: Guanajuato, Mexico | collected 2012-06-04 | reverse complement strand
TGTTACAACTGTAATTGTTGAGGTAACAAATCATATTGTTGTTGTAACAATTGAAATTGTCACAACAACAATTCTGGTTTGCTGAGGCTATATTGACAAAACGTTTTGTTGAGGCAACAAAGTCATTTTCTCCGTGTACTATCCGTAGAAATAGCAGAGAGGAGACGCACTGTTGTGGGAAGATTTCCGTGGAAAATAGATGTGGTGGGGGAAATGGTAGGAGTGGGGGTTGGCCACTGTGGCAACCTGTGGATGTGCCGAGCTTAAACTCAAGTAATTAAAGTTTTCAGTGCACTTTCTATGTTTTGTGTCCTAACCTTGTTCGTCCCTTCATTTCCCTGGAATGTATGTAATAAAGCGTGATTTAGGTGCGTTGTGCCTCACTTTGTTATCGCTCCGCTCTGATTGACAACGAATAGTGAATTACGAGAGTGGGAAGACTCGTTCGTATAAATTTAGTGCTGTCAGTGTCTGAAAGGATAAAATTGTGTAGAGTGAGACGAAGTTTTGAGGAACCGTGTATAGGAGGACGGTACGTCGGCATTGTGGCTCTCTGTGGTAAGGAGTGTCTTTTTATCCGACAGAAGCAATAATATTATCTCGCTTCGAAAGGCTGGAAGATTTATCGGGGGAAGAGCTCCGACTGGAGGTTCATGGAGACAGGCCTCTTCACATCTGCGCACTCTATATTTATAGGGCGTAATCTTAAACGGCGTCGTAGATATGACCTTTTTGTTACGATTGTGTGTTGTGGCCACTTAAAGAATTTAGTGCAATTCGTCTTTGATTTTAATTCTTTTTTTGAGGTTAGCATGCGCGCTCACAACAGCCAACTAAAAGATGTTTTTTTTTCTTCTTTTGTATTATTCCTATTTAAGGTAGACTAACTTGCGTTAGGCAAGTGCCGTGCAGGTCCTGGAAATTTCCCTAATAGTGTTTTCTTCACTTTCTCAACCTAATCAGATCACTTCTTTCTGGCCAAGATGAATAGGAAGTCTCATTCACGAAAAAAGAGAGTACCTGCGTATTGTCCTTTTTAGATATCGTCCTTGAAAATTGTTTTGTTTTGTTCATTTTTAACACAAAAGGTGGAGTTCTCGTTCCTAATCATTTATTACCTAACGACACAAAGCGGCGGAGGTTATGTTAGCTAAAAACAAGGTTAGGTTAAGTGTCATGCTAGGTCACATGCTGCATGCATCGCTTCGTCGCCGCTTGGTAATTGACGCCGGTTCCTTTGCGATGGCAGTAACTGCCGCCAGTTAAAGTTAGCTTAGAAGAAGTAAGTGCATCTTGCCTCGGTCTGATGGCACTCAGCTCGGGCAACGAAACGTGGAACACAAAACGCGAAAAATCCAATTCCTGAAATTCAAAATGTTGGAGTGCACGTCAATCCTAAAAAGGCAAATCATAATACAGTGTACCAAAATGATTAATGACTGTTGGAATATGCGTGTAGTTGTGAAGTCATTAAAACGAGATTTAATGGATATCACGTTTGCACGGAGAAATTAGGGAACAAATCCTACGATTTAACGCTGTTGAGATCCGAAGTCTCTAAAACTTGTATCTTTCCAATGAAACACTATACCGCATCATTCATCGTGTAGACAACATTCTGGTGTGAATCGTATCCGAGTCGATATTGTAGCACTGTCTTTAAATTTGACGAGGAAAGAGTATTTTCCTGTGTCGAGAACGAAGCCCTGAATTGGACTTAAGCTGATCAGGAAGGCAAAACTCAAGTGTCATGTGGCGAGCTCGGCTCAGGACCTGCTTGTCTGGCAAGTTTATTGAGAAAAAACTCTGTAAGGACGGAGGCACGGTGTTCGCTCCAAGGCCCTGGGCCTGCCCAAGCGTCTCCCATTTTTTATCTCTCTCGATCGACAATATTATAGTATGGCTGTCATTTGGTTATGAACGGGGGCGACTGCTGATATTTTAAACGTCTCTTTGATGTATCATCATTGAGTTGCGCCCCACCGTGCCGCGTACACCCACTCTGACCACAAAACTCGTCGTCTTTCGGAGCTTTAACCTCGCTAACTGGACAATCGATTTTGTAAATCTGAAAGATGGAGTTTCCACCTTTCGTCGAGAAGGTGAACGGAGCGATACTGGCGCGAGGCACGAGGCACGTGAGACTGTTGTGGAAATGGAAGATATAACCCAAATTTATAAACCTGGTTGTAAGCTTTGCTCGAAAGCGATTTTCTTAACCTTACACAGCTTTATCGACCCTTGCTTGAATCCTAACCTAAGCTAACATAGCTCAACGTCGCGTAACCTGATTTAACTTCATAAAATGCGCCTACATAGCGTAGAAACATTTATCGCATAGATATAGAATCTCAGCGTGAGACCAAACAAACGAGACTCCGAGCTCTCGCGAAACGTTATTTTATTTTCTGTAAACTCGAAACCATTGGAAAATTCTTTTGTTACTGAGGCTTATCTGTGTCTGGAAATGAGTGAGCAGTTCTGTTAACATATTTTAATTTCAAAATGTAAAGCGTCTTAAAAAAATAATAAAAAAAGCTTTTCGGAAGTTAATTTAAAAGTTTTCATTACCTTTCATCTTCTTTTTTTTGGACCTAATTTAGACATGTTGAAAAATCTTGATACTCTTAAAGAATTAAGAGCATCGTGTGCTAATATCGTGCAAGAAGAGTTGCGAAGACCTCGATCCAACCAGCCCAGTTTGTTTTTTCAATTATTGTACTCTGATCTGAAATTTTACCAGTGAAATCCTTGACTTGACATGTTAAATCCCGACCGTCTTCGCTGGTGCGATTTCAGTATGTAATCCTACCCCGATGTTATCATGTGTTAATCTCATGTAATCCCGAACGTCATGCTGTTATTTTTACCTGGCGAGTCGGAGACCCACCTCACGTCCTGCCGCGACCACACAAACAAAACCCATTGGTTAATTGTAATTTTATTGGTAAGAAGACGTTAGGTCGATAAACAAACAGAGGTTAATACATTCCTCCAACGTGCTAATATTTGTCCTTCGGAAAGCAAAGAGCCTTAATAGATTTTCCGTGAAAGAGAGTTGATTATCTTAGATAAAAGAAATGAGTGATAGGCATCTAATCTATTGGCCCGAATAGCGACGAATATTGTCAAGAGTCGTTTCACACTACTTAGACAAAGGGCGCCGCCTGGGGGAGGGGCGGGGAGAGGGGAAGTGCCCCTCGCCATCCATCTTGGCTCAGCTGGAGTTCGGACTGCTCGGGGCCCCCCTGGGACCCCCTGGGACCCGCCGGGACCCCCATCCCTTTTCGCCGTTCTCACGTACACTTCCGATCAATGTTATTTCCACGCGGAAATTTCTGAATGTGGACGGCACAGTGCAATATCCTGCTGTTGAGATGTTGCCGCTTTTTTTTTACACCCTCAGAAGCGTGTTAGCGACGGTGTAAAATGAATAATCAGTAGGCACGCTTTTCCTTTGCGAAACCTTTTTTCGCAAGAATCGAAAGTGGAAATTGAATTCGTTTGTTAGCAGTGCTTAAGAACTTAAGAAATTGCTGATACGTTTTCAACATCGATTAGGGTGTTTTGCTTTTTATTGTCCCAGATCAAAAGAATAGAACTAAAAGCAGTTAGCTAACTCGTGTCAATCAGTTAACTGGGTGTTTCACATCAATGCGTTTCGACGAGACTTAATACGGGTATATTTACAATACGGTCAGTAAAGTGGTAGCATTCTCCAGCATTTTACCAGGGATGCGTTCGAAAACGGCACCCGAGGATGTTTTATCTCTGCCTTTTACATGGAGCTTTCTTAAGAGAGAAAGACCGAATACCCATCGGGTGGTGTTTTCGAACGCAACCCCGGATGATTGTCGCCAAGATGAGTGGAGCGACAGTTAGCTGATGCCGTTTAGGTGAAGGTATTTTCGTTTAGGGTAAGTAACCTATTCGAGGGATATGTTTTCCGTAGAGAACATGAGTGCCCTGTAATCAGTATTTAAGATTTTGGGATTTGTACATTTAAACCGCGGCTAACTCAAGAACTAGTTAAGATAACGTAGCAAGAAGTATATTTCTTGGGTAGTTCTCAAGCTAATCAAAATTGGGGATAACATCAAGGTGATCTTTATAAGCAAGAAAACAAGCTGCATTTAAAAGTAACGGTGTCGCGAAATCTGGCAACACTGTTAGTAATCGCTCGTAAATTAACGACAGGCTCGTCGTAACTCTGAACAGCCTCTCACGTGCACGGTTGGCCTGTTGCCTCAAACAGTCCTGTCGTATTTTTACCTGTATCCGCTCAAATAGGTAAAATTAGTTCACCACTTGCTGAGGAAATGTGCTGATCCATCATGATTTTATTTTTATTCTACTCCAATGTAGCCAACCGCAATTCAAAAGACATTGTACATTTCTATGACACCCATGAGGAATATGGGGTGGTATGTCTAGTCTACGTACCCACTGTCACACTCCCCAAAAAGCTTCTTTAACGCCATTTTGCCGCCCAACAGATTTTAGGTCTGGTCATTCTATCCCTCGTAACCTACCATTCTGACATTTTTCGATTGTTACAGACCTTGGAAAAAAATATTAGGCCCTCGAAGCTTCTTTCAAGTTACTCCTATGTCCTTTTCTTTCGAATAAAGTGATCAGCTGGCCAGAACCGGTGTTGCTAGCTTCACGATTATTAAAATTATGAAATGGTTTTTCTCGAGAACTTCTAGAAATACCTGACATTGTTGGAAATTTCAAGAATCGCTATGGAGATGAGCAATTCAAAAGAGAAATTATAAACCAATAATCTGTCATTTAGTCAACGACGTGCCAAAGGAACGAGCGCTCTGATTGGGTCCCCTATGCCTTGCTCTTACCTTAGTGACTTAAGATAGGTCACGAGAAGAAACTTACAGCCCTGAAGTTTACTGATGAACGATTGTAGGTGACCTGACTCAAAAGACTGCAAACTTCTCTGCGGTGTGGTCTCCAATCTCCATTATTTCAGCTTCAAACCCAATTCAGAGTGGACACGAGATGAAAAGAAGTACCTTTGGTTGACAGAAAGCTACTGTATTTAATAGCATTTCGGAGATGAGAGTGAGCTTTTGGTGTCAGGGCCGCAAGCAGGCAATATTGAAGCACTAAAACTCGTGCGGTATGGGGTCGAACCGGGTCTTTATCCTCTCGTGATTGGTTTTCACTTTTTTTTATCCTCTTGCCTTGTTCCATTCGCCGCTCTTTTCTTCCTGCTAGAATTGAAACGAGAAAAAAAGAAGATGTGGAATAATGATGGAGGCAGCGAGGACGATATCAACATCCATGAAGATGATGCGCTTCGCGTATTGTAATATTATATTAAGGTTTTTGCTTCGGAAAGAATGCTTTTCTTCATTCCTCAACCACAGTATGTTTATGGGCGGTCTCATAACATCTAAGCGTCTGGCAAAGAATGTTCTATTCTAATATTGTAAAATAATTTATTTTCCAATATCGCAAGTTGTTGCGTTTAAATTTAAAAATTTGCTATGCTTGGTCGTAACTACATTACTTCTATGTCCCATGGAAGTGTTTTTTTTTTTCAACCTTGGTGGGGCTTATATTTTCTTCCTCTTAATTTGTAATGATTAGGTTGTTTTAATCATTCGTATCTTTTCATTCGTGCAACAGGTATTTATTCCAATGATAGATATTTCTTCTTTTATTTTAACTGGAGGTTTTTCAAGGGGAAAAAACTTTTTTATTTACCATGCCTGAATATTTTATGATCCGCATAACATACAAGAACCAGGTCAGACCCGGAAGTATATCAAAAGTGTTAAATTTTATGACGCGTACAATGTAGAGAATTCTGAGGAAACTGAAAATTGAGATAAAAAAAAAGACTTTGGTTGAAATATACATGCAAACTTCAATACTCCACGTCGTAAACGGTTTTGAAAAAATGATTGAAATCTGCCTATGCCAACAATACAAAGGTATCCAGACGCATAAAAAAAAATCTCGAAAAAATTTCAAAGTAAAACCGTTCTGACCTTGGGTAAAAAATCATGCTGGTAAAGTTAAAGAAAATTGTTGTAGGGGTTTTCCCAGTTAACAAAGGCTACATGAATTGTGTTTTTGCTTGCTTTGTTGTGTTTGCACTAGCAGTCAAAAAAGTATCGACCGCTCCAATATTTTTGAACCGCAGTAACTGGAACGAAACAAGGTACGACAAAAAAGCTAAGATCAAATTGATGGATCTATTGAAGATCTAGCGATTTGATTTCGAGCTTTTCTGATCTATCTCTGTTTTTAGCGTTGTGGAGGTTCAAAAGAATTGGAGCGGTCAATACTTTCTTGACTGCTTGCACATGTCGAGTATTCGCTATTATCATTTTATTTCCTATCTTTTCTTTCCTAATTTCTTTTCTTTTTTTTCAAAAAACGGGGTACTTAATCTTGAGGAAGACCCAGAAACGCTTTCTCATGAGAAGAGGGGTCTGGTGGCCCTTGTTTCAGTAGGCCCTTATCTTAATTCCTGGGCCCTGTCAATGCCTCTCACGTTAGACTAGGTCAATATACGGGTGGGCATTAGGCCTGCGCAGCGGTCAGCGCTCGTTAAAAGTCAGTTTCAGTTTCCCAAGGAAACCCCTGAACCCTGTAGACCATTTGAGAGGAAGACGGAGGACAGAGGATGTCACTGTCCATTTCCGCGTGCCCGTATCGCTCATCCGGTCGCTCCGTGACCCGCCCTCGACGGCTCACTCATTTCGGCTGCCGTGATTGTTTTTCAAAGACTTGAGGCGTGGTTCCGAAAAGGCATGTTCGCCTCAAAGTGGAAGCGAGTGGCCCAGCTGCGCAAGGCGGCGCAAGGCGGCGCACAAGTCCAGTGACATGTCAATAATGAAGGCGCAATTGACCGTCCTCATGTAAATGTATCTTGTCCCGAGAATTCCGTACCTTAGCGGGAAAGAGCCCAAGACCCATTGATTGATCGCACCTGCTACATGTCACTAATACGTCACCGCAGAAATAAAAGTACGATTATCGAAATGTCACGAGACGCAAAGGCGTCCCAACTTTGACATCTGGGATCCATCCGTAAAAGCTCGGAGCCGCTCAATCCAGTCCTGTCCAAAGGACCCTTTTACTCCGTCTAAAACTAAAAATCAACGTTGGAAATTAAATAAAATTTCACAACTCAGCAAACAATTTTACCTTTTTTCATGTAAATTCAACGTTCCACTTTTTTTAAATTCTGAAAATGCAGCGCTTTTTAAAAAAAAATCTTTTAAAAACGGACGAAACCAATGTGCGACAACTGCAAGTGTTAGCCGCCCTGCTCCTTTGGTCGGTATTCAGTTGTCGGTAATGTTGACACTGGCTGTGTAGGCCTATACGCCACCACTTAGCCATTTTTTTAGTACATATCAGATTAAATTATACATATTATAAATAAGACATATTACAAATACTACATAAATATTACATATTATGAATAAGACTTATGTAAAATACAGGTAATTAGTCTCCTTAAGGTCGATATATTTTTTGTACTGCACGCAAAAAAAGGAATGTCAAATAACAATTTTCAGACATTTTTTTTATTTTGCTACAGTTAATGAAAAAATATAATAGTGACCAAAAAATATATAGCAATGGCTACGAAAAATGGTTGTTATTTCAACAGATACGGTTTTAGTCTCTATAGGAACAAAGCGACATTGTCCGTGTCACAGATATTTGTTAATGTAACAAAGTCATTTTTTGCGTGTGGCTATTAAAGGGAAACGAAATATTCTACTTCTATACCCAAAAGGCCTAGGTAAATGAATTTAATAGCTGGCATTTTCCTCTGGTCTGGGTCAAATACGTCAATACATAACGGTTTTGATAGGTCCGTCGTATAGCAACATAACAGCTTTTTGGCCTAAGATCGGCTCGTTAAAAAAAAGAAGTGACCAAGTAGAGGGTCTTGGAGTAACTGATTGTCCGTCTACAAAAAGGCGGCTTTGGGCCGAAACCGAAAGTGTTCGGCTTTTTATCAATGGAATAACTCGTTTGAAGGGGATGGTGTGTTTTGTTGTCGAGTGTACTAATGGATTTCGTTGACGTCTGGATGCTCGTCCAAGGGACTTCTGTCGAGTGTACTAATGGATTTTGGTGACGTCTGGGAGTTTGTCCAACGCACTTCCCTCTTTAAGGACCTTCGTCCGAAGTGTCCGGGAAGCTGCTGATTCTCGTTTCGATGGACGATATGCTGCTTTTTTAAGCTCACGTCACATTAGAAATTTTAGGCCAAGTGTTAGGTTACCGGTAGGCAAGGTGCTAAGGACTCGTCGCTTTTGTAAAGGTCGCCTCCGCAACGAAATTTCCCTTCTCCATGGGTCACTTCTGTGTTAAATTTTGAAAGTACTCAGAAAATGACAACTTGACTCTAATTTATTATTCGGTGGCTTTGTGAGTGCAGGACAGTCGCTATCGGAATCGTGCCTCTGTGTAGAGTGGTTACCCCTGTGTATAAGCATAGAGATAACGACTTTACACAGTGGTGCGATTTCAATAGCGACAGTCCTGCACTCAGCCACCGTATTGGTCTCTATTACTCCAGATTTGAAATAGTCAAATTTGACTAGTTATAATAGTAAGCCGTACATGACTGATTGAATAGTCAAGAGTGAATAAAAAATAGACATTTTTGACTAAACAAAAGTTGAAATTGACTCACTGAAGTACCGGTATGAAACTTTTAGCTACTATTCTTTAGTCAAATTTGACCATTTCACATTTACAGTGACCTTACAATCCGCTATGTGAATCAGCGCCGCACTCAGACGAAAATCCTTTGGTGAAACGCCGTGTGGACAGACGGTCATTGGGAACAAAAATGACATGGCGTGCGTTTTGTTGTTTCAGGTGTCGGTCGAGCAATGCGGACGCGGGCGGTGGGCGCCGCCGTCCGCACAGGCCGGACCCGGAGCCGAACCCGGGCCACCTGGCAGGCTCGCTAACATGTTCATGACCATGCGGTCCATGACCGTGCGGTCCATGGCCATGCGGTCCGTGGCGCGCTCCATGAGGATGGCGACGCTGGTGGCGGCGGCGGTGGCCTTGCTGTCGGGGCTCCCGACGGCGGCCGCCGCGCACTGGGCGCACTCGGCCGACCTGGATCGGAACTTCGTTGTGTACTGGACACCTGGCCAAGATGATATTACTTTCGAAGTGCAAGTTCGGACTTTGGGATACGTCGGATTTGGCTTCTCGCCGGACGGCAAAATGCGATCAGCGGATATGGTCATCGGATGGGTTCGCAACGACAAAGTCGTCTTTCAGGTCAGTATCTACTTACTGTAATTCAGTTTAAAAAAAGCACTAGTTACAATGAAATTGGTTCATAGTAAAAAGAAAAACCCCGTTTTGGGAACGCTATACCTGTTTTGCATGGGGACGAGACTAAAAAGGGGTTGTGCGTATTTTCGTTTTTTTTCAAGATAGACCTATGTTCCGCCACATCAATGGAAAGCCCTCGCCGAGACCTTTTGAATGATATGGCTGAACAAGGGTCTATCTTGAAAAACCACCAAAATACGCACTACTCCCTTATTTTTCAAGATAGACCTATGTTCAGCCACATCAATGGAAAGCTCTCGCCGAGACCTTTTGAATGATATGGCTGAACAAAGGTCTATCTTGAAAAACCACCAAAATACGCACTACTCCCTTATTTTTCAAGATAGACCTATGTTCAGCCACATCAATGGAAAGCTCTCGCAGAGACCCTTTGAATGACACGGCTTAACAAAGGTCTATCTCGAAAAACCACAAAAATACGCACTACTCCCTTATTTTTCAAGGTAGACCTATGTTCAGCCACATCAATGGAAAGCTCTCGCCGAGACCTTTTGAAGGATATCGCTGAAGAATGCCTCTCTTCAAAAATAACCAAAATATATACCACCCCCGTTTTGGTTTCACAGTAAGGTTGCATAACCTTATTTCACACCGGAAACAAGGTATAGCATTCCCCATAACGGGGTTTTGTTTTTACTGTGTTTACAGATCAGAAGATCTCTAAAGCAGCAAAGCAGCCTAACCCAAACACGTAATCCGTAATTAAAACTAATTTACGTCACCTTGTGGTATGGGAAAACTATCCGGGGGAATCGCGCACTTGCTTTAGTGGTCCCATACGAAAGGGACCCCGAACAGTTTGAAGGTCCCAATGAAATGCGGTCTGCAGATATGGTCATCCATGCTCGCAAACGGCACTGTCATCTTTCAGGCCAGTTTTCATTCTCCGCTAGGAATTGAACGCCCCGTTCCGGGCTCGAAGAAACCTTTAGTCGATATATGGTACCGAATCGGGCGCTCAGAATGGCTTAATGCGTCAACTCGATGCAATGCGCCAACGGTTTGGCTTCTCTGCCGCACCGGGACGGCTTGGAGCGGCGCCGCGCCCTGCACCACTGGATTCAACAGAAAATCACCTCTCTCCCTCAGGCTCTGTCTATTTGCATACAGTTGACTTTGCACACATGTGTATCTGTGTGTGTGCATACACTTGTGTGAGTGCGCGGCGCCTGCTAGTCTTTGTTTTGCGCGCCGACAATTTTCCTTCGCGATTGGCGTATTGCTTAGCATTTTATCCCCTGCGGAGCGGCGACGAGTGTTCACTTCACTCTCCCAGATAAAAAGGACCCTAAAATAGCAATCCTAGTAGGAAAGACCACCCACAATACCGCGTGTACACTTCCTACGGGCACCTCTCGAAATCTGTGAAATGCACAGTAACTGGGTAACATTAAGTCTTAAAAAGTCTCTCTAAGGAAAATAGGTTTTCGACTTAACCGGGGTGCAAGGGGTGCTTACATTATTTCATTTTTGAAAGTAACACAAAATGTCGCGTTTTTTATGTTTTCGGATGCTACGAATTTTTTTCTTGCAGTATTGAAACAATTATCTTCCGCAATTCCGTGGCACAATAATTGTTTTATTGCTGTAAGAAAAAATATTAATTTGGGGAAAAATCTTGCGCTAAGAGAAAACGTTTTGTCACAATATCAAGAAAAATATTCTTGTCACGAGAAATATTTTCTGTGGGAGATAAAAATGGTTGGATCTTCTCAAGGTAGAGTTGATAAATAGCTACGACTACGATCTATTCGATTGATGTACAGAAAAGCTGCTCCGGTTTCATTTCACTTCATTGAGGCTTTTGTGACGGAAGGTTAGTTTAATGTTAGCCCTCTACCACCAAGCGATGCCTTGCGAAAACAGACAAAAATATTTAAAAGGATCTTTTGAGTTCAGTATTCACAATTCAAAAAATATCACCCTTTGAAAACCTGAAATTTAAATATTTTGGCATTTTCCAAAGCTTAAAATTGCGTATTTCAATGGACAAAATCCCTTGATTTTCTCTTAAGCCACATCTCAGTCCGAATACTTCGGGCTGTTAAGTACCCTATGCGTCGCTCCGGTTGGTGATGAAAGGTACAACACAAGAGGTTTATTCGCTGTAACCCGTAATACCACAAGTGGTCTCACGCAAGTGTCCGTCAGAGCTCGTCACGGATGTGACGGACAGCATCATGATAGGACGTATGATTGAATTTGAAAAGATCTTCATTTGGGGCACCCAGATTTGCGGGCGGTGTGGGTCGGGCTGTCGTGACGAGAGCGCCGCGGCCGGCGTGGCGGCCGCAATCAGACCGCGGCTCCACGCTCCGGGCGAGATGAAATTGAAGGGTTGCACACTTCGGGTGCGTGCAGGCGCAGCGGCGCGGCCTCGGCTTGCGTGCGCACGCAACGAACCCAAGGCACGTGGCCGCCGAGCCAGCCGAAACGAGCACTGCGGATGCGTCGCTCGGTCTTCCCCGACGCCCGCCGTGAGGGATCCTCGCGCACTTTGGCGAAACTACTTTAAACAGGTGTCACTGCAACCCAGCCTGCCCTGCCGCGACAAAAAGAAACGCAAAATGTCTTTGACGCAGTTACTCCTGATAAACGCGCAAAACGAAAGTTACTATCTTTCGACACGCAATCTCTGCTGTGTGGTCTCTTTTGGGCGGGTCGAAAACCCAGTACTGCGGCTACGGAAACCATGAAAAAACTTACCCGCTGAAAAACTTAGTTGTGAAAATTCGCTTAAGTAGTGAAATTTCACTTCTAAATAGTTAAAAGTTAGCCACTAATTTGCTAATAGTGGATCACTTGTCATTATTCAAGAGGGCATTTTGAATCCTTAAGCAAACTTGAAAGCGGAGGACTTGAAGAACTCCTTGAACTTGAACCTTGAACTTAAGAACTTGAAAGAAAATAAAGCGGAGGTAGTATGTATTTTGGTTATTTTTCAAGATAGACTTATGTTCAGGTAAGTAAATAAATGTCTCGGCGAGAGCTTTCCATTGATGTGGCTGAACATAGGTCATCTTGAAAATTAAGGGAGTAGTTCGTATTTCAGTTATTTTTCAAGATAGACTTTTGTTCAGCCATATCATTCAAAAGGTCTCGGCGAGAGCTTTCCATTGATGTGGCTGAACATAGATATACATCGAAAATTATCAAAATGCTCACTTCCCCCGTTTTATTGACATACCCAAAACAGGTTGGAACACCCCTAAAACAGGTGTATCGTTTTTACTGTATCGTAGGTAACCCTAACTTACGTAGTAAAGTATTTCTCCAACGTCTATACTGCAAAAGAAGTCGAACAAGGGTGTATTGCAGAGGTGTAAAAACTATAACCGTCGGAACTGAGGGTGAAAGAGAGCTTTTCGCATAAAAAAAATCCCCACCCCAAAAAGAGCATTCCAGAGCGGCGATCCAGCAGGCTGTGTCCATAACTTCCGCCGGCAAGGCGACTTCCGTCGCAGTATGTCCCCAGCTGTCGGCCCGGCCGGCCCGTTTCAGTTGCCTTGCAGCTTGCAGGGGGTGTCACCACCCCCAGCAACTTTGACCCTCGCCCGCGAAAAGTCACGCTGTCGAACAGTTGGTTGACCTATTTCGAGTTCCTTCTAGACATTAGGAATTTCACTAAAGTCATCGCAAGCCAACGTTTGGATTAGATCTAAAATTCACCGACACATCCTTACAACAAATAGCCCACAATTTTTTATCGTTATGATTTTAATAAGCTTCGTCCGCAAGAGAGCTTTTCCTATGAACCCCACAGAAATTTAGGGAAACATTTGCATACGCTCTTTTCTTAAATAATCCTGGACATTGATACTTTTAGCACGAAGGATTTTAGCGGAATCGTTGTATTTTTTCAGTTCTAGCGTTCGCCGAGTTGTTTCTTCGGCCTGTAGTAGCTTAAGGAAACTGCTCTTTGAGAAATATGCTGAACACAAACGTGAACGGACGTTTACGGATTATCCCGTCTGAAATTTTGTGTGCTGAAGCAGATTGATTCCCAAATCCTATTGGCTTATCACCACTGCATCCTGTTATGGTGGTCTCTGTACTTGTTTACAGATCGAGCAAACTTGCTTCCAGTATTTGCTTCAAGAGCGCATAGGAATCAAATGCCCCTATTTTGGGAAATTGCTCTCTGAAATCATCAGTATCATACTGTATTTTGAGACGAAACATAGCTAAAACTCGCTCTCCCTCAACTCTTCACCTATCATAACCTCTTTTAGCATACTGCAATCATTCCTAACGTAATCCAGCTGATTCGAACTGTTGTGAGAGTACTTTTATATGAAACATATTTCTTCTTCCTTGTTGAGGAAGATAATATTCCCCTTATTGATCTATTGCGTTTAAGCCGATTAAAAATGATGGAAAATCAAATTATTTCCTCATCCGCATTTTCCTGCGTATTTATGATTTATCGCGACGATCCGAAATTATCCGTCGTTGATTGACGCAGCTCATACAGTTACGTTATTGGCAAAAATTTGAGTCATAACGGATGGCCCGTGACAAAAAATTGCGGTATGGCTCGAGTATTGGAGAGATTGCTCCAATACTTCATCCATACCGGTATGGCACGGTATTGCTTACAGTAAGGAGCCATACTACTTGCCATACTCCGTAAG
>Ga0058701_10002497_pt1 | contig 14006 bp, 7 predicted proteins | sample AgamicOrMae_FD_97039 | JGI IMG/M metagenome (GOLD analysis project Ga0058701, IMG submission 97039) | Agave microbial communities from Guanajuato, Mexico - Or.Ma.e | ecosystem: Host-associated > Plants > Phyllosphere > Phylloplane/Leaf | place: Guanajuato, Mexico | collected 2012-06-04 | reverse complement strand
TATTAATAAGGGTAGGCGAATAAACTTAAAAGTATTACATATTACGTTAAGAGTGCATCAGAAATTTCTAAATAAAATGACCAGACCATCAATGTTTAAATACATTATTTTCAGAGCGTTGATTGCTCCCATATTCCTGATGAAAGACTGTGTTTTGCAACTGATACAGATTCGTGAGACGCGGGAATGGAAAACTTACGAATATGCATTTGCAAGGTATTCCATCAAGTAGTTTTAAGCTGTCTTATAACAGTTAAGTTTACTCCGAAGTTTGAAACAATCGCTACTTGTTACTTGATAACATTAGTGCTACAAACTCGATGAAACAGAGTCAACAATAATTATCGGTAATTTTATTATAAGTGAATGTTTCGTAACGAAAACATTTTTAAAAGTATTTTTTACAATGAAGGCATCCTTGATCCATGGAAAAGCCCTCTTGTCCTTGAAGTAGTTTCAATGCCCTTGGAAGTCTTACCATATCTTGGAAAGTATACCATGATCATATTCCAAGGCCCTTAAGATACATCATGGCCTTGAAAGCGTTTAAATTGCAATAAAATGATTTACGTTGTAGGAAATTTGTGTCACACTCGCAAAACCGTTCATAATTTTTGTGAATATGGTTTATGTTCCTGACCCTGTTTCATGTAACGAATGTGATCCATGACATGATACCATATTTTTGAAATTATATTTCCGTATCGCACGTTTGTTTGTGTTTCATTTTCTGTTAAATAATTATTCATCTTGAAGCTGTCCCTTGGACATACAGGTACAGTAAGGCTTTTAAACGTTTCAGAGATTATTTAAGAAGTTGAACGAGAAAAGGTTAGGGCAGCAGAGGTCAAGGGAGGGCGTACGATCTCCATTTTGAACTGCTTCATCCCATTGAGGTGTCCAAAACCAAAGTCTCACAATAAGTCATCTATTCAAAGAAGGAAAGCAGCTTCATATAAGCCAAAACAAACGACCTTGTTAGCTCCTGAATACCTCCTTGCAAAATTTTGCCTTTTTCCTTTTTAATATTAAAATTTGTGAAGAGTTCCAGAGGCAGAAACCTGTGCTTATAATTCGCGTCCAACGCTACTAAATCAGTTAATAAATAGACGAATCTCAACCTAAGGACTTCTTCCTTTCTATGACCTCATCTTCGGACATATTCACTTCAAGTACCAATCAGAAACGAATACCCACACGAGGAAAGCGGTTTTGCCTCATCAACGGTCCCCCTAGTAGACATTATGATAATATGTAAGCAAAGGTTACTGTACTGACCATTTGGGTACAATCTTGGAATCTCCACTGCCCCGGAAAACCTCTCGAAAGATAAAAAAAAATTCTCACTCAATCTTTAAGGACACTGCAGGATTCGGCTTTGTGTAACTGGATTAAGGCTACCTTTGCGCGGGAGGGATTTAAGATGGCCGCATTTGGACACCGAATTCAGGTCCAAATGAAAGAAGGCGGGAAATTTAAATGGGGTGGTGCATACACAAACAGGTGCGACACCATTCCACGGACATCCACTAAAAAAACAACAAACATTAAACGAGTTTTTAGAGTGGATCTTTTCAAACAGGAAAAGATCGCCACTGGCCGCTTTTAACATGGTTATTGAGAGATGTAACGCGCTTACCGCACATCAAAACGCTATTATGTAGATGAATGGCGTCAACATTCCTACCTAAATTCGTATACTGTTTCAATGCAGTGGGTTCACAGTATTTGTTACGTAATGTAAAGATTAAATTTGCTGCAGCGTCGCGCAATTCTTATAAAACAAGATCCTTTTACGTAACTTTATTTTTTTTCGGATATCGGAGATTGACGCGGCTCATGTTATGTCACTGTCCGATCGTAACTGAAGATCTCAGCAAATACCAATTTTTGCTGCCCACCAGATTCGCGACAATATACTTTCCTGGAAACAATCCGGGGACTTCAAATGACGCACAAACCAATGCAGTTAATCGGGCAGCAAAATCTAGATCAATATTCCAACATTTCGTCCAAAAGCGCGGACCACTAATCAAAAGAGTTTCAAGCGATGCAGATAAACCGGCTATTGTATTAATGCGGTTTGCAACCACATTGTATGTATCCACCCTTTTTTTGGGTGAGGGTGAATTTTGAGAGTGGGACCAACCCACCTGGATTCACTATATAGACTATACGGTGTAGTGGATCAGTTGAAACTGACTAAACAGAAACTTTCATAGTACGTGCTATCAGTCTTGGGAGTAATTTAGAGAAAAAATCTCACCTAGATAAAACTGATCGGAAAAATCGTTTGTCGGTTAAGCTACGACTATACCTAAATAAGAAAAATACCGAGACTAAATATTTATGTGTTTATGATGCAGTAAGAACGTTATTTGTGCAGAAAATAAAATCGTTTTATTCTTTAAAATTAATAACTGGTTAAGTTACTTGTCGTTAAATTCTTCTCAATAATTTAAAACAGTTGTAAATCATTGTAAATTTATTTTTGAAATTTATGACTGTAAATTATTGAGAAGACTTTGACGAAAAATCATTTAACCCACTACCGCTCATAGCGATGCCGTTCGGAAAAAAAAAATAAAAATAGAGGATGTTTCTTCTTGAGTATGTTACACTTTAAAAAATATTACCCCTCTGTAAACCTGGGATTAAATAATTAAGGCATTTTCCAGAGCTTGAAAATGCGTAATTTAATAGGAAAAATCCCTCAAATTTCTCTTTAGCTAAATTTCACTCGAAATACTTTGGGCTGTTATGGGTTAAGACGCAATAAGTTTTAAAAATCAAAACTGCTCTGAATACTGCATAAAAAAGCTACACACATTTGTCGTGGCATCTTCCTCAAAGCTGTTAGCAGTCTACAGTCTTAAATAGGTCAAAAGAAAACAAGTTGTTAATTATTTCCTCGAGATCTGCAAACCGTTTTCCAGCTCATCACCTGCACCCTATGAAGACACTCCTGTTCCCCTATAATGAAGTGTGGCGTCGACCTGAAAATGAGCATATCTTGGTGGTAATGACATTCACTTCTTTGTTTAAGCCCTCAGCGTATCCACTTTATGAACTGACAAGCACTTTGAGTCTGCCGATCCGATACCCCCGCTAAAATTAGATGCCTAAATCGGGAAATAGCTGGTGCGAACTGGCATGTTTTCCCCACGTCGGAAGCCAGAAACAACAAGCTAAACTACATCTAATTGTTGACTAAATCCACGGTCGTATTTTATGATAAAGTACATGACCTGTTTTGCGAAGTAATTTTGTTGAATATGACCTGAAAGATGTTTTTAAGCGTAAATCATTTCCTTGAGGAAGAATCCGCTGCCTAAAATATTTCCGAGTGGGTATAAGCACAGCGACGGGGAAAAGGCGCGAACCATGGATTAGGAATGTCGTCATCCTCAGCCATATTTATTCTTGGGTATTTTTCACGGAGGAAATGCGTTTCAAAGATCGCGAAAACGCCTACAAGCTTCACTAGGTTCCAGTGTTACTTCAATAAAAGTAGACTTCCAGTGCTTTATTACCAAACGATTTCTCTATGGGCGCCGAATCACAACCCTGGTTGAACTGTCTGTAGTACGGATAATTCGACATGGATAGCCGCACGGATATCCATGTAACGGCTCAAAGGGCGGGTATATCCGTATGGATGTCCGTGCCCTGAAACCATTTACATGGATATCCATACGGATATCCGTGCGGATGTCCGTGTCGAAATATCCGTACATCGGACGGTTCGACCAGGGAAACTAAATCTTATTAGGACTTTAAAGATTTCATTCGTATAGTACATGCATCAGTTAAAATAAGCAATGTTGCCATTTCGCAGACAGCATTAACTAGTCTTTGACCCATTTTCTTTTTCAGTCTCGTTTTAATTCTATTTTTTAAAGTTTTCCCTGAGAGGCGATAAGCTTAACTATTAAAATTAAAATTAAAATAATTAAACCTAGCCTGAAAGAATTCAACTCTGTATTCGGGAGTCTGCGTGTCAGGGCTACGTTCGCAAGCAGGAAGAAAGATGGTGCTCCATTAGAGGACTGTTTCCGAACGTGGTCCCGAGCATTCCTCTTGTTTCACGTGGAGCTTAAAATCTCCTCAACAGCTCGGCTGGTTGTGAGATCAGCACCACTCATGATTCCTCAACGTAAATATACGAGGGTATCGAACAAGTCTCTTCAGACAGTATAATGTCGGACGCAAATCACTTAAAACCGAATATGTGCTTACGAGCTGGAATATTTAACGACCATTCACTTCTTGGACTTCTTTGGACAAGTACTGAAGCCCGTAATTTGCATAATTTCCGAACATGGGACTATCCGCTTTTTCAACGATTTCATATTACGTGGATTCCTTTTGTCGCAGTCCTTTTCGTATCAATTGAAAGAACCTCTCCACCCATCTTAGCGAGATTGGAATTTTTACGTCAAAGGATAACATCGTATTAGATGTCTCTGTTATCTCGAATGTTGATCAAGTTATAAGAGGATTTTCTTTCTCTATCTAAAAGAAAAAGTAAATATTGATTGAACTGCTTACTTGTTAGTCTACTCCAGCAACAAACCCGAGAGCAAAATAATGCCGGAAACGTTCAGAAACTCATTTTGCACAAACGAGTAGTTCCTCCCAAACAGAAGCCTCAGCATAGACTGCTCTTTAAACCTAATTGAATCATTTCATACTAATAGCACTTCCCGGGAATTGTTACGGAGAAAGGCACAACATTTTAAAAGTTCGTAGGTAATATTTTGAAGTACATCTGAACGTATATTTCGATCTTCTGAAATGTCTTTACAATCAGATTCTAAAGATATCGGTTTCAGTCTAAATCCGTTCACATTAGACACCAATGATCTTTTACATTGAATAGCCGGATTTTCGAACAAGTCAACGAAAATGCAATAACGTATTGGTTGAATCATCGTTGGAAATAGGGACTAAATACAAAAATAAGCCTATAAAACAAACGTATGTTTCTCTTCTATGTTTTCTCTCTCTCGAAAAAACATCCCAACGGACTGATCCCAAAGGATTCACCTCGCTCTTTGCAAAGATTCGCTGCAAAGATTTGCTGCAAAGATTTGGAAAACGCAAATCTTTATGACTCCAAGTTAATATACGAATTCAAATTTCCCTAGAGAAGGGTTGTAATAGTTTTGAAAGACTACATGTATTTTTAACGTTTTTTACGTTTTAATTATTTTTAACGTTCTTTTTTTAAAGAACGTTTCAGGCGTTGTCTGGGCCTGCTCCATTAACCCATGCGGCCGATAAACACAAATGAGATCCAAATGCCGTGAACGTAAATGCAACCGTTCGTTTCCTGTCCAGGTATTTTTGCGGAACAAATAAGATTTAGTATTCCGTCGCATACCCGAAACGGTTTCCGGCCGAGCTTCCCGACGGCTCTAAATCCGGTGGAATCCGGCGCGGTCCCGACTGCGGGACCAGGACGGGACCGGGCTTGGGACTGGGCCCGACGGAGCACGACTGGGCCCGACGCGAGCCGAAGCCTGCTGACCGTGTCGTCGAAACCATTACGACAAGACGCACCTTGCATGCTGACACCACCCCTCCCCTCTTTCGCCCTTCCCCTCTTTTTCCCCTCCCCCCAAAAAGTGAAACGACGCTCGTGCGTGCACGCCACTGTCCGCCCAGCTGAATGCGGTATCATTCGCGCTCCGTCCATTGATATAAAATGAATTATTTTAGAGAGATTAGCATGCAAAGGAGAAATATCTTAGCTAGACATGCCCGTTGCCGGTGGTGAAAGGAAAGAGGTGATGAAAGCATGGGTCCTGAGTTCCCTTTGAGTTAAATTAAGACTTTCTAAGAGCGTTCCCTTGAGTATTTGAAAAGATTTTGAACGAATTTCATCTTGTTAGACATGAGGAAATAAACGATTAACACACCTCGTGTATTTGATTGCTGATATATCTGATACACCAAAAATAAACTGATGCATACGATATACCCATACCAGATATACATGATATATTTTATAACCCATAACAGGCCGAGGTATTTGGAGCAAAATTTAGCTAAAGACAAATTGGAAGGATTTTATCTTATTTTGAATACGCGATTTTGCGGTTTGTAAAATGCACAAATAATTCAATTTTAGGTTTCCAGAGGAATTACATTTTTTGAATTGTGACACTGCTGAACTAAAAAGATCCTCTAAAATATTTTTTTTATGTTTCCGAACGACATCGCTGGATGGTAATGGGTTAATATGTCATACTACATATTTCTCAGATAGTTGATATATGTGAAACAAATTATCTAATTTACCTGATTTGATGTGTCAGGTGAATCTCACCACCCGGTAGGCCGGATATACTGATTATCTCACCCTTCACACTCTTTTGTCTCGCCGAAGGCTTACACAATAAGTCAGACTGTGACCGAGCTGCGAGCTGTTCTGATAAAGCTACGCTGTCAGCTGCATTTGGCCTCCCTGATTTTGACACAATCTGCGACGTTCATGTAACTATTCTAAGAATGAAATTGGGTGTGAGTCACGTTGCCGGCGCCTGTCGCTCTCCTCTTGACCCAAGATTCAATCGATGCCGGAGGATACGCATCTAACATTTATGAAAGGTATAGAGACTAGGCCTTTGATGGCCGAAATAGTTCTCAGTAGGGTACCGCTCATTGTTCGCTCCAATGTCTCACGTCGTTACGCTAGTATACTTAGATATGTTATATTTACGATATTCCTTCAACAAAGTCACCCTCCTAGAAGGCCTGAGCTAAAACCATCAACATATCATGACTGAAACCACACCAAACCCTTCTGGCCCATGATTTCCAAGTTTTTCTTCGTATGGAAGTTTACAAGAAGTATAGAGAGTCATCACAGAGTTTGAAGTGGCTTTGCTTATTGATATAACAACAGAGTAATAATCACGAAAAAATGCACCGCTTTTTAAGGATTTGTCCCCTGCGGAGACAAAATGTAGATGGAAAGCTGAAATCCATGGTTTGCAGCTATCATACATTCTCGCATAGTTGTAAAATTAAAACAAGTTTCACCATCTAGTTTCCGAGTTTGAGCTTGCCAAAAGTAAAAATAAAAGAAAAAAAGAAAAAATAGACGGTAATATATGGAGAACTTATTAAAGAAAGTGCATGATCAGGAAGTGTAGCTATATCTAGTGAAGACGAGAGAGTAAAAATCTATTTCTTTCAGTTTAAACCCCTTTACGAGCTTCTAGGCCCAAAAAATTGAAACTTCACCATGTAGTTAAAGAAAAATTTGAGAAAACCCTTAAAAAATACGCATTTTTTAAAAAATGAGTCAAATTAGCCACAGTAGTTTGTTTTTTTTGAAATCCGAAATCAACTAATGTAAAGGCAGATAAATATTGGACCCATATGTTAGTCTTGTCCTAAAGAGATTCGAAGCTCTAGATTATTTTTGAATATGCACTTAACAGCTCCAGGTGGGCTTGGCGACTTTGCCACGGGGGTATCAGTACGAACGGAAGTTCGTACCCCGTCGCTTATATCCTTAAAGAACAAAAAATTTATGTATCAAAAAACACTTGTTATGAGAACGCGCATGATACAATGATAATGGAAAAGAAAGCTACTGGGCATTTAACAGAAATTGCATCTCCTTATAAGTAACAGAAAAAAAAACTTTCATTATGAGAACATATCTGAGAAAATGATGATGGAGACCTACATTCTTATGCTTAGGAATTGGAATACCGACTTCTCATCGGGAGAAGTGATAGACGAATGGATGCTAAAGACGGTGAAATATACCCTTCGCCAACCACTGGGACTTATCAGTTGAAGTACACTTTGGGTCAGAGAAGGAGGGGAGACGTCTGTCTTCCTTCGATCCTTGTCGACCCGACGAAATAATTTTGGAGAGTACGGAACCTATTAACCTATTTAGCTCCTGTCACAGCTCCTGACCTTGATGTTGGTTCACCCTGAAATACTATTCGATGAGTCTATTTTGGTCAGTAAAATGTTTAGCCCACTACCGCCCAGCGATGCCGCTCGGAAACAGAAAAAAAAATATTTTACAGGATCTTTTTAGCTCAGTATTGTCATAATTTTAAAAATATCACCCCTCTAGAAACTTGAAATTTGATAATTTAGGCATTTGTTAAAGCTTAAAAATTCGTATTTTAATTTTTAAAAAAACCTCCAATCTCTCTGTAGCTGAATTCCCCTTCAAATACTTTGGGCTGTTATGGGTAAAGCCTATGAAAAAGCTTACGATTTTTCATAGTATTTGCTCGGGCTTACTTATAGATTAGCAATTAATCCCCTCTGCAGAGAACGCAGTTGGTACAAACCTGCACTTTAATTTCGGAAAAGGAAAAAAGGAAGAATAAAAAGTTGAGAGGCCCTAGAGGAATGTCCGAGCTTCTTGTTCCTTCAAATAATGAGGCACCCTTTTGGAAAGAAAGAGACTGTGACAATTCACATTGTCTGTGAAGAGGCAATATTACAGAAGTGTTTAATGTACGATTCTGACACAAACAAGTGTCAGCTGACTGTTAGTTGGGACAGAAACACAGCACAACAATGTAATCCAAACACGCCAATCTTACCTCACTGGGTCAATTTATTTGCTCTTTGAGGTTTTCTGTTTTTGTGGAATTTTGTTCAATCCACTCAAGTCAGCTTTCTTTCGTTTGACACGACATGAGGTGAATAGTTTTACCTCGCAGGTCTTCCCTGACCCTCCTACAACGTGGAACGAATGCATTCTGACAGCTCAACCATATTTTCAAAGTTAATAAGACATTAATCACTTTAGAAAGTCAGTTTTTTGGTTCGTAATGTTATGCTAAAATACATGAATAAATAGGGTGACAGTACGATATTGTTCAACAATTCTATGCGACGGTCGAGTAAGCTAAGATGGATTCGGTTAGAGTTAGTGACGTCTAAAACAAAACCCGCTTTAAATAAAGTAATAATTTAAACAATGATGTACAAGAAAGGAATCTCTATTTATTAGGACTTGTTCATATCATTCATCCACATCGGAAAAAATGATACTATAAACAAACGCTCGAGAAATATATTGCACGTGAAACGATTTGTCAATCGTCAATATTACGTTTCGCTCCAAGGCACATGACCACCAATATGTTATCGAATGCATGAATATTTAATCAAGGACAATTTAATTGTGCATCGATTTTCCTAGCAGACAAGATGAACTTATCATTTTAGGCTTTCTTACGGCAAGGCGAAAATCGATGTCGATTGCTGAAGATTACGATTAGGGTTCATTTTTAATAGTTATTATGAAAAAATATATATAGGTAGGCCGCTACTTCTGGTGATTCAAGGCCTTGAAATTGAAATGTTTAGGAGGGTGCGACTCGACTTCCTGGCATCGCGGGGTTGACATTTACCGTAAATAACTTAACACGGGCTTCCCGGCTTGGCGTACTTAGATATTCTTAAAACGCGAAGAGAGGAGCTCTTGTGCCTTGTCGCTGAGCGGAATGCGCCGCCCATACAGCATTATTTTTTCTTTTAAAATTACAGCTTGCAATCAACTTGGAAATAAACCGAAACGCTGAACTGAAAATAAGGGTTTTTCAAAAGTTATTCCGAAGAATAATTGTTTGAACCCTTTTATAATTTGTCTTTTAATTGATATAGTAGGAAATATTCCTTTCTTTCTTTTTTTTTCCTGTGTTAATGATTTAAAGTAATGTGCAGTTCCCTCCTAAACTTTAAAGCCCTCCCCTAAAATGACGATGCCAAAATACAATTATGTACATGGCTTTATTGCTTTAAAGACGAATAATTGACTTTAGTATACATACGTACATGAAATAACTTGCAGTGTCGCATGAACGATGTTAAACCATGATCAAATTCACGATGTCAAATGAAGATGATCTCTATAATCTTTTTTATAAAAATCAATTAACCGGAATAGAACGCATGAGGACGTAATGGAGGTCCAATAGGGGTCCTTTAATCATCACCGCAAAATAGCCCTTATGGCAAGGACCAGTGACGTCATAGAAATAAGATCTCGCTTGTTCGTCATCCATCGATCGGATTAGAAGAGCGAGACGTTATGACATGACATGAGAGAGGGAGAGAAATGGGGGTACATAGCAAAGGCGTAACTGACGAGGATGTTCGGCCCATATTCACAATATAATGCTACTTTGAATAATTGAACATTACATGTCTTTTTGTTTGACACGGGGAAAAGGAACTGTATTTTAATCCATAACATCCCAAAGTATTTGGAGCGAAATTCAGCTAAATAGAAATTGAAAGGGTTTTTCCCTTTAAAAAACGCAATTTTAAGCTTTAGAAAATGCCTAGATGATTGAATTCCAGGTTTTCAGATGGGTGACATTTTTGAAATGGTGACAATACTGAACTAAAAAGATCCTCTAAAATGAATTTCTCTGTTTCCGAACAGTATCGCTGGGCGGTAATGGGTTAGGGATACTTCACTGATCTATTTTCACGAATAAGTACCAATAGTGAAGGACACAAAGACTTATTTGACCACAAATTAAAGGTAAAATTATTTCAAATATGAGAAAAATAAAAGTCGACTATGAAAGCAAAACAAACATGAAAGGTCCGAATAACAAATCATAAGCCAACCGAATTTTATAAATGGTGACAAAAACAAGACAACTAAAAAGAGTTTTGAAGGAAGACTTCATTTCTTTTGAGGTTGGCATAAGTTCTCAAAATTGTCCGTAGCTAACGATTTTCGATCTTAACTATCAATGTAAGTGCGCTTCTTGGGAGGAAAAAACCGGAATCCTTTAGTATTGAGCAACGGGAAGAATAATCTAATATTAACAGGAGGAAGGGTCTGGTGTTTTCTACTTTATCGTATGGCACTTTACGGTCGGTTTTACTTATTCAACCGACTATGTCTAAGTTAGGCCGTAATGTTTGTTACGTAGATCCTCCAAACTTCACGTGGGTTCCAACAGAAACTTGATGAATAAATAGTTATAGATAGCTGTGGTTGATCACTTGGATTATCACAAATTATTGAACTCTCTAAAACTGCACAATGAGCAATAAAACAGTCTACATTTTTTTGTAACCAAATTTAGAAGTTAGACTAACAAAACCCTGGTATTTAAAAGCTTCGAATGAGAAAACACCAATTTTGTTATAAGAAACTTTTAAGCTTGAAAAATCTAGAAATAAAATGGATAGATAAAAAAAGATTCTTTGTTTTTCCAGTAACACGCCAAAACGGCTGATTCGTATTTACAACAAACTCCTGCAGCTTTTTGTAACCATCGATGCTTTTTACGAAATCAATACTCCGTCATACTCAAAAAGTTCTGTCATCATTTTTCAAGTCAAAAATATTCACAAAATAAACGAAACGGAGATTAAATTTTACTTAAAATATATACGGCACGACAGAGCTAATATTTTTTATGTGATCTTAACATTTCACAGCGTTGCTAGCTCGTCTCGTTTGTACGCACCATTTTTTCCGGCTGTATTCATTAAAATTAAGTCCAAATTTAAGTCACACTAATTTTTGTGATGCACCGTGTTCATGCTCATGAGACAACTGGGTCCGGCGTCCAAAATGCAATGGGACAACCCACCAGATGTTAGGCCCCCCTCCCTCCCCAGACTATCTCCCCCCTCCTCCCCCACATCGGTTTACCTACTTATTTATGCAGGACGAAATCAGGTACACCACTTTTACTTCCGCACGTTCTCCTTACCTTCAATGACAGAAGATCAATCTGATTATGAAACATTCAATCAGCGTGCTAATCTGCAATATACTGTTAATGGTCACTTTCGTGACCCGCGCTGCCAAATCTGATGACAGACTTCATGTTTCCGCTTTTTAATTTTTTATTATGTTTGTAGAATATAAAAATCTTATTTTTAGTTTAGTTTGGTATTTTTAATTCACTTCCAGCTTTGCTACCATGTTCCTACTTTTATTTTCAAGAATGTCATAATCAAAATGTTGGTTTTACAAGTAAACATTAATAAATAAAAAATAGATACAACAGAGAGTAAATCAGATATCATAACGATTATTTCCAGATATCTAGATAATAATCCAGACATCTAGATCATAGTCCAGACATCTAGATAATAATCCAGACACCTAGATAATAATCCAGACATCTAGATAATAATTTCATGTTAAGGTGGCATTTAAGTTAACGTGAGGAGCGTAATGGCAATATATAAACACACGAGGGCATATTGGGCTGATGTACAAATTTTTTACAGAGATCTAGTTAAATATAGCCTTTTCTCTTTGTTTTTTTTTTGGCTACGCTTTTTAAAGTAAGTGTCTTACAAAAATAATAATTTGAGTAGAAAGATCCGTAGAAAAATCTATTTGTAGACATGTCACGGAAGCAAACCTACGAATGGCCAGATACTTGTATCGGAGATGTCATAGATTACACTTAATTAGATACTGCAAACATGGCAACTAACTTAGGATTTGATATTAATTTGGCAGCTTTATTCCTTATCAGCCTTTTGACGTGCAATTACGAGCAATTAGCTTGAGCAAATCCGTTCATAGTAGGGGATTTTCATCCACACGGAGGCGACCAAATTATGACAAGTGATGGGAACCCAATCATGCCTCAACACGATACAGATCTAAAAAAAGAAAGAAAAAACTTATATAACTTGATAAACTTGGAAGGCAATGCACGGAATGCTGTCTAATGAGAGACTTGTTGCAGAGTTTGATGTGAGATTTTCATTATTCACAACTGGCTCGCAAAATTATATCATTTGCGTTCATTCAAAGAAAAGCAAGGACTTCGCAACAATATAGTTTTTCGTAAAAACCTCGTATCTCAATCGCAGGATTAAAAGACGTATTTTTAAAAGTGTAAGTTCAAATAACATTACACGCACCAAGACTTGGAAACCGATCAATTTTATACGCATTTGTATTCGTGACAAAACCCACAATGCACGTGCGAGATAAATAGCCATGTTGAACTTGTTACACACTCTGAACAAGACGGTGAAAGTTTCGCAACTTTGCGAAAAGGTATTGTAATGTAATACAAATATTTACGCAGCCAGTACACTCTTCATTGATCATTTCGTACCAACCGATTCTAAGAATATTGTCACAATCTATAAACCGAGAATAATGTAACGCAAGTCGAAAGAATAGTTGATTCCAGAATCCCAAAGTATACACATATTATGAACTGAAATGTTCAAGGCACATTGATAATAACCTAAGAAATGCTCCCTTTAAAATGTAGTGTGAACTGTCAATGTGTTCTCTATGATATATTGAAGGCCCATGAAAGAAACATGTTGAGGGGAAGCCACTCTCTTGCAGCTCTTTTTACTTAATTTCTCGAATCGTCCCAGCATTGCCAACATAAAGCCTTTCTCGTGAATATTTGTCTCTCATGCGTTTGTACATTCTTACGCCCTTCAAGATTGGCTTGCATGCCGACGGCATTTTAACCTTATTTTCCACCCAAAATAATGATATTTCCCGGTAAAAAGATCATCTGAAGGACAATAAGTTTCACATGTAGAGCACACGAAGAGCAATAGGAACCAAAATCAACAAATTCGTTGAAATGGAGCTTTTGGTAATTTTATACAAAGCCAACACTTTTTTGTAGCCGTCCTTGAGGTTCTGGGGAGAGATAGGATTTCCAGCATGCTTTCAGATCGGTTGATATGATAGGAATGCCGAAGGGCCTCTATTTTACGCGACAATTATGACTACTGTAAGACTAACACGCCACTGCGTTTCCTATTACGGCCAGAACATGTCTAATACACCGATATTGTGCCTGATTTTAGGCTAAAGTCAACCTTTTTAGCACTTAAATGAAATACTAGCTTATACACCACTACTTCAACTATCCAGTGGTTGAAGTGAATACCATTTCGCAATCTTTTAATATACAGTGTGAATTGTTCCCACAGCCTTTTATTATTTTTTATTTTTTTTACTTAACACTGAAAAAAATTGT
>Ga0058701_10002496_pt1 | contig 14008 bp, 10 predicted proteins | sample AgamicOrMae_FD_97039 | JGI IMG/M metagenome (GOLD analysis project Ga0058701, IMG submission 97039) | Agave microbial communities from Guanajuato, Mexico - Or.Ma.e | ecosystem: Host-associated > Plants > Phyllosphere > Phylloplane/Leaf | place: Guanajuato, Mexico | collected 2012-06-04 | reverse complement strand
CAGAACAGGACCGCAAAAACACCCCTAAATTTTACCCCCTTTGTTGCGTGTTAAAAATCGCCGCGCCATATATCTTCACCTTTATGTAGGGTCTGTAATCACGTGTTTGTGATTCGAATAAATATTCCAGGGCCAATTTGATAATGTATCGATTTACCGAATGGGGGAGCTGAATGGCCAGCCGCTTTTACGTGCAATAAAAAGCACTACAATGGGCTTTGAATTTTTTTATGACGTACCATCTCAATAAAATTTGTTCTCCCGAAAGGCCTCGAATTTTATGTTGAATGCATTTTGCATAAGCTACCTCAGCACTTACTTCCCTAGGGGACCTCACAAAAGTTAATACCCAGCATTTTTAAGGTTTGTTATTGAAAGACTCCTTACCGGTCGCTCTTAAGAGAGTTAAAAGTGGAGCTTCTACAAACAGGTACTATACCTCATCGTTGAAAGATCCCGTAGCTTGGTTTCTCGCTTACCTGAAAACGGAAAAAAAATGACAGTAAGGCAAACGTTTCAACCCAACTTATTCAACCACGTATTGCCATTAACGCTAAGTACCAATTAAGAAGACCTATTTTATCTCAATAATCTGTTCTCGCTTTGCGTAAATAATAAATATTTGTCTCACGAAAAAAATAAAGAATTTTCATGCAATACGCTTATTTTAATTAAGAATACAACCTCAACTTTCCCTAATTCAAATATTTTTAATCGTCGTCAAAATACTTATTAAAAATTTTCAACACAATAGTTATTTCATCTAATTTCATAAGCATTCTCCATGGAATCATACCAGATGCAATGGGAATGCTTCACAGTAAAAAGCAGAGCCCCGTTTTGGAGAATGCTATAACTGCTTTAGGTATGAAACTAAAACGGGGGTAGTCCTTTTCTTTGTTATTTTTAACATACAAGACCCTTATGATCAGCCAGATCAATAAATAGCTCTCGTCGAGACCTTTTCCATGATTAGGCTTATCTTTAAAAATTACCAAAATACGTACCACCCCCGTTTTGGTTTTACCCCCAAAATAGGTATATAGCATTCCCCCAAAAGCGGTTTTCTTTTTACTGTGTTCATATCATGTTACGTCCACCTGCCGGAAAATCCTCCGCAATCCGAGTGTTTCTTAAATCAGGACAAAACTCCAAAAAGGGGTCAAAAAGGGCTTCAGGCCCTTATCTACCACCTCATCGCCGGCGAACCCTTGTTGGCTCTCTCTCTGTCATTGCGCATACCTCTGTCTCTGTCTGGAGCCGCCTAATTTATAAGCGACGGCAGCCGAAGGGTGGCTCAGCTCGCGCTGCTCGTACGCTGTTTACACACAGGCATTATCTCAGTTGTATTCTCAAACACGTTCCTTCCTTATTCGCCCGCCTGGCCAAACTCCTTTCTTCTTTATCAATCTCAAAGCGAGATGCTTATTTGAACGAGGTATGCGTATTTGCACGGGGCATGTTGCGTTTGTCCGCATGCTGATGTGGAATCGGAGACCCACGCTTGAATAAAACCAGAGAAATGTACACTATACACAGTTATAACCGACCCCTGTTTTAGGAAGTCTCACACCTTTTGGGTCAGAAGGTGGAAAAGAGGGAGAACGTAATTTGGTTATTTTTGGAGATAACCCTATCAACAACCATCTCAATGAAAAGGTCTCGTCAGGAGCTCTCAACTGAGTGAGTTGGTTATTCATACGGGTATCTTTAAATATACAACCAATTTACGTTCTTACCCTCCGTTACCTTCATACCTAAAACAAAAGATAATATTTACTAAATACTCGAACTTTTAACAAGCCATGCGCCTTGAGAGGTAAGGCAAGTTTTGAGTAAAAAGAATTATGGCAAATCAAAAATAGATGATTTTTTAAAAATATATATATTTCTCTGGAAAAAAATGTCTTTCACTGCCCTGATGTTAACACTCTATAAAGAATCAGTGAAAGGCTCTGATATTTGGCGAAAATTCACTGAATTTCGGGGAATATAGCGCCATGGAATTTTTTCAGCAGTGCTAAATTGAAGTTCAGTAAATTTTCACTGAATCTCCGACTATCACTGATTCATATTTAGAGTAAAAGGCATGAAGATGGTGTTAAAAGGTGGAACAGCAGATGAACAACTTGAACAAATCAGTGAACTGATTCTGTGCAAGGGCAAGGAACTGTAGGTTAGACTGTTTCTTACAAATATCAGCTTGCAAACCTTTGCGGAAAAAAGAAAGGGTAAAGGCGGTCGCTTTTAAGACTCTTTATTGATGTTTTGCTTTTTCCATCTCCAGCGTTTTCGAAAATAGCATCAAAGCGAGCTATGTTGAAGCGGAAAACGGCGGGATGGGGTGGGTGACCCCCCTCCCCCTCCCTTCCAGGTGAAAGGCCCCGCAAATGTGATTGGGAAACAATCTTCTTTCAACGTCGCACAATCGGTTTCGATGCTCATTTTAAGAATGAAAAAAAAAGTTAAATAAAGTTTTTTTTTCAGCAGCTGTAAACGGTACGAGTCCACAATTCCAGAACTTTTCATAAATACTCTAATAAAGGCGTTCACTGAAAGAACATATTCATCACAATATTCAATCAGGGACGGTACACAAACCACGTGGTCTTTTTTTGGCCATTTTGACCCCCCTCCCCGTTGGTGGTTTATCGAGAGATTCCGCCTCCCCTTTATGGAAGTGGGAAAAACAAAACAAAATGAAAAAAGCTTAAAATAAAATAATTTATCGGTCTATAAGCGGCCCTGGTATTAAAGTTAACCTAAAAGCATATTTATATTTGGAAAAAAAAATTAAAAACATCCGGTATCGAACACAGATCCCTCGAGCAAAGAGTCCGGCATGCTATCCACCATGCCACAAGAGTGCTCGTTAAAGAAAAGTCGAAACTTCTACTTATGCCATGCGTGTGGAAAGAAAAGCTTCGGTACCTGGGGCGTTAAGCCCTGTAAGGTACCAGGTGTGACGGAGCTCCAGATTCATAGGCCTTACGTGTTATCCAAGGGAAGTGGGAATGACCCCTTTTAACCCTTACTGCCGAGTCTCGCTCAAGTCTGACCGCAGCGCGTTGTCCTTTCGGTATGCTTATGCGCTACGAGCCGCGAGCTACGTGCAAGCACTGTAACCACACGACCCCAGTCCGACCCGCTGAATCTCTGATCAAGAGTTGCTCATAATTCTCAGGTTACAGGGCAAAGAAAAAACTATATTCTGTCGCCGGGGATCGAACCCGCAACAATATGACGTACGACAGCGTGCGCTAGCCACTGCGCTACGCGTCCTATTGGCCATTTGTTCGACCTACCATTACTTCTCACTGGGAAGAAGACCTAAATTCGATTTACGGGCCTGATTCTCGCCCCGCTCAATAGTCACTGAGCCTGCTGCCGCTAACTTCTCCGCGAAAGTAACTGCCCCACTAGAATAACAGCGGATATAGGGCTTATAGCGACCGACCCAGAAAAAATATGCTCAATTCCAGTGGGATACTAAATTCTGGTATATTTTCTAATCTAATATCTAATTTGATATACAATTCTCATATCTAATGTTCTCCAGCTTAGTATAGAGTACAGAACCAGAAGCCTAGAGGAACTTTCTTTGGATTCTAGTATATACTTTTTTTCTGAGTGGGGGATAACTTAGGTTAGGTTCTGCTTATGCCTCGCTCCAGTCGACTCAGTGTCGAAATATTGACCATATAAAAGTACGGAAATTCGACTTTCCAAACAGGATGAATATATTTTCACTGTTGGCAGAGGCCGGTCAGTTGCAGACAACTCATTTCGTCAGAGACTAAAAACAGGGGGGATGAAGGGCTCTCGGCGTCATGTTGGGCGTGATAGGGGGTCATCGCGAAGCTCAGTCGGGCCTCGACGAATTTATTTCTAGAAGCGGAAAGAAGAGAAAGAATAAATAATCAACACGTTGTCGGGTCGCAGGACAGCGCTGCGCGCCTAAGACATACTGCCAGTGATTGATACGGCAAGTCAGAAAGTTCATAACTAGATATTACTCTTGAAGGGGCTGTGACCAATCGGATTATGGAGGGATGATATTTCGGTCATTTATCAGTCAATGTTTTTCAAGGAGAAGGAAAATGAAAGTATAGCATTTTATCGTGGGTTACACATCAGTGCATTTGAAAGCAGTTACTACTTTTTGGGTCCCAGAACTACCCCTGTTTTAGGTAGTCCCATACCTGTTATGGATATGAAGGTAAAACACAGAAAGAGCGTAATTTGCTAATTTTTAAAAGAGAAAGATATCAATGATTCCATCCATGAGAAGGACTCGTCGAGAGCTCTCGATTGATATAGAAATATTTTTAATGGATAAAGGATATTCTCAAGGATAACCGAATTACGCTCTTCCTCTGTTTCAACTCTATACCTTTAACAGATATGAGATTACCTCAAATAGGGGCTAAGTTTTACCGTGCACCTTTTGTCGCTAAGCCAAGTGGGGCTAGCCATAAAGAGCCTTACATAACCGAAGTAAACCTAACCTAACTATGGCCACGTCTGATTCCACTTCTTGACTTGTTATATTCACAATGTAAATCTTTCACGGTAATCGTACTTGCTAACGAAACTTTTCGTTAACATGTAGATGTTCTCTGAATAGCGTTTACTTCGTTAGATTAGGTTTGGTCGAGACACATTAGATTGTAATGTAAGATTGGGTTAGGTTAGGTCGGAGCAAGTTCGGATAATCCAGGTTAAATTTACTAATGACGTCAATAAAGAACGCAAACACTGAAATCCAAAGTTAGAAGCTCACAACACAGCACGACAACTACCAACACTGAAAACGCGTAAACCTGTTGATAACTGCAAAATGGTACTTCGTCCCGAAAATCATTTCCAAAGTTTATTCCGATTTAACTTGTTGAGTTCATATTTTGAATCGGCGCTGACAAAAGAGGGCGGTCCCTTTGTTGCGATTGTTGCCGCTACGCTGGCGCCGGCGCCTTTTATTTTGGGCGCCACATGGTCCACGAGCGGAGCAGGTGGTTGGCGGCAGGGGGCGCCGTCCACCCTCACTTCCTCGACGACCCCCAACCGAAGTACTACCCCGAAGAGTTCACGGTCAACTCCTACAGGATTCGCCGACCGGTGAGCAAAAACCTCTGCTGGCAATGCTACGGTCACCATGCTTCCAGATGCACCGTGCCCCGATATCGTCCACCTAAGTCGCGGAACCAGAACGACCAGGACATTCCCAAGAAGCGTATTCGAACTGCCGGTCGACCTCACACTCGACGAAAGATATTCGTAAAACCCGACAACGAGAAAGAAAAGACTAGTAAAATAATAGATGAGTTCGATGTGAACGTGAAGAGACCTTCGACCGCTCCAGCATCCACAACCAGTTCCGGACCATCTAAATCCACGAAACCATCGTTGTCGCCGTATTTACGAACGATGAATACGGTGCTCCAAAAATACCGACGCAATGATATCTCAAAAACAACCATCCGTAAACTCCGAAAGGATATCTCTTCAGGAGATTCCAGGGTATCTCGACCACCTACTCCTCTAGTTCCGACGGTATCTATACCATGTGAAACGATGTTCTTCTCAGAGGACCTCGACAGTCCTCTCTGGATGTACCCTGTCCTTCAAGACTCCGATGCGCTGCCAGGACTTCCTGGAGACCGGAAGTTTCCCAAAACAGTTCGACAACGACGAGAAGTAGACATCGCTAAACCTGCGTACTCTCAACCTCCCGAGGACAAGAGTATACTTAGCGTCACGGATAGGAGGGACGCACTCTTATGCATACCGACCACGATTTTTGAGGAACCGGAAGAGAGTCGGGCACAGAGCACCCAAACCATAAATGAAAACTCCTCAGTGCATGCCCACACTGATCCAATTACCGATATTCTGACCAAACCCAGTACTCCTAAGGGTAGAAGTCTTTTGCCAGTCCGACACACGAAACCAGGCGGACATCGTCGTCATGTTCTTCGACTTACTTGGGAATCGACTTCGAGAGCAATCGGGGACCATTCTTGCTGTAATTCTTCGTCTTCGATCAACGAGAGTGATGAAATTCCACTGTTGAAGACTCCCCAATCAACAAGCTACCCATTGTGTCCACAGACATAAAAAAGTGGAAGACCTGATAAAAGCGATAAACTCGATTTTACGAAATACAATTTGCCCTTTATTTCAAACTCAAACATATTCCCACGCTTAACCGACGAAGATCTCGATTCAGGACGCGCAGTAAATCAATGATTTCCATAAGCACTTTCATTGCGCTTTTCTCGCGGCATAAATAATTAATCAAGATAATATCGGCAACCGACGACGGGCCAGGAAAAAAAGGACTTCTTGCTATCTTGAAGAGTTACATGTCGTTTAAGGGGAAAGTCGCAAACGTGTGGAGCTATTTCTTATGGGGATTATGTTTTTTAGGGCACAAAGTCGGAGTAATTCGCATCGGCAAGGAAAAAAAATGAAGGGCGGCAGAAAACTGTTTCGCTGTGGAGGGCTTCCTTTTTTAAGGTCAAAGGGATTTGTTTAATCAAGTCACATCTTCCTGTTGAAGCAACTTCGTCAAGTTTGATCAGAGCTTCCGGCATCAAAATAAAGGGCATTACCTCTTCGCCACCGTAAAAAGAAGCTAACCCAATTTACCGTGGTCGCTTTTTGAACCAGTAACCTGTTTATAAACGGGAGTTTCGTTCTGTAGCTCACTTTAATTCCAGGGGAAAAATGTTTTGAGTACGAAGTATACACACCGACTTAAGCAGTACGTTTTTATAATGAAGGGCTGTCTGGAAAGAATTGTTGATACACAGAAAATGAGAGGTTCTGGTACGAAGGTGCCGCGTGAGAACAACGCCTATAAAACTGATAAAAGGGGACGTTTCACTTTGAGAGTCTTATAATCAAGACGATTACACGATTTACGATTATACGAAAGAAAGGTTCTTTTACATAAGGCATAATGGCTGTTGGACGAGAGGAATGCGACGTGTTCCCTTGTATCGAGAGTCGTTATACCAAAAGACGTACTCGCGAAAGATCGTTTTACAGTTAGCAGAACTTACTAGGCCAGGGTAGGTAAGGCCATTTCGCACTAAAAATCATGAGATGATGTTAGGCTAGGCGAGCTGTAGGTAGTAGCTTCAAGTTGGTTTATACAAATCATCAGAGCATATCCTGACCACAAAGATCATCTTTATTGAAAAATAAAACGGAAGATCCCGGTCAGGCAGCAATAGTTTGGGTACCATAATTGTGGCCAGTAAAGATTAGGAAAGCGTTTTGGCAGAAGGCCGTTCAACGATATATTAATTCCAACAGTAAAACCATTACCGCAGTTGTTCCTCCACTTCCGCTGAATCGCGGCTCTACCCACAGTTTCCCTCGTCCTCAACTCATTTGTACATTATCAAGGTCTCATATTTATCATCCCCCATCGAATCCATAATTCATATCGCAAAAGAGATTACACACTATTCCTCCCGAAGCCGTCAAACTATCCCCCATTTTTGCAAAACCTCATAAACCCCAGGACTGCATTATGGCGCATCCACGGAATCCCGCGACCCGGCCCAACTTTTCCAGTCACGCCCGTCCTGTATCGCAATATCGCCACCCTGGTCCCAATCTCGCCCCGTTACCGTAATCTTGTTTGCCCACAGGCGAATGTATTGTGAATCTGGCCAGGGTTCGGTTATTTGTTAAAGATAGGGAGGTCCTTGTATGCACTTCCATCGACTCGATCAATATTTCGAATTTGTCTTCTTCCAGTCGTAAACTGATGTTGCAGCGTTATTCAGAGGGATGGAGGTGTTTCTTATTGGATGGGGAGCTCGCAGCATCATTCTTGTGTGGCGACGCACTGATGGCTTCTCCCTAAGCGATCATCAGACTCATCTTCGGTGATGGCTGAACTTGGAAAAACTTTATCGACCGTGTTCGAAAAAAAAAGATCCTTGATGCTTCGACTTGAACATAGCATTCTTATCAAGGGGAAAATGCTCTCCGATCCATTCTCCCGTACGCCTACACAGACAATTTTGAAGGTTGAATACCCTAAACTGCAAATACGAAAGGTTATCATAGACAATATCATGACGTCCACATTGATGAAGCATAACAACCAGCTGTTGCTTAAAATTAGTTGAGGAAAGTCACCGTGTAAAATCTTAAAATTACCGGTCGTAATAGTTATGAGAAAGACACGAATGAATAGGGAAACGTAAATTATGCTTCTTCAACTGCCCAATTATGCTCCAAAATCAGAGTCAGTTTGTATATTATCATGCTTCAAAAAAAGCCGAATTATGCTCCATTATGCTTCATGGATTTCACTTTTTTGGTGTTTTCTTAGTTTGGTGACTCTCAAAAGCGTTTAAAATGTAATATCGCTGTTATAAGCGCCTTTGCGAAAATCAACAGATAAAAATTCCCCATATTAACCGGATTTTAAATTATTTTGAAAAATTAAAGCACATCCCCGACAATGTGAAGACTTATATTGTTTGAAGTAATTTTTTTAAAAATGATTATGAAAATGTTTAATAAACCAAACACAGATGTTAAAAGATCAAGTTATTAAGATTGCTGGATATTCACAACAAAAATTAAATAATCCAAAATCATTTGGTAAAAAAAATAGTCTAGGAGCTTTGACTACTCGTTCCAAACTGGTGTGCCGAATAACACTTTACCTATGGTCAGCGCCGCTGCTCTGTGGCGTAGCGTGACACGCAAAATTCAAAACTACCAAGTTCTGTGCAATCTGACGCTAAAATCCTCTTAAATGTAAAAGAAATAATGTAAAAAAAAGTCCCATGCCCGATGAAACCTTTCATGCTGCTTGAAGCATGCAATTATGCTTCAACATGCTCCATTAAAAATCGCATATACCCACTGAAAAACGTTTTTCTTGTCGTACAACGTATTTTTACAAAGTTCTGCGACATTATGCTCCAATGCCCCAAGCATAATTTATGTTTCCCTGCGCATGAATGCGCTACATTTTCCTTTGAAGAACACAAAGCAAGAACCATAGATTGAGAATAACTCACTTCATCCCCAAGTTATAGCCTGGACTTTGCACTTACGAAATAATGGATTCTCTAATATGTACATTTTAAGCAATTACATAACCTACACATTACGTACATCAAGGAACTCCTCAATATAAAAATATGATTAAATATATTTCACTGATGAATTTGTTTCAATGATTATAAAAATTAAAAATATTGCAAAAAAGTACCTTGTTATCAAGATGTTAATTTTTTTAACCCCCTCATGGACACAGATGCGAGAACTTTCATTATGGTGATATTGATGTGTTCGTTTGTAGAGGGAGGTTTATTCTGAACGTATCCATTTCTGTGAAAAAGTCAATTAGTGTGTTGGGGATGTTTGCAGTCTGCTGAAGGACTTTGGCGAGGGATGAAATTGACCGTATGAGTGTGTCTGTTGTGTTGCAGCCGAGTGGTGGTGCACAACCCAGATGTGACCGGGGTGCTGCACAAATGGGGAGGCAGCGCGTGGGACGTGTTCGGGAACGACTTCTGGGGCATGTCGATGAGGTCGGCGTCCTCCCATGGATCTTATCGTCCACTCACGATCCTCACTCTCAGGTTGACCGCCGCACTCGTCGGAGGGGTTAGGCCCTACGCATTCCACGCCGGAAATGCGCTGCTCCACGCGCTCAATACGGCCCTCCTGCTTGCGCTGGCCAGGAGATTACTAGCTGCAGGTTAGTGCCAACGCCATTTCCGAACTGCGATACACTCTTAACAACTTCCAACAAAATATACCATTTTCACCGGGACACCAGTGAATTTCTGGTAAAATATTAAGATATCCATATGGGTGAGATTCCACTAGAAAAAATAAGCTTTACAAAATAATGAAAGTAGAAAAATTTTACTGAAAAATCGAAAAGAGTCTCGACGAATACAATGTAATTTTGAAATTAAAAATCGGTGAGATTTCACTTGAAAAAGTAAGCTTTAAAAAAAATAACGAAAGTAGTAAAATTTTACTAAAAATTGAGAGAAAAATTTTACTGAAAAATCGAAAAGAGTCTCAACGAATACAATACAATTTCGAAATTAAAAATTCGTGAGATTTCACTGAAAAATTACAGAATTTCAGGCAAACTTAGTAAAATTTGAGAGTGAAACTAGAAATTTTTACTGGAAAACCAGTGAAATTTTTATCCAATCGATTGAAGCAATACTCAAATCCAGTAACATTTTATAGATAATTGAATGAAGAACGGAATGAGAACGGTTAATAGAGAAAAGTGAATGCAGTGAATGAGGACGGTTCCCTAAAAAAAAACAGTGAATGGACATTTCTTTGATCTTAAAAAAGATTTCACTGGATTCAGTAAAAAAAAAATAATTAAAAAATTAAAGCTCCGTTGGCACCCTGATAGCTATCGATCTACTGAGATTTAACTAGAATTTGCCAAGAGTATAGAAAGACTTGTCTGTCTATAGATTCGTCTGTAAATGAGAGAATTTTTGTTTTTGGGTGCTATATCGTTAATTCTCTTAATTTAGTAAAGGGTTGGACCAGGGTAGAAAACAGATAGAAAATGCAATTCTTTACATTGAGAGTTAAAAATGTCTTACACGGACATGTCTTACTGAAAGTAATGGGTTTGTTTCCAGGACCCGGACGACCTGGTGCTCGTCGTTGTGCCCTGGTCGCCGCGTGGCTATTCGCGGCGCACCCGGTGCACTGCGAGGCCGTGGCATCCATAGCCGGGCGCGCCGACCTCCTAGCCACCTCTTTCTCCCTCATCGGCCTCCTCTGCTTCCTGAGACACATAGACTGGCGACGAAGAGCGGAGAGAATAGCTAGAAGACAGCCCAGAGGTAATGAATGCCAGCAGTGTCCGCTTTTTCCACGAATTCCCCAGTCTTCATAACCATCGCGGAGCACACTTTTCTTACCCCATAAAACCATGTATGCGCAGATATAAAAGCAGTTCCGTGCATCGAGGACACCGCGTGGCCTCCAGAGCTGGGTGCCAAGGCCACGAGCGTCATGTTGCTCGCGGCCTCCCTCGCGATGGCCGTCGGCGGCACCCTCAGCAAGGAGCCCGCTTTCACCGTCGTGGGCGTTTTCGCCGTGGTGGAATTGCTCGTTCAGCGACGCCGGCTCCGTGCACATAAGGTAATCTTTCTAATTAATCTAGTGAAACGTCACACCCAACGTTATGACCTTTTTTCCCAAAACCACGGTTGATTACGAGATTAACTCATTTTCGGGTCAGAAAGGGTGTTTGTTGGGCAGCAAAATAAATTAACCGTAAGCGAGCGAAAAGTGCGACTTTTTAGCAGTGTTTTAGAGATAGGGCACGGTCCACGACCAGCATGTCGCTGCCATCAAAAGGCCAAAATACGGGCCGCGATTGCTGTTCCGATCGAATCGTGTTCCGTTAGTCACCCCTATCTTTGTTTACAGCACGGCGAGTGGTCAGTGTCCACAACCCTCGGGCTCACGGCCATGGCTTTGTTCGGGGTGCGCATGTGGGTGATGGGGGGCCGGCCCCCAACCTTCGCCGCTGCCGACAACCCCATCGCCTACGAGCGCAGCTGGATCACCAGGACGCTCAGCCTCCTCTACCTTCCCATCGTGAACCTCCGTCTACTCCTGGCCCCGACCACCCTCAGCTTCGACTGGTCCATGGACGCAGTCCCCCGGATCACGTCCATCACCGACCCAAGGAACATCCTCACCGGTGTCTTCTACGCAGCTCTGTACCGGCTTACACGAGCGGCCTGGAACGCGGGTGGGATCGTGGAGTCGAGTGACAGTGACAGCGAGTGTAGTTCTACTTCCGGCCGGTCCAGTCCCGAGTGTCGACGAAGTGTCCGCTATTGTCCGAAGTTCGTTCCGAGTTCGGCCGAAGTGGTGCTTATTTCGCTGGCGATCACGGTGCTCCCGTTTTTGCCCGCGAGTAACTTGTTCTTCTACGTCGGTTTCGTTGTGGCCGAGCGAGTGTTGTACCTGCCGAGTGTCGGTTTTTGTTTGTTGGTGGCGCTGGGGGCGCAGAGGATTCTGGGTGCCGACAAGAGGAGAAGATGTTTCGTCGGTGCCTGTGTTGTGATACTGTTGATGTCTTTGAGTGCGAGGACGATCCTGAGGAATAAAGACTGGAGATCTGAGGAGGAGCTGTACAGATCCGGCGTTGCTGTCAATCCACCCAAAGGTAAAGAATCCATCCACTCTATGCAATAACCTATTTGGACCCAACACTTTAAAAAGAGAATATTATTTCAGATCCAGCAAAAGTCAAATCACTGGTTTGAAAAAATCGATCCCTCCACAGAAAAAAAAAACGATCAAGTGGAAGGGCCCTTCCCCGTTTCAAAAATCGATGAAGTCAAAGTGAACGTTAAAAAAAACAACAAAAAAAACGATCAACTAACTGCAATGTATAAATGTAGCAGTTGATCGCTTTTTCAAACGTACCCTTTCAATTGATCAATTTTTGAAACGCGCATTTTCACTTGATCGATTTTTGAAACGCGCATTTCCACTTGATCGATTTTTAACTTGAGGGCTCGAATTTCAGTCTAAATATTTTCTGAATTTCAGTTATATCATTCTTAAGATAAAATGTTTATACGAATTAAAAAAGACTTTGAAATTGAGGGCATAGTTGGACTGAATTTATTTTCAGATCAGTGAATTGACTTTTTTTTTCATCTGAAGATATTCTTTTTACAGTGAAGGAATTGTTGATAAATTTTAGCTTCAGAAAAACTAGCATATATACATTCAACTCAAATTTTCGCAAAACGGAAGTTATGAAATGGCAAAGTTCAGGGTTTGGACATAGTAAACAACATCTTTTTTATTGAAAAAGAAATTACGAGGAGGTTTTCGTTATTGATTTAACGATAGCGTACGGTCAAATACAACCCATCAAACCTTTTTCTATTATTTAAAAAAAAGAAAAAAAAAGAGAGAAAAACTGAGTGAGAATTTTAAAGGTGAAATGGAATTATCACGTAAACTAGGGGAAAAAATCCCAAACAAAAAAATAGAGTTGACGATAACTCAGTACCGACTACGAAGTTGCAGTAAAAATACCCGTAGAGAAATCCGAGCGAGTGTAATGGCGTAATCAGTGATTCGGAAGCGTTGTGCGTTGCATTATTTAGTGGGACCGCGGCAAGCTTAAATTTTCGCGGCGTAATCCGCAGATCGGTTGAATCCCAACAAAGGACTTCCTGGAGCTCCTCCAGGGCTCGCTGCGAGTCCTGCAACTCCTTTCATCAGGTGTTCCCCCGCCTGGATATAAATTGTCAGCATCTCGAGATAAATCCTGGGGGCACCCCGTAAGCCGCTCGGCCCCATTCTCCGGCACTGACCCTCACATCTCCCCCCCCCAAACCTCCGGAGGGGTGTATTATGTTCCCCCCAGCGGCCCCTCCCCGCGCCTCGGGCGTAAATAAGTCTCAGTGGCGAACAAACAGACGCACCTTGGCCAAAATAAAGTCGTCCTTTTTGCGGGGATCCTTGGCGGTGACGGCGGGGCGGGGGATAACGAGGATGGTTTCCTCTGTAGGGTGTTTCACAACTCGCCGACGCGCCCCTTGATCGGAAACGCTTGCTTTTTTGCGATTGAACGATCGTGGACATAGGATAGACCTATATTTTGTTGGATCAGGACTACAAAAAAAAAGAAAGAAAAGCTAATATTAACTCAGCCAAATGCGTGGATTTTCGCAGTTGCAGGGTTCTTATAAAAAAAAAAACTTTGTGTTCTAATCCCACAATAAAGATTTCTGATGCTCGAAAAAATTTCTGGATATAAAGACAAATTTTTTTTCGCAAGACTTTTGTTTTCAACAAGATTTCTTTCTCTTACTGCAAGAAAAACAAGGAGGAAAAGGTGTGTTGGTACTATTGCCCAACACAAACGACACGACTCGTTCTACGAAATGGGTCTATCAAGTGAAGTATATGAAGTGATTATTGTCGCAAATGGGTGCGT
>Ga0058701_10002495_pt1 | contig 14010 bp, 5 predicted proteins | sample AgamicOrMae_FD_97039 | JGI IMG/M metagenome (GOLD analysis project Ga0058701, IMG submission 97039) | Agave microbial communities from Guanajuato, Mexico - Or.Ma.e | ecosystem: Host-associated > Plants > Phyllosphere > Phylloplane/Leaf | place: Guanajuato, Mexico | collected 2012-06-04 | reverse complement strand
GTAAATACTGGATGTATGACTTATATCACGGATATATACGTATATAGGCTACGGCACACAAAAAATATGTATGGTAAATACATGAAATGTGTTGTATGGGAATCATTTTATCATTTTCTAAATCAGTAGGTAGTTTTTGTCCTATTTGCCAAGTAGGCCACGTTGACTATTACCTCTTGACTTTGGCCATCTTACATAACCTGTATGTATCGAGTAAATGACCTCTTCGACGATTAAATTCAATCATTGAAATACTTTAACTTCAAAGGAAGATTTTGCCTCTCTACCTGAAAAGGGAAAAAAGAAAGAAAAGAAAAAGAAAACGTCAATGGACACGGCCCTTGTGTTGCCCTCCTGATAACCAGAATAGGTCCACGAGCGTTAACTTACAAGTTAGAGATCGTTACGTATACCGTACAGTAGTTAAATAAAAATTGGCAAGTTGTCAAGGCAAAAGCAGGGGTTGAGTTTTCATTGCACAACAATAAGTCCCCAAAACAGGAGAGAAAAGTCTCATGTAGAACATAAACAGCCCGAGCACTTCCCACGCTTCTTTCAGGCGTTGCAAAGCACAACGCACCGACGGTGAAAGCCTCAATCTTTGTACAAATTTACATAAACTTTCCTCCGTTGGCGCTTTATGCCTGCTGTTGGGTGATGCTTACGATAGTCTATCAATTATTTATACTGTATATGCAAGAAGGCTTTTTTGATAGACGCTCTACAATAGGTTTCGACTCATCTGCTGTAGCTGTCACACTTGGGACCTAAGGCAACGTAATCTCTCGAGATTACGTAGAGAGAGGTACTACAAGTTATTTGAAAATGTCATGTCTAAAATTAATATAACAAGTGTATTTTGTTGGCGGATTCGCTCTCGAGAACGGGGATGGTGAGAGGGAGGGGGACGTGGGTGGTGACAGGGCCCAATCCATGTACAATTATGTTGAAAAAAGCAATCGATGCCATCTTGACTCATCCTCCTGGCGTTGGTTTGCAGATTACACGGACCTTCGCAAAGGCTTCTATTTTCATTGAAATCACGATATTTCGATTATTTGTTCCCAAGATGAAATAGAATTGGGTGTTGCTATTGACCCGACGCCCAACACGCAATTAATATAGGGAGACTTGAACGCACGTAACTAACCTAATGTATTTTAAATGGGAGGTGACTTGAACGCACGGAACCCTAATAGATTTTATTAGGAGCAGTCGGGTCAAGAGACACTCCCAATAGAATACATGCCCACAGATTAGCCGAATTAAAGAAGACTAGTCTTCTTAGATGAAATGTAGGCCTATACATGTATGGAATCGCATAATCGGTTAGTTAATACTGAATTAGAAATCTGATCTCATCGCTCTAAAGCTGAAACCTCCAAGTCATCGGCAGACAATGAGCCAAAAAGACTGTGGGTAGCATCTAGTCTACGGGGTGGCTGAGGTAAAATACTACCTTTTTTTATTCATTTTATAACAGGGTTGTGTTCTCTAAAAGCAACCTAATGCTTTAAAGCGAGAACACAAGATATAAAAAGAGTAAATAGGCGGGTGGATAATATCATAATGGTCGCACAAGTAACAGAAAAAGACCAAGTACAGAAACAAAAACAATACTAAGAATTAATAACAAAAATAAAACAAATACAAAAATAAAACAAATGCACGGCAGTCGAGAGAAGGCTGAGATCAACTAAAGCATGCCTTAGGATGACGGGGGTGGGGAAGGTAGAGCCCCCTGCTCTAAACTTATTGTGAACCTTCTCTCAAATCGTACCCCTTTCCCCACCTGTACCCCTCAAAAAAAAATCCGGATTTGTTACTGTCCTCCCTCCCCCTTCTTCTCGAAGAATCTCTCTACACTAGACTTCGATTTGTCTTGGTCAAAATGCCTAGTGACTATGGGCCAACAAGATCTGATACTGCATCAAGTGAAATTGGCCATTAAGTTATCAGAGCAACTTAAGCGGACTAGACGAGCTGTCAAAGGAAGCGGGGCGTGGGACCTTCTAAGGGCGCCCCTCTGGGATCCTCCTCTACAAGGAAGTACCAGCCTACTTTTTTCAAATAGTCTTGACAATTACTCTCTTAACTGCGAGTTAGTGATTCGGTATTAATCCACCTTGTTCAGTATGAAAAAGCGAGATTCCACCGAAATCTGCCTCATTTGCCCGAAAAAGAAAAACGCCTCTAAAAATGATTTGTTGTCATGGTAACATATTACAGCTTCCGCAACCGGCTACCGCATACTCAACGGTCTAGGCCTTTCATTGAAAATCATTATCAATGTTTGTGCGCCGACCAGGAAGGCGGCACCTGTCTTAATTTGTACAAAGTGTTGTCGCATCTTCCAGCAACAGAGCCATGCGATAGTAAGATACGGCTTTGACATCAACCAGCCTATTTTGCAGATTCTCCAGAATTTCCACGAATACATTCGATTCGTTCAAGTATCTTGATGTGTTTTGTATTGTTGCCTATAAGCCATTGCCCATATATTACTTCATATATTGTCTGTATTGCTCCAAATAGCGTTTTTTGATATACAGAGTGGCATATACATTGCCGTATTTTACTTATATACATCTTGTGGACACACAACCCAGACAGCAAATAGACGTCTACACTAGACGATCTACCATCCGATCCGAGGATGGATCCATCTATTAGACGTCTAGTCCGTAGACGTATTAGACTTCTACCAGTCGTAGACATCTAATAGATATCTAATAGACGTCTATAGATATCTAACAGACGTCTAATAGACAGATTTGCGGCCACTTACTTGTTAGCCCATCTATAGATCGTCTAGTGTAGACGTCTATTTACTGTCTGGGAAGCCTACATAGACAATATATAGCTTGTCTAGGGAAACCATACGAAGTACATGGTGTGGCAAGTACCGTATATTTTGACTTTTTTGAAGATCGATTTCGTGACATATATTAAAATCGGATTACCAGAGTGCCGAAAGGGAGAGGGGGGTCAATAACAAAAACTCCGTTGCCTCGGAATAATAATACCTCTTTCATGGAAGTGAACTCCGTCTGGATCTGGGAGACAACAAAACATCGACAGCTGATCTGAGTGCCAATGAAGCGAAGCGTTACCTGGAAGCGCTGCTGCCAGTGGGAATTCCACTCACTTTGAGGGCCAATGCAAAAGCACAACACACCACCAATCGGGGCTCACCAAGACGGATCTGAGGCGGCGGATGCCTTGACCTCGTGGCCCAGCACCGAAGGGAAGGGGCGAAGCGGGTGTGGCGAGGCAGTGAGCGCAGCGCGCGGCGGCGCAGTGGCGGAGTCCGGCCCGCCAGCGCCAGCGGTCCGCCAACGGCCCGGCCGCCTCAACCCCAGAATTCCCCATTACATAACTTCGCTCGGTTCGTTGCTCCGTGAAGTTGCGGTTGCGGCTCTTTGTTACGTCTTCGATCTGACTCATATCCAGCAGGACAATAAGCGACAAGATGCTCTCTGATCGCTTTGCATGTCGCGTATAGAAAAGGGGCACAACGCTGCTTGAAGCCACGATGAGAAATTTGCGACCGGAGTTCTTTCCGCTTTTCGTCGGGGGTGGGGGGTGGGGGGGACGCATTATTACTGGTCCATGGTACTGGTCCATGGGACAATGAGGTTGTGTTTCGGTTTGCCCGTGTATTAAACCCCCTAACAAAGTGTCCGCGAAGCAAATTTTCCTTGTGAGCCTATATAAGGAGTTTTTCCATTAAAAATTAAAATTTCCTTTTTTTAAACCCGGTTTAAGTTTCATTCAGCAAGTGTATTTTTTTTATTTTTTTTTGTAAATTGGTCATTTTATTAAAGAAGATCTTGCCTGGGATAAGTTTATTGGCTGTTGTACTTTGCGATGAATCCATGGTGACACAGGGAGCTTTGTTCCAGTTTTACCGGTGACATACTTTCCGAATGGCTGCCTGTCCCCTCCCTTTGACCTTTGAATCGAAGCAAAACAATTCAGAGAATCCCTACTCTTTTGCTTTCTTCTAACTGTCACATTGAAGACGAGTTTTTCAATGATTCATTTAGCTTGAGAGCTTACTCCTCTCGGCTGGGTTGAGAGGGATGGGGCATTTGCTTTGTCCTTGGTTCTGCACGATCCCACTCTTTTTCATAAGATTGCCATTGCAAAAACTTCCCAAATTTAAAACAATTAAAAAATCAGGGGAAAATAGAATACAACAAAGCCGGCGATTCCCGATGGAGACTTCAACGCACGACTTGTAAAGAACCATTCAATTTTGTTTCCATCCTCAAGTAGTGTCGTGCATGAAAATTAAAATGAAATCGAATTTTTGACAAGAGCAAAGGGCTGATTTAAGCCCTACTTCCGATAGTTTGGCAATAACCATAGGCTGTCTTTGCGTGAAAAATCAGACCGGTCTTGAAGTGAATGTGTATTCCCCTCCTCACCGCGTTTGTACGCAAGTACACAGCCAATGCTGGGACAGGTGTGCCCGAATACAGCTTACAGTACCCCTTACAGTACCCCTGCTAGGGTTTGTTTTTCACTACCCTCTACCCTAGCGGGTACAAGGCCCCTGTCTGGGCGGGTGTGCCCACGTACTGTAGGTATTCACGGCCCCTGCAAGGGTTCGTTTGCTCCCCTCCAAAAAGGGATACAGCAGCTCTGCCATTGCCCATGCACCACGATTGTTGTACCACCCTCGCAAGGGCCATGCAAATACAGTAGCCCTGACAAAGTGTTTACACTGAATTAGATGTAACCTAGACTAACTTATTCTAATCAGGTGAGGTGTAACCCTCTTGGGGGGGCATATGAACCCTCGCAGGAGCTGTATATGCGGGATACCTGTCATGGCTCGTGTACCCCCTACCCCGTGGAAGGTGGTTCTGTAAGGGAGGAATACTGTAAGGGCCCTTTACCCGGGTACACCCGCCCTGGTAGAACTTATGTACCCCCGAAGAATGGGGGAGGTACACGAACCCTGGCAGGAGCCGTGTGCATACAATCCTCGATAATCTCAAACGGATTTCGAGCTAAGAACAAGGATTTTAAAATTTATTTCTCTCATGATCTTTTTTCAAAGCGATTTGACCTAAGCAGAAAGCTACCTGGCGAAACCGTATTATCATGGACAGAAAAACCATCCGCATCTCGGCAACCGACTACACAGGAGTGTATTGCGGCTGCCTACGTTGGCTCACCTGCCTGATGCCGAGCGAAGGTAGACAACCGCAACACACTTATGTTTAGGTAGCTGCAAGGGAAGGGGTACATCTTTTTCTCCGTGACAGTAAAAATTCTCAATAAAGAACACTTTGACTAAAAGTCCAGAATGCCAGGTGCCCAATAAGGTTTTCTAAAATCTAAACGGCCGTCATGATGTTTGTGATTTCTTTTCTCGCTATCGGATCAGGGAGCTCTGATCGGATTAGGAGCTTAATAGCTGTCACAAACAACATTTCCGGGTTAATTTGGGCACTTGTTCGCTCACATTTCCATGCGTTCGTCAGAAAGTACTTTTAATCGCAATTTTACACATGCGCTGTGTCGCCGGGTCGGTTCCTGCTTTGGGCCAAGGGCAGACTTTTATCGGTCGCTTGGATCTGAAGGTAGGGTTTTCCATACGGTCCCCGAAAGAACCCCGGGCCCCCTGGCCCTGGGGCCACCATTTTTCCGAGAGGCCCTCCCACGGCAAGGGCACCCGGTACTCATTCCAGGGGTCCTGGGCCCATCAAACCCGCTCAAGCCTTTTATCGTGACGCTGAGAAGCTAAATCGAGCTTTAGGCCTCCAGGAGTAGAATTCCTCTTCAAGAAGCCACTATTTCCACGTCAAGAAAAGATCCGCCGTTATCGCTCAAAGGTGTCGATGCGGAGAACAAAAGTCCGTGCGAAAATATATGCGGTAGCAGTTCCTCATCTCAATTGTCCTGGCAATAGGGTGATCACAAGTTCCCAACATTCGAATGTCAAAATCTTACGGCGTTTGCAACATTTTTTCTTGTTCCCCTAGGCAGTTTCAGAGAGTATAAATCCATGTTGCCAGGGCACTGTGGTGTTCTGCCCAGCCGCCCCTGGGAATCAAACCTGCAGGTATGACCTGAATGAGTTTACTGTTATCATCATACCTCCTCTTTTGCCGGATAGTTTGAGAAAACAAAAACCCTATCACACATATATTTTTGCTAGCGGCTTTGTCTTCTCTAGGTGTCAAGGAAGAAGCCTTAGTTTGAATTGGATTTTGAATAGCGTCACCGGAAGAAACAAAAAAGGGTCAACTCTATGGGTACACAGTCCATGGACGCCGCCGCGCTGGAAATGTCTAATTGCGACTTTTTAACAGGTGAATTGTTGTTTCACTGGACCCTCGGGCTGTCTAGCCTCTGTATCGGAGAAATTATACGTATTTGTGAAAATTTAAATATCTCTTTACTCATCAGTTCTTCATTTCAAGCATCCGGAAAAAAAAGATCGCAACCAAATTTAAGCCTTACGGAAAGCTTTCGCACAAGGAAAGAGAAATTGATACGTGGGTGTCATTTTTGGGGAGATGTTTTCTGCAGCTTTGGAACATGACGTCACATTATTATGAGGCGCCGATCGCCGATATTGGAAACATCAAGACGGTTTTGCTGTGACATAACCTAGCTGGAGCACCGGTAGTTCACTCTTCTTCTCAAGTTTAACATTTTGATTCGAATCACGTAAGCATTCCGCTGTGAACAGCAGCATACAGAAGCCGTTAAAAGTAACAGTTGCAATTAGCCCGTAGCAAAAAAGCGGCTTTAACAGAAAATAATGAACCGTCACTCCGACAACTCTTACGGGATGAAAAGTATGAATCACTATGATTCGAATGCTGACCCTCGACAATGTTTTGGTCTTTGGTTTCCGGCGCACAATTCTATGAGAAGATGCGGTTTCGGAAATTCTGCAACGAGTCGCGAGCAAATTTGAATAAAAGCAATTTTCTTTACCGGTTTATCACCGCAAAGGGACTCAAGTGATGGATTACTTCTCTGTATATTTTAGAGGTTGATATTTTTTTTACCTTTTGTGCTTCAAATTTCGTCACCTAGCCGAGCGTAGAGGACTGGATATGCTGGAGAGGAGGCATTGTGCAGCTATTTTGTTTCTTATGGACCATCAAATTAATTAATCGTAGCTTACGGCGAAACTTGGGAAACAAGATGGCGGCGCCCATGGTTTTGCACCCTCCATGTCTACCCTCTAATACATCCAGGCCTCTAGCCCGAGAGGAGCGAAGCACAAGGCACGTGACGTATTCTTACTTGACCTAAATAAAATTACCTGACGGTCGGCAGGCCTAGTTCACGTCAAGATGTGTCTGTCCGACAACATAATTTAGCCTGATCCTGATCACCCAGTAGAGCCTAAAATAATAAACGCGGCTAAAAATATGCCAGTACAGAGTGGGTGCCGAAATTCATGATCCCGGCTTCCATTTTCTTCTTGTAGAATCAGGGGTCATGACTTTTGTGACCCACTAGACTACAGCATGTTTACAATGGCAAAGGTCTGAAACAAGTCGATTTTATTTTAAGTACCGTATTATTACGACCAGACAAAGCCGATGAGGTTCTAAAAGAAAGTTCAAAGAATCAGCAATTTGAAATCAACGTCGGTATCAAACAAATCATAACGTCGTTAAATAATAAAAAAAGGCGTGTTCGCCAAACGACACGGAGAGGAAAACAGAAGCTTCTATCCGGACCATGGCTTTTCAAACAATCCGAAGGTTCTGGGGTACGAGACGGAAATAAAACAGCGCTGGATTTCCAACATCAATTTTACCACATACAAGTAAACTTCAAGGTTGGAAAAAAAAACAAATAAGCGCTTACATTCTGAATCACATACAATATGTCGTGATGTATCCCTGCTCTGATCCTAAACTAACAAGTCAACTTTCCTGCCCTTGTGCATTTGTTAAGTACGCGCACAGGGTGGTGGTTCACCATCATACTAAAACCTGAAAGCCACAAGTGTCTGGGGTAGGACAAAAATATGAAATGGTAAGCTGAAAAGCATACCATTTAGCGTTCAGGTGCCTTTGGACGGTTCACTTAAGTGTCCGTGGAATGGACAAAGGTACGGCGGGATAGCCACTGTCGTATTAATTCGTGAAAAATTTACGCACGGTAGACTAGTGCAGCGAATTGAGATGCGTAGCCAAACGGTCAAAATAGACGAAATCCCTGAAATTATGGTGGTTAGATTCAAAAAGCTATTATGTCTTGGAAAAAAAAACTTTAATCATTGAAATAACTCACAACGCTAAAAAGTTTAAGCGTATAATAAGTGTATACTATCGCGTTACCACGAACGTAATCTCTCCACAAGGTACTTCTTGTTCAATGCAAAAACTCGGTGAATTTTGGTTTGCCTCATTTTTCTCAAGTGATTTTTATTTTGATCCGAAGACATTTTCGCATGTGTTTAAAGGTCACATAACAAACAAAAAGTTATATTTTTTCAATAATAATTGTTGTACCCCATTTTCGATCGTGTAAGTGTAAAATATCTTTTACGGAGAACTTTTACCCACGTGAAACGTCCATTTAAAGTGTATTAGGTAGGTTGGTGGCCGTGCGTCGAAGTCTTCGAAAATGCGTTCTAGTCCCATATGGAATGCATGTACGTGGATATAATTTTTTCATCATGCAGCGCACGTTACGTGGATGTAACGTCTGTCTAGCTTTTAATGTTAAGATAGGCAGGTCATTATACCGGTGTTGTTAGCTATATTACATTGGTGGGTGTCGTTAATGCAAAGTGTTTTTCACATAACTTTCCAATCACCTATGATAGTAAATCGTAAAACAGCGCACCTCATTTTGTAAGTAATTTACATAAAAAAGGACCTCAATGTATGAGTCCCAAGGAAACTGTATGATGTCGCCTGTACACTAAACGGCGTCTTTTTGAATACATGTGCATTTCGAATTCGTCTGAAGAGTGACTGCTCTAGCGTAACCTAGATCATGTTTTCGAGGCTCCAAGTGAACATAAATCCTTTAAAACGTCGGTTTCGATTTGCTTCTAGTCAGGTAGGTAGAGAGATGCACTCCCTTCTACCAGCCCCGCAACTGAGATTTCTGCGCAACAGTTGAAGTATGTAACAGGTTGCCTGCGCTGGAATATGTCATAAAGCAGCAAGAAAAGAAATAGGCCCGCAGACTAAACGCAATATTTTTTAGTATTAGGCTTAATATCCGATTATAAAGTAGTCTGTAATTCCGGGTTGATGAGTACAAAGCTGGACGAAGAGGATCTAGTACTCGGTGGTCATTTGTATACCCGGATCTATGTTACGTAGCCTTTGAAGGGCAGCCGACCGAAATCCGAGTTCCTACGACCCTGTAACCTGGGGGATTCCAGCTGTTGCAATGCACGAAGGACGGGGAAACACGGCAAGGAGTTGCGGCCGAACTGAGTTAGTTGAGGGCGGTGGCGGGCGGGCGGGCGCCAAGGAGCGCTAGCGCGGGACTCCCAGTCGCCTGGTGGGACTCCAAGGCGTGTGGTGGGGTGGGGGTGGGGGTGTGCTACTACTTAAGCCCAGCTTCGCCTCTCTTCGTCACAGTCTCTGCCGTCTTTTGACCGCGGTTAGTTCGAGTGCACCAATACATAGACAGGAACATCCGGCAGGTAATAACGCACAAAAACCCCTTACAAAACTGACATGTTATGCAACCATACTCATACATATGCTCATATCAATATTTATCTTCATCCCAAAAACAAAGTTCAACAACTCCTGATCAAAAATTCTTTCGACCAAGCAATATTTTCTTAATAACTACCCTTGCATTGAAGGGTAGAACTATTATCCTTCCAAATCAACCGCATTTGAAACTTCATCTTTCATGGTACATATTACAATAACCCTTGTTTCAAAAATTATAATCAATTTTCGGATACTAATTCCTAAAACTAATACAATCTTTCATCGCATTTAGCCAAGTATTCATCAATGCAGCTCGCGTTCTCTAAATTGCGGAAAACCGCGAGGAAATACCTAACTCAGTTTCTAAGTTACCATTCATTCCAAACTCCTTAGCCGAAACAATTAAAAAAAATATTACTTAAAATTCATAAATAAAAATGTTTAAAAAAAGAAAATAAAAAAAAGACCACTGATTCTATGGGCTAGAGCAACTCCTCTAAAAATCAGAACAATCTTTTCTCTGAAACTAAGAATAATACCATCTGTATAGCTCTAAGAACTCTTAATAGCGACTTTGTGGAGGAAGAAAGTGAACCGACAGTGACGTTTTCGTGGTGCTGTGAAGTGTTAGTGAGTGTGTTCACATCATTTTTTGTTGTGATCGTGGATGTAAACATATGCCGAGTGTTGTGGCGTCGCGCGCAGCGGTGGGGGAGGGGGGGGGCGAAGCGGTGCGGGAGGGCGCGGGGCGGCGTCTCGGAGAAAGTGGAAATAACGCTTTGTTCCATGTCCTTGCCGCGTCGCGCTCCAGCGCTCCGAGCAGAGCTTCTTTTCCTTTGAACATCTCCATTTCCTTTCTCCCATCGTAAAGGTCACGTCACACTAGAGTCGGCCCGGCCGGCTCTCTTGTTTACGTTCGGAAAAAAAAAACGGACGTATAAGTTTCTCGTTTAGGTGAGCAATGTTTGTAAACAAATATTAACCGTCTCTTGCAAAATCAGTCCTTAACGCAGTAAGCATGTAAAACTGGAACACGTTACCCATAAAAATTTGTTCAAAAATCCAAAAATTTCAACGTTTTTTTTTCTTTTTGTAATTTATCTGGTTTGACATAGCGACGTCGCATTGACGTCAGACTGAAAAACTGTTTCTCATAGGGACTCCCTGTTAAATAAGGGGGGGTAATTCGAAGAGAACGCGACAATGTCTATAAAACAGAGTCTAGTCGAACGCAGGTTGCATTTAACCCCAGAAAAATCATCGATATCAGAAAATTAACTGATCGTAGAGTTATTACCAAAAGATCGCAGATAAAAATCGAGCTGTTCACGATTTCCGTACAGTACGTGTAGCCGGAATACATTCCTACACTTCCTCCCCTCTGCCTGAGAGCTTCCTCTGAGTGGCGTTTGGCGTTGTCGGCAAGGTGACGGTACGTTACCATAAAAAGAAGCAACAGACAACCGCAAATTAGTGGCTAGCCGCATACCTTAAACGTTCACTTTCATTCATTACAAATGCTTAGGTCAATGACGCCTGGAGTTAAAGTCTACAGTAATACATCTCTTAGTAATCTACGCTGATACCGATACTAAGCTTTTTCGGGACAAAAACTCCTCTCTTACGAACTTGGGAGTCAAATTACAGCCGGAGTAGAAAAGTATATCCATTTTAAGAGAGCGCGACGGAGTTTCCGCTCTGAGGGCGAAACTATAACAAAGCTGAGGGTTCGAAAAACAAACTTCTCAGATAACGGTTGTCGTTTCCTCAAAACATGACAAAGTTGTTTATGTAATACAAAATCGTTCCGACTTAAAACCGATCTTTGAAAAAATAAAGGATCGTTTTCCTGAGAAATTCCCATAGAACGCTAACAGCCAAAAAGTCGTTTATTTTTTTATTTTCTTTTTGCAGGGCTAATCAGGATGAAATTATGTGGTCCTCCTTTAGTAAAATGTAATATTACTGTTTCCCCCAATTCCCTTTTATTTTAATTGATAAGATATAACGCGCAGCACTTGCTGAGCTAACGAAGGTTGACTTCAAAAAGTTTGAAACGTTCATTTTTGAGAACAGCACAATTTGAGTGCACATTGATATTGAAATATCGGGGTACTCACAAGGAATAAAAGAGTAAAGTGTATTTATTTGGTAAAAGATTTGCTTACTTGATAATCTCTCATTGCAACCATTATTTCTGAGAAAGATTGTATCCTTTATTGTTTGTATTATTCGAAGGACCTTTCATTTTTCCCAGTACCTATGCGTTTTATTTATTTTTAATGCGTTTTTTTATTATTTTTCTTTAAATCTAGGCTTGTTAGATGAACGACCCTTGTTAGAAATTTCCATGCAGGGTAATATTTAAAGACCATTAACGTAATTTTGTAACTGAAAAAACGAAGTGTAATGATACGTTGGCCAATCAGAGTAATGTCAACGCCTTTCCTCACGAGCAGTCAGGTCCGAAACAGGTCATAGACTAATAATAATTGCGCGGAAACGCATGATTTCGTACCGCCTCGCATGGGCGCTATGTCCAAGTATCCGTGTCTGTGACATTATGCAAGCAAAGCTCCGTGGACCGGGTCCTTTTATGGATCCATTACTTTCTCTCGGAAAAGTCGCGACAAAGTCATAGAGAGCACCCCAAACAACGCCCCCGTCCGTCGTGTGACGATTACGGTTGACCCCGCCCGAGTGGGCGGATCGCTAGTCGAGCTCACTGCCTTGCAGCACTTTCGTGAAAACGATCCTTAGGTTATGTCACCTGGTCGCCGCTCGGTCAGTCTTTGTTCAGTGTTTCCGGGCAGTGAGTACCCTTATTGTCAGCACCTTTGCCCTACTTGCTCTGTTTTGTACTTTTGTCATTTCCGGTTGGCCGGCGAGTGACACCTAGCGATTTCTCTCCCGGCCCAAGTCACGTTTTTTGAGCACGTCTCCTTTTCAAGCAATTTATTTTTTTCAGCGTTCTGCTGCATTCGAAATTATTTCTAACTTTGTTTCATCACCTTGAACACAAACAGATGAACGATTTCGGTTGTCAAACGCTCCGGCGCACGCGATGCATCGACGGGGTGGTGGTCGCAGCAATTCGACAACACTGGCGTGGCGTCATTGGCGTCTTCTCTCGCGGGATTCGACTAGTTTATCGAGTGAACCCGCGAATTCAAAGGACACAAGACGCGTCATCGACATTTAGATACTACCTCGCACAGGCGCAAGACAAATTTTGCGATTAAGACAGTGCGAACCCCTTTGTGCAACTGTTATCTCGTTCGTAGACCTAACCTACACATCAATCAAACACAGAGTCAGGAACGTTTCTACACCCCTCCCTCCGGAGGGCCCTTTTAAACTAATGTTTTGATAGATGGATTTAGATTCAGAACGGCACTGTAAGTGCAAACATTTATCCCTTACGTCAATAGTTTTTATTTTTGATGTGATCAGTGCGTTTCATAAGGGAGAAAAATGATTCAAAAAGTTCTAATCGATCCATAACAATATAAATGTACCGAATTCCCACGCGCGTGTACACTAGATCGGTACTGTCCCTACATGGAGGGTCCCACAAGCAAAAACGCGTCCAGTTCGAGAAGAAATTTTCCTAACCGTAAAGTTCTGTTAATCTCACATTCCACTTTTTTTTTGTGATCAGAGATTGGAGGCTGAATATAAAGATGATGTTAATAATCTCTGCTGATCACATTAAACACATACTGGTGAATGAAAGCTTTCCAAGACGCGGTTTTGAATGATCCTCGAACTAATTGAAATCTTCCCTCAGATTGGATGTTTATAACCTGTTTGTGTTGATACCGTTTTTTAAAAGCAAATAAGGCTGAGAAAAGCCAAGTGCATAAGCAAACTGGTTGACGTAGGCGAGCTTATTGTTGGTTATGCGCACTACGAGCAAATTATAGTCTGTCACGCAACTTCGTAAGCTGATCTAGACCAGACTTATTCGCGGGCTGATTTGACGGGCATGTGTGAACCTTTTCGAAGAAGTGAGTAAACGATTAAAAGACCAAATTCCAACGATCTTAGTAGAAGAGCATGATGCGCTCCTCCCGAAATGGGCAATTATTGCATCTCTAGCTGGGCGCTCACACTGTTAGCGCGGCCGGCATAAAAAGGCTGATGGCCGAAGCATCGCGCTTTCCCATCCTCAGGAGAGGGAGCACAGCTCGTACGGCGCGGCGACCTGACGCAACTGTCGCCGACGCGACGCCCCATGTGACGTAATGCCACCTCACCGCCTTGTGAAACTGACCACTCGAAAACGTAGCGATCGATAATAGAGCGTGGGACAAGGTGTACTTACTCATACACC
>Ga0058701_10002494_pt1 | contig 14011 bp, 12 predicted proteins | sample AgamicOrMae_FD_97039 | JGI IMG/M metagenome (GOLD analysis project Ga0058701, IMG submission 97039) | Agave microbial communities from Guanajuato, Mexico - Or.Ma.e | ecosystem: Host-associated > Plants > Phyllosphere > Phylloplane/Leaf | place: Guanajuato, Mexico | collected 2012-06-04 | reverse complement strand
GTTTAATCTCTTATAAAATCAACCCTTTAATGGGAGAAACGAAACCAAAGGATCCGCCTGATCCACTAAAAATTGTAATCAGTGAGAGTCTCTGAGAATCAGTGAATTTTCACTGATTCTCAGAGACTCTCGCTGATTCATATTTAGAGTGGAGGCTTTCCATCGACAAAAGTTTGATATTTTTAACAGAAATTGCATGATCCGATAAGTTTCTTTGGAAAAAAAAGTAGCCGACCCGTCAAGTCATTTTTTTTCTGAAAAGTTTTAAACAGTTGCTTAAAATCATGTAAGGCCGACAGAACATCTGTTTCGGCAGTTTGTAAATCATAATAAACACACTCGCCTAAAATAGCCCGTATTACTGGAAGCCCGTAAAATGCATTTTAAGTGCACTGCGTCTTGATCAACAAACCCGCGCTGTCCGTTCAAAAAAGGCGCAATTTTTGGCAGTAGCCCAAGACAGGCGTAATTAGGAAGTGATAAAGACAAATCAATTCATCGCAGGAAGTCGATGAGCTGCAAAAAGGAACATGTGTGAATGCCGCGGAAGCTGATGGACTCAAGGACGTTATGAGAAATTCGTGATTCGCTCCGGAGAATGAAAAAGTGGTGATAACAGTGACATTATCAACACCAGTTCACCATGGATATTTCTGGAGATGTCGGTTAACAAAGTCTGCTTTTATTGTCGTTCCAGATATTAAAAATAAACATCACTGTTTAAAAATACGTGTTTTGGTTGATCGTTTAGTTAGCCATTGATACGACTCGAATTTTGGCCATGTTTAAATTTATGAGACTTACTTTTCAATAGCCGTATGGAACGAAAGAGTTCGTCAAAGGACATGTCTTTGATATGGCGATTTATGATTTCTTTATTTCTAATTGTGAAATATATTTTTGATTATTAATTGTATTTTTTGATTATTAATTTAAATGACTTACGCGTTGCGCTCGTTTTGTCTCATTGCCCAAAGTTGGTACAGAACTGCTCAAAACACGTACTTTTATTATCAGTAATGTTTTTTTTTTTTGGCCCTTTGTGTGGGATATTTTTTCATTGTTATAGACAGTTATTCTTTTTATTTTTGGTCATTTATAGTTTTAAAAAAATCCAGATTAGAATTCCTCCACCTGTACGGTCCGTGCCCTAGTCTTCCTATCACCCCTCTCTCTTGCTCCTCTCTGTCTCTCTCCTCCTCGCTGTCCGTATTAATAGCAGAGCCCGCTCACTTAGATGCAGATTCTTAAATAGAGGAGCTGAACTCTGGGCGCTCGTCTCTCTAGCCTTGTCCCTATCTGGAGCAGTGTTGCCACATTTCGACACTCGTCATTTTTTAAGACGCTCAATTTTTTTAGCGTTAAAAATAACCTTATAATGTATCCCATTTTTGGATTGCTCAGCTCGCGATCGATCCAAAAACATATCAAACATGAAATTTTATCGCCCATGGTTAAAATTTACAAAATCCCGAAATTTGGTAGCCATGATTTTGAGGGACCTAAAACACCGTGGCTCTGAAATCTTTTCTCATGCTACTTATTCTTTGAATATTATCAGCACTCAAAGATTTCTAAATCCAAGGAAATCATTCAAAAAAAAACAAAAACGTCCTGTCTTCTACCCAAACCTGTTGGTGTTCAAAATTCCCTGTTCCCTTTCCAGAGAGGTTTTTGATTTTTTTTATCTCCTTCAAGACGCACTTTTTCTTTCGATATTTCTGAATATTGGTCATAAACCCTTACTAAATATTTGAATTGATTATTTAAGGTAGGAATTTCTATGTTAATTTTATTGCCCGAAAATAAGACCAGAATATGTTGATTTTCATTAGTGAACTGCTTAATATCTGGAACGACATTTTTATTCTTACTATAAAAGCAGATTTTGGATATCTTCATGAGTATATGTGAGTAGGTTTGGGCCCAAGTGGCCCTGGAGGCCAGCACCGTCTACCTCGTCGATGGTGTTATGCGAAGTCCCTTTGCCAACACGGTTAGTAAGATATTGCTCATGTCAACAGCTGGACAGGGCTGTGAACCAATCAGCGACCTTTGAAACAATATGGCGCCCTTCTCGTAAGGCAATATGTGAAAAAAAAAATATTTTTTTAAATGGACCATTAGTAACCGATTCGGTCCCTTCTAAAATCGACCAATTTTCTTTAAAAGATGAGAACGCAGAGTATTTTTTATTTTTTTTAGCGTAAGTAAGAGGTTGTTAAAATGTCTGCAATTTCAACGTCAGCGAGTTTGCAAAAATAAATTGTACACAAGATCATTTCCGATCGGGAAAACGTGCAAGTGAAAAGACATTGTTCACAGCGATTTTTAATTAGTTCAGAACTAACAAAGCGTGGTTTTCGTCTTATCGTTCTTTTATTGCAATTTTTACACAACGTTCATTACGCGCGATACCCAGGTTTGTCTCTTGACCGGGGAAAGTAACTATTTTCGTTTGAACTTTTCAGACCATCGAAAAACTGCCAGACAAAGTTTTACTCAATATCTTCTCATACCTGTCACATCGTGAAATTTGCCGGATGGCGAGAGTGTGTAAAAAATGGAGGATGATTGCATATGACACTCGGCTGTGGAAATGTGTCTCTCTGCGACCAGAAATCTCCGGTCTCCATGTGGGTTCACTGGAATCTCTGCTTGCTCTCATAAGGTATGCAGCAGCGCCCTGCAAATTAAGACTGCAGTCATAATCCGCTTTAGTAAGAAAATACAGTATATTTAGATCTCGTGAGTGGGAAGCCTCTTAAATCGTTGATATGAAGGTGGTTTATATTAACCCTTAAATTTGGCTTCCTCGATTTTGTAATCGCACAGTCTACGCGATTCTTAATTCTAACCTTAACCCTAACCTATCTTTGAACCTTTAGAATCTGATCTAACAATCTAGCCTAACCTCCTAACACATTCTCTTTTTTTACTACCGGAAGTTAGTTATAAAGACGAATACTTTATTGATGCTTTTACTGACATATAATCATATTTAGCAATTGTAAACCAAAATGTGGTCAAAATCAACCCTAAAAATTTATTTTATTTCTTGAAACTCACACTGTTAAAAGAGAATCTTAAATTCAGATGCAACAAAAGTCAAATCACTGATCTGAAAATAAATTCATTCCGCTTATGCACTGAATTTCAGACATCGTTTTTAATTTCTGCAAACTTTTTAAGAATGATATAACTGAAATTCAGTGAATACTTGATATGAAATTTTTTCATTCGAGTGATTTGACCTTTGTTGCATCTGAAATTAAGATTCTTTTTTTTACAGTGTAGAGTGTACGTTATCCGCACAAGCTCAAGATTTTGCAAACATTTATAAGTACGCTCTAAACTTGTTCCTGCGATTTGTTTAAGCGCACGTGCTGTGCAAGTTTGCTTTAAAGAGTATTGACACGTTTTGTATTTTTGGCAGTATTCGGTTCGGTCCAACATTACGATATATCGAGCTTCCAATTGAACTGATTACACATACGGTACTCCACGAATTATCCAACAAATGTCCGAATTTGACGCACTTGTTGTTGGACTTCTCCACTGCTATGCAGCTTCACGATTTCAGTGAGATGCAGGTGCGTCCACAGTAATTTTTTTAGGAGGAACTTTCTACCTTTTGTGTCTACCTTTCTTGGCCAACTCCAGCGGACCAAGGCGTAAGGAAATCATAAACCTTGGCTACCTTAACGTAACCCACGCGATTACGTTCCGTCATTAGCCGAACGAGGGTGGATCACAAAAATGGAAAATACGTAACCCTTTTAATCTGTGTTCTTTGTCGATGCTTATGAGTTTTGCAGTGTCTCCTGAAAGGGACCTGTTTTATTTTAATAGATTTGGGTTTAATGGTTATGCAGGCATTTCCTACAAAACTCAAATATATGTGCATTTGCTTATCCGAAGTAATCTTCATGGAAGGTTTTATGAGGAAAATATACAATTTTATCAACGGACTGGAAATTCTTCACTTAATTGGTAAGTCATTATACCGTAAGTATAGAATAGACCTGTATCAATCGCAAACCTATTCACATAGACGTGAGCTTCAAAACTCAGATTTAATAAAATAATATTAAAATTGAACTACTGTTAGTTGATTATCGACAGCGCAAAGTTTTGAGTCAAGTTTTAAACCTGCTTGAGGTGTCCTGTGAAATGTAACATTTTGTTCTTTACCGCACGTATATAGAAAGGCAAGTAATAAAATGAATGTTCAAAACGAAATAAACTCAATTTTTTATATACAATCGAGCGCGAAAATTGAGCATACCTTTATTCACGTAGTATCAGCCGTCACTTTAAGTCAAATACTAAATATACTCTTGTATTGGTTCACCGAACAGAAAGTAAAGGAACTAGTCTTGAACCGAACTTACCTTAATATTTTTTTAATGAAACAAGCTCTTACAAGATTTTTTTCCGATATAAGGTACATACGAAAAAGTCGAAGAAGAGGAAGAAGAAATATACGAAGTAATAAACGTACATAAGCTGAAAAGTGCAACCCCAAACCTAAGAGTAATCAACTTATACGGTATAAATTTTGTTGACGACAGCCATATAGACGCATTCAGTTCAAATTGTATACAGGTAAGTACTTTGTACATATTACCGATTACATTTTGTACCTCTTTTGATGTACCTTTCGCTGCCAAGCGGGGCGACAGCAGGGCGAGCCGCAGAGCACCTGTTAATGTTACCAAATCTGATGCCCCTTTCTTTTTTCACTATAGCCATTTTTATTTCCAGCTTGAATGTTTGGCCGTGAATTTCTGTAACAAAGTAACGGGTTCTACTTTAAAAACGCTTTTCCAAAGAAGTCGTCGACTAAAATGTCTTCTTATGAATCAGACAAGTAAGTTCGGCTAAAGCGTATTCTCCTATACCTTTGTTTACTTGACAAGTTGGTTGCCTGTGTTAACCCGACCCGACAGCCTACAGTTTTTTTCTCCTTCACGAAAATGTTACAATTTTTATCAATAAGATCTTGCTATTTTTTTAATTTTTTTGAGCGCTCACTCTGCACCAATTTCCTCGACTTTCCTCAACCTTAAGGAAAAATGTAATGGGGGGCATTCGATAGCGCCAAAAACCACAAGCGCCAACGCCGCAAGCGCCAGTCCGTAACCGCCAAACGAGAAAAGTCGCAAACGCCAAAGTTCGTATAGGTTAGGCTAAGTTAGGTTAAATTAGGTTAGGTAAGGTTAGTATTGCGGTAAAGACCTTTGGCGTTTGCGACTTTTCTCGTTTGGCGGTCACGGATTGGCGCTTGCGGCGTTGGCGCTTGTGTTTTTGGGGCTTATGACAGCTACCCAAATGTAATCACTTCCAAGTTGCCATTTCATCATTTTTTTAAATTACCGTTTTTATATTTTTTTCTCGATCTTTATTTTTTTCGAATGTTTAATGTTTTTCAGATCTAATCTCAGAGCATGTAATGGCAGTCGAATGGGAAAAAGTCTCGCTCCAAGAGCTGGACGTGACTGCGACAGACCTGAGCACCGAGTGCCTCATGGACCTCCTGTCCAGGATCCCGAACCTGCGCTTCTTCGCCGCCGGCCAGCTCAACGGCATGACAGACGCCGTCCTCAAGACGTGGATGGAGCTGGGGAACCCCCGGAACCTGCAGGCGCTCGACCTCGACTCCAGCGACAACCTCACCGACGACGGCCTCTACAAGTTCCTCTCGCGCCATGGCCAGCAGCTCGTCGGCCTGAGCCTCTCGGGCATGCCCCAGATCACCGACCAGCTGTGGATGTCCGTCCTGCCCGTGCTCACCAACGCCAAGATCCTCGTCATGGGCACCCAGGATCGACTGGGCGTCAACATCCACGTTGACCAGCTCATGGATGGCATCGCCAACAACATCTCGCGGCTTGAGCGACTTGAGCTCAAGTGGGACCCGCAGAACTTGCGTTTTAGCGACAAGAGTCAGAAAGCCATTGATATTCTGAGAGTCAAGTGTCTCAAGCTACGCTGCCTTGTTCTGAAGTAAGTACTTTTCTCACAGCTTTATTTAGACATTTTGACCCTGTGCTTACATAGGTCAAGCCTATACTCGTAAAACACCTTAGAGAAAAGTCTGGAGTGTTGTATTTAGAGGAAAGAGACAGCCACAACTTTGCTTAAGGCAGGAATTACGTCAGCTTCAAAATAACATTGCGCGAAATTTCAAGTCTAATATCTTGTTATTGTCGCTTTTTCGACATTTTAATTAGTTCCATAACATCATATCTCAATAGTTTTATCCAAAAGAAATTCTTTCATTGTCGCTAATTCAATTTTTTAATCGGTTCTAATACATTCAGATACTAACATTTTTTAGCCAAAAAAATCCTGTTATTTTCGCTTTTGCGACATTTTGATCAGTTCCAAAATATATTTCAAAATTTTTAGTCGAAAGAAATCGTTTGAAAGTCCCTTTTTATCATTTTGTTCAGTTCCAAAATATCAACTTTGTTATTTTTTAGCCAAAAGAAATTTTTTTATCGTCCCTTTTTCAACATTTTACTCGGTTCCTAAATATCATATTTCAACATTTTTAGCAAAAAAGTCCCGTTATTTCCGCGTTTTTCATGGCAGGAATTCTTCTCGTCCGCTTTGGACTCATGTTTGGGGCATTCAAACTGCGCAACTGTGAAGTGCATTACTGAACGAGCAAGTTTTAATGTTTGCATTGTTCGTGTTTTCAGCGACGGTCGATATTACGAGATCGTCAAGGCGAACTTTGAGCGAGCTGATCGGAACACCGTGGTCCGAACCTCAACGAGCAGCCGTGTATCGCTATACTACCTTCTCTCCAACTATAAGGACCTCATTTTCAACTGACTGCATTCAAAACATTTTTTTCCTCGCTTCTAGTGTACAAAATACATTGTCTCCTTTCGCACATCAGTTTTCCTCTTCTGTCCTATCCCCTCCCAGGTTAAAACACGTCCCTGTTTTTTACTCACAATCAGGCGCAGCCAGAAAAATAAAAAAGTAAAATATTTTTATTTTGTTGATAATTTATTTCTTACATAATTACAAATATATACACAAAAACGATTTGAACTGGAGTATAAAATATTCACATTTTTAATCTCTTCGAGATATTCACTTTATATTAATTTTTATGTGCTTAACGTTTTCTGACCCGAGACCGTCTTTGGTTACGCTTTCAGACCCGGGTTACACATAAAATAAATAACGGTGTTGAGCATAAAATATGGTCAGGTTCACTTAAGTGCTTGTTTCGTCGAAATGTGGTTGCAGTAAAAAATCTGAGAGTATAACAGTAACAAAATATGTCTCATTAGTCTTGTCGTTAAGGTTTATTTTCGTCTTGTCTTTGCTGCCCTAGAAATTGTTATTACTCGGTAATTTATCAGCTTGCTCTCCAAATTGTTTGCGACCTGTGATGAGTGAGTTCACGGAGTTTATTGCTGAAATCGGAATCTGGAAATAGAAAAAATCGAGCGTTCAAGTCTCCCCGAAAACGTTTTATAAGGAAAAATAATCGAAGTCCTTTATAATTTCCTATCAAGCTGTCTTCAATCCTTTTTTAAAGATTTCGGAAATCGCCCGGAATATTTGTGCAATGCTAACATCAGACTTACAGAGCCCACACGCATTAAGCAAAAGATTCACCTAAAAAAATGACTTTAGTGACCTTTTAACCAGACTTAAGTAAGAACAAATTTTCTTATTGTGACCCAAAAGTGGCCTTTTTAAAGCAATGGAAGCCTGTGTATATTGAAAAAAAGAAATGTTCGTAGCTCTGCCGCATGAATTACTTGTCATTTTTGTTTCAGCGACGGAATGTGATTGGCTAGGTTTTCGGGAACAAACGGGAAATCGCGGGAAAAGGGGAATCATGAACGCATTCCCTTTGGTTATTCATGCTTACCCTAAAATATGTAATGCTCGGGGAAATATACCCGCTATATAAAAACCCTAGAAGAAGAAAATCATGGCCATGAACTCTAACAGTAAAAAAAAAATTATCAAGAACCCGCAAGGACGATTGTGGGGTAAGGATTTTAAATTAAAATTTAGGAGTGATATACATGAACTATGCCGATGGTATACCGATGGTATAAACAATTATCAGTTCCCCGTAAACAACTCCACCCTTCAAACGTCAAAAATTCAATGAACAGTTTTGGGCTCAAAATTTGAAAAAAGGCTATGGGTTTTTTTTCATATTTTTTTTTACCCAAATTTTTATTTGTGGGATTTTTTTTGGCGATTGGAACTGATTCAGGGAAACTAAAGATGGGTAGAACCGATGTTTGTTGCTCAATGTATCGATTTTGAACGGACCGGGAGTGGGGGCAGTTCGCGGCCGGGAGGTGGGAGGGAGAGGCGCACATTTTACATTCCGCTTTTTTACAAGATAAATCGAAGAAATGAACAACCGACAACGGTAAACACCATTTTTAGTTCCCCTTAAACAATTTCAATCATCAAACGTAAATAATTCAACAAAAAATTTTGCCTAAAAATTTGAAAAAAGGCAAGGTTTTTTTTTTTTGTTTTTGGGTTTTGGTTTTGCAAGGTTTTGAAAAAAGGCAAGGCAAAACCCTAGGGTTTTTTTTTTATTTTTTGTCGAAAAATATTTTTATGTGATCTTTATATTGACGATTTGATCTGATTGAGGAAAACTAAAAATGATCAAAACTGATGTATGTCGCTCATTTTGTCGATTTTAAACGGACCAGGAGAGGCGGCAATTCACAGCCGGCAGGTTGGAGGGCGTAACTTACTGCGCGAGGGCAGATCGCGAATCAGCGATCGCATTTGAAGGTTATCAGTCCACTAAAATACAATATCTTAACAAATGAGGCTAGAGGAAATTCTAAAAACATTAAGAAAGATGATATTTACGAAAAAGTTACATATAGTCAGTAAAAATTGTTTTAGTGGCAAAAAAATATGAAATTTACTCGTTGGTAGACATGGTGATATTTTTACAGATAATCCGTATTATTTTCGTAATTCGTGTTCTGTTAAGTCTTACGCAAAGAAAACACTTACATTAAAGATGTTGTCGAAAAACGTCGACCGGGCAGCTGGCTTATGCGGGGCTCCATCGGCACCTGCAGATGCCTTCTCTACTGGAGTAGGTGCTTCAGTTTGAACGTCATTTGAGGCCGGCGCTGAGGTGGCAGCTGGGGTACTACTGGGTGCTACCGGCGCAGCTGCAGCTGTCTTAGATGACTGCGCTTGGCCTGCAAGTCCTATGTTAATAGTACCGGTTCCATAAGTGACGAAACTGACTCCTTACTCACCAATTTTGATGTTATTGTTGAGGAACTGGTTGACAGCTCGTAGGACTGACGTAGGTATCTGAGAAAAACAAAGAAGGAATTATTCCAGTGTAGTGAAGATTAGTGGCTACTTTAACGAGAGTAAACTTACGTTGAAAATGTTATCGAAGAAGGTACTGACGGTGGCAGTGGGTTTGCTAACAGGTGTCGCACCTGTACCAGCGGGTGGGTCTGCCCGAGTATCAGCCGAATTCGGTACAGGCACAGGCTCTTGGGTCGATTCAGGTTTTGAACCTGATTCAGTCTGCAGGACAGAGGAAGCGAGCATTAGGTCTATTTAATCCTTTCGGCTATTTTCGTCCCTTTGCAAAAGGTTAACGTCAAAGTCATTTCGCTTGTACCAACAACTCTAAATTTGAATCAGTGAGTGGCTCTGACAGTGAGATTCAGTGAATTTTCACTGATTCTCAGAGATTTTCTTTCATTCAAAATTTGAGAGAAGTCATTGTTTCGCAAAAAGCATTAATATATCGGTTCCAAATTTCCTTTATTATTTAATACGTAAATCGAAAATATCTTGCTAGTTGTTTTAACCCGCTACCGCCCAGCGATGCCGTTCGGAAACAGAAAAAAAAATACTTTAGAGGATCTTTTTAGTTAAGTATTGTCACAATTGAAAAAAATATGGCACCTCTAGAAACCTGAAATTTCATAACTTGGGCATTTTCCAAAGCGTAAAATCGCGTGATTTAACGGGAGAAACCCTTCCAATTTCTCCAAAGCTAAATTTATCTTCAAATACTTAAGGCTCTTATGGGTCAAATGCTATATTTTCCGTAGTCTTCACAAAATAACTCATGTTGGCCTTGGTTTCATGTGAGCCGAACTTTGCACTTATTAAAACCCCATAACATGCTCTGATTGTTTTGAGAACTTTTATCAGCCTTTGGAAACTCTAAAAAAGTCTGTTTGAACGCACTCAGCAATTCTCGCAAAATTTTCAAAATTGTTTTATGTGAAAAAAATTATCGGAAACCGAAAAACAAAACAAATCATCAAGCCAATGACATCGTAGTGCGATTACAGCATTTCTGAGCATTTTTCCTTGAGCGTGGGAAAAGAAAAGTATGAACAGTTTAAGGAGCCAAGGTTTCTTGGAAACGAGCTCGCTAACGTGATAAAGGCCCTTGTTAAAATTTGAAAAAGTACCTCTTTGTCCGGTCTCGCATTCCAGAACACACCCAGAGTGCACAACACACGTTTTTGCACAGTAGGAAATGAGCGTCGTCCTTCTTCCTCCAAACCACAACTCATTTAAATGCAGCAACGCGTCCCATTCTTGGCAGACAGTTCACACATCGAAAAATCGTAAACTGCACTTCACTTCCGCGTGAATCCAATTTTAAAAACAATTGTGACATTTTTGTAGCCATTTTCTATCATCCAGGAGCATTGCGTGACGCTTTTAATCAGTGTCTTTGCATCTAGAAATGCAGTAAGAAATGCTCGCATTTTTTTCGCCCTTGTAGTAAGTTCTTCACATTCCGCTTTTCCCTCTTTGTTCGTTTTTCCACAAGATGTTAACCATTGGGATGTGTTTCTTCGCGGTTTTTTATTACATATTATTATTTTAATATAGTCAAAAAGCATTATTTTATTTATAAGATTTATTAAATTTTGAAGTAATTTTTTCGACGAATCTCCAACATTGTGATAAAGGATTTGGAAGGGCATTTAAATGCGACCGTTGAATAATGCGTGGCCAAAATGATGCTTTTAACGGTTGCGAAGTCTGAAACCAGAAAAATCTCCAAGCTAATGCGTTGTTCAACTGTTGCCAAAGTTTAGGATCGTTCTTAAACTACGTCACCTTAATGTTTGAGCTCTCCCTGGGTTCCTGGGTTATACGTTATCGTTAGAGGACAACCCTTTCAAGCTTTTGCATATAGTTAAATTTATTATTAATGAAAAATACGCCATTGTTCGTCTAGAACTCTGACGCCCATTTGACGTAATATCTGAAGACAACGTTTTTTGTTATTTCATGGGAATGTGCCTAAGTTACTCATCCTTTTCTCCAGACACTTGAGGTAGTTAACGTAAGAATCTATCTTAATTTACTGAAGAGAACTTACCGTATCCTTAGGAACTTCCTTTTCTGCGGGCGCAGCATTAACCAAAGTAACGACTATTGAGAGAATCAGCACCCAGCCGATTATTTTGCAGTGTCCTTTCATTTTTTGTGGTTTTCTGCAACAATAAAAACAGTTATTAGGCGCTTAAGGAGACTTAAGATGCGGCTTCAATAAGCGAGACTTAACCTTAGAATACTAAACAATAAGTTCGTCCGACGTGCCTCCAATACTAATGAGCTCATTTGACTTACAGTAATAAGTTTTTGTGTGATAGACATTTTTTATCCCAATAAAAAACTGGTTCTCCTGCAGACTAGCCTCTGGGAAAGGACGTTTCCCTAGTTTGAGAATCCCTTTAGCATAATCATCCATATACGTAGGCCCACACGAGAGAACCTTCGACGTATTTTTATTTATAAAGATATCTTGAACATGTATAACGCAACGAATTTGTTTACATATGCGAATATCCGAGGATATTAGCGATACTATCCGTACACGCCTGGATGCCTTTATGGATACCCGCTTAACGATTAGGATTCACAAGATGGAACAGGGCATCCATCTTGATAAACGAAAATGTATCGTTTGCCAGGTTGGACCGCTGTCCATGCTCTAGGACGAAGTATGTTGATGTTCCGTGACCTTAGACTATTTATCACTTGACACGTTTAGGTCCATGATCGTCGCACCTGTCAAGGTGAAAGGCGGCTTGGAAATCATTTCACCGCCTCAAAACATCGCAGCCTTAGCGGAATGAAAGGCAACGCTGATGAAAGACTTGCAACGAAATCTTGGGGAAAGATCGAATTGGTCGGTGACTCATATCGCATGATTGACATTTCGAAACGACTTATTCTGAGCGGTTTGCTCGCAGTTTCGAGTTCTTTTCCTCGACTTAAACTCCAAATCCAAAAGGACAACTCGGTGAACAAAATACTTTTCTGATTAGTGTAAAGGGACTTAAATTAAGACAAAATCTTGTGACAGAATCCAAAACATTCTCCTATCTTTTTTTTTTTTGGTAGGGAGTATGTTTTTAAATTGTGTTGATTAAAGGAATTTTACAATTACTTGTTCTGACGTTTATCGGACATAAAATTATGAGAAATAATGTGGATTTCTTGCGGAGACTTCAACGCAAGATCCAAGTTCTCTACACGCTCCCTTTGCAAAAACTTTAACATCAAAATTATTTCGCATGTCAATACTAAATCCCCATATTTTCGCGAAAAAGCAATAATTTATCCTTCCTTTGAGCTCGTTATCTAACTCATCCTTATTTTCTTTCGGTATCGTATTCTTTCATAACGTCACGTAATCGAATCCATCCGAAATCGGCCAACTTTTGCTTTATTTCCTCTCTAACCCTTTACAAATTTCCATCCAAACCTTCGGAAACCTAATTTAATTTGATAAGGAATCCATGAAAAGAGGAGTTTTCAAAAATGAATTTTTATCTAAAAACTAATACGAAAAGTATCATATTGCAACCATGCCACGAGGTCACCTGTCCTTCAGCTTATTGTTGTAAATCTCTTACAGAGGAACCGCCCGTATTTACGTACTCTTGGCTGATAGTACAGTGCTGACATCGGACTCAAAGTGTGAATCTTAGGCCAGTGTCAATGGTCCAATCGTTTGCTCATATTATCACAACTTCTACTGTATATCCTCTTAGTACGTTTGCGCAACAAATAGGTACAGGTAATATTTGCTTGGTGAAGGAATTTGGTAGTTATGAGTCACCTTGTTCAAAGATTCGACGAATTTACAATTTCCTGTTTTAGAAAATTACGTGTGTTTACCACTTTGCCCCGAGTTTAACTTTCTCAGAAGGTTACCAGTTCTGTCTATGTTAAATTTAAGCCACCCCAATCAGCACAGCTTACAATGAAACTTGTTAAAACTGTTGTAAGGGGCAAACAGTTTAGTCTGTTATGTTCCATTCTATTTCCTTATCAAATTATGGGTAAATAAAATATAAGAAAACTTTAATTACTTTAATAAGATAACTTTATTATCAGAAATTGATAGTTACCTGGTAATGAAAACGAAATTGCAACTACTGAAAACGTTTGTTTACTTTTAAGTTACCACTTGCATTGACTTAGAAGCTTTCATCTTAGTGTGGGTACCTACAATATTGAATCACATGGGGAAATCCTGATCCTAAAACACAGATATTTTTTGCTCTTTGGAGTCAACGGCCTTTCTGATTGCGTCCGGGTACCGGTACCAAAAATTACGAAACTGCAAGGCACTCATTTTGAAACATAAGTACTCGATGACTCATCCATAATGAATTCTTTAAGTGACTCAAAAACTCGACTAGCTGCACTCGGTTCGCTTGTGACGAAAGTCCCAACTCTCAACGTAATTTATCGACGGTCCCTCCGTAAGAAAAACTAGTTTGTACTGATGCGACCTATTATTAAGCTAGGTTACTGTATGCAAAAGAGACTGGACAGCATTATTCGCTGAAACGCAAATTCCAGTCCATGTGCTCAGACATGAACAGTTCGAAATAGATTTCGGTTACTTAATTTGGTAGCTATGAAAGTACCATAGTATGCAATATTATTCCCTGCGTCTACCAACAATAGG
>Ga0058701_10002493_pt1:0-12500 | contig 14012 bp, 13 predicted proteins | sample AgamicOrMae_FD_97039 | JGI IMG/M metagenome (GOLD analysis project Ga0058701, IMG submission 97039) | Agave microbial communities from Guanajuato, Mexico - Or.Ma.e | ecosystem: Host-associated > Plants > Phyllosphere > Phylloplane/Leaf | place: Guanajuato, Mexico | collected 2012-06-04 | reverse complement strand
CTCCTGGGCGCCTTCGCCTCGCCCGCGTTCTTTGGCTCCCGCTTCTTCTTCTCCTTGGGAGCTTTCGGCTCTTTTGGTGGCTTGGGGGCTTTCGGCGCTTTCGGCTCCTTCGGCGGCTTCGCTTCTTTGGGAGGTTTAGGTGCTTTGGGTTCCTTTGGCTTCTTCGGCCTAGGTTTCCTGAAACAACACACCATTTACAACTTCTCCAACTTCACGATTATCCAGGGTGTTGGGCGATTTTTTAAAAGGCAAATAAACACTTTTTCAAGGGTAATTTTTCCTACAGACGTTTTCCTCTTCCATGAAGAGCAATTTTAATCGACCTTTGAACTAACTTTCGGAGCAAAGCATAACTTTTTAGTAAAATAAATCATTTTTTCGAAGGGTCCTTCAGCCAGTTCAAAGTGTTGCTGGTTTCGCCGCTAATTGGTGATCATATCATCGGTCCGCAAAGAAACAATATTTAACAAATGAGACTGACAAAGAAGGATCTTTAAAATAGTGACAAAATATACGGAAAAATGATAAATAAAGACAAATTGTTCATGACAAAAGTGATAAGAATAAGTATGGCAGCCCCGAGGCTTTTTCAAGAGTATTCCTCACTTAAGGCTTTCTCCAGGTTTTCAAGGATACAAAGGTTGCCAGACACCCTGTATTCACTCTGAATGAAACAGTGGCAAGTTAAATTTCCCTTACAATGTAATTTCTTCGTGATTGCTGGAATTTCAGCGAGGCATGTCATGGCGCTGCTCGAACAACGCCCTCTAAATCTTAAGTGCTAATACAGGTAGTATAAAGCAAAGTAAACAGAGCAATGATTTCTTTTTTAAAAAAGGGTCACACACTACATTTGAGTTTGTACAAGTGGAAAAAACTTGATTGAACTCACCTAGGTGCCTTCGGCTTTTTTCCACTTGCGTCCAGTTGAGCCATTTGTTCGTCGGTCAGCGGTCCCCCTGGCATCCCAGGCATGCCTGGAGGCATTCCCGGAAGCATTCCCGGAGGCATGCCCGCCATCATGCCAGGCGGCAAGCCAGGCACCATGCCCGGAGGCAGACCCCCAGCCAAGCCAGGAGGCATACCCGGGGGCAGACCGGGAGGCAAGCCAGAAGGCATTCCAGGCGGCATCCCTGGGGGCAGACCCACCATCCTGGGAGGTATGCCGCCCATCATTCCGGGCTCCAGAGCCGGAGGGGATTGGCCCATGGGCTGTTGGTGCATCATGTGGGGGGACATGATCTGCTGGGGCGGCTGAGACGGGGGAGGTTGGGCCGGGGGAGGCTGCGCCGCCTGCGGGGCCGGTTGGCTCTCCGACGAGCTCTCGGGAGTGGCGTCGCCGTCAGAGAAGCTGGACTGCTGCGGCGGCGCAGGCGGCGTTGGCTGAGAGGGCTGTTGGGGCGGCTGCTGGGGCGGTTGCTGCGCGGGCGACGGCGGCCCTTGCGCCTCTGGTTCGGGTACCGAGTTCTGCGGAGGGGAAGGAGGTGATTGTTGGGGGAGGGATGGCGGCTGTTGGGGCGACGGCTCCCCGCCCGATGCTTCTACTGATTGTTCGTGCGCTGCTTGGCTCAGCTGAGGAACTTCTGCAGGCGGCGCGGACGATGCACTGCCATGCTCGCTGCCGCCGTCGAACGGCGCGGACGGCTCCGCGGCTGCCTCCAAGGCTGGCTTCGGCGTCAGCGCCTCGTTGGACGCGCTGCCCATGCTGGCCATTGTTTCAGTCGGCATCTGCGGCGTCAGCGGGGGAGGTTGCGACGCCGCCATGTTCGGCTCTGGCTGCGGCGTCATCGGCTGCTGTTGCGGCGGTGCTTGCTGGGGTGGATGCTGTGGCTGGAGAGGCGGCGCTTGCGAGGGCGTCTGCATCATGGGTCCCAGCCCGGGGCCGGGGCCCGGACCGGGGCCCGGGCCGGGCCCGGGGCCAGGGCCCTGCTGCTGGGGCTGCGCCATGCCCTGCTGGGCCATCTGCTGGCTCGCCTGCCCGCCCATGTGGCCCATGTGCCCTCCTAGGTGAGGGCCCATCTGCTGCTGCGACGCCATCATCATCGGATTCATGTGCGGGGGCATGTGGCCGGCCAGATGCGGGGGGATCATGTGGGGCGCCTGTCCCATCTGCATGTGCTGCGGCGGCATGCCGGCGCGGTACTGGGCCTGGCTGTTGACGGGGTCGGGCGGCCCGACCGGGGGCCCCACCGGGGGCCCGACCATGCCGTAAGGAGACTCCTCCATCTGGTTCACCATCATCTGCTCCGCCTGGGCCTTCTTGGATCGGCTCTTCTTGGCGCGGGGCGTGCTGGACTTGGCCCGTCCTTTGCCTCTCGTCGGGGGTGCGGCGGGAGGGAAGGCCGACGGGTCCATGGGCCCGTAACCGTACATCGGCCCTTGGAGAACACACTGGGGCCCGCCGTTGCACCGGTCCGTCATCTCGTGGCGCTGCAGCATCGACAAGCGGTTCTGGAGCCTCGAGATCTTCTCATGGTGGTTCGGCCCGGCCGGGATGCAATAAAGCTCTTGCAGCTGCTGTTGTAGCGCCGCCATCTCCTGCTGGTGGCTCACGGGCCCTGGGAACGGGTATTCGCCCGGGCCAGGCATGCCCATGCCCATGGGCGGCTGCGGCGGCGGGGCCTGCGCCTGGCTGCCGTACATGCCTCCATGGACGCCGTGGCCACTGCTCTCCATGCCTCCCGGCGCGTACCCATGGCTGGGCCCATGGCTCGGCCCATGGCCCGGATGCATCTCCTTGCCGTAGCCTCCCATGTAGCCTCCATAGCCGCCTTGCTGTTGCATGTTGCTGCTGTAGTTCATGTTGGCGTGGCCATGGCCGTGGCCCATCATGGCTGCGGCTGCGGCGGCCGAGTCTGCGTTGCTGGAGTCCGTCGGCGGCCCCTGGCCCTGACCGCCGCCTTGGCTCGGCGTGCCGTTCAGCTCTCCGCCGCCCCCTGCTTTGGAGCTGTCCTTATCGCCACTCGCGGCCGCGCCCGACGCCGGGCTGTAGTCCGTGTTCTCAACCGACGCTCCAGACCCACCACTCGCACCTTGAGATGCTGAAACAAATATACGCAAAGACTTGCAACTTTTCCTCTTTCGCCTGCGCCCAGAATAGAACTTACAATTTAAAAGAAGGGGAATCACCCGTCACAGTTTAAATACGTCCTTTCCAACTCGAGAGGGACGCATTGAGATCAGCGGTCGTGTCACGCCAAAATTCGTCACGATTTTTTCAATACTTTTTCAAGAAATTCTTTACAATTTAACAAGAAAAACATTTAAAAACACAAATTTCCGTTTTCAAAATTCGTTCAATTCGTTCCGTAGTCTATCACCTAAGGCAAAAATTGGACCCGTCGTTAGTACTGAAAGGGGAAAATATCCTCAATGCCAATATTATAAGCATAGATTTCGACGCTGTTCTTTAGAAATACGAATGATGGGACACTCGAAGACGAAACCAAGACGTGCCCCAAATTGGAGCCTTGCTAACAGACCGTACTGTCAAGATGAAGTGGGGGCCGCGCCGCTAAGTGGACAAAAAGTCCTCTCATTCAAAACTGATTCAAGCAAACGATCAGGAGTAAATTGATTACTTACAAGAGGAGGGGAGGAGAGTGCTTGTTCGACACTAAGTCTTTTTGCCTAATCTGATTCCAGGACAGATCTTGGGCAAGTTACAAAGCAGCTTTGCGCCATTAAAGAAAGGAATCTGTGACTTCAACTACCGGTTGGTCGATATGTAAAAGCGATTTCTCCGATGGTTCTTCTAGTGGGGAGCTGACGCTAATTCCTCTAGAGCATTTAAGAGGAGGGACGTCTGGGAGGGCTTCCTTACTTCTTCATTGTCAAGCACAAAGGTCCACAACTATCACATCCAATGTAGTGTGGGAGTGGAGAGGGGGAGGTCTGGAAACGGGTGGATCTGGAAGGGAGGGCTTGTCAGTTGTAATCAATGCTTTTCAGTTCCGACAGAGATGAAGTTGGAGGTCGACTTACCGGCCTGCTGGTTTTCCATAACGCCCAGACTGCCATTCATGTTGAAAGGTGGTCGCGCTCCTTGCGAGGGGCCCTGGGAGGGCCACTGCGGGGACAGCGGCGTCCTCGGGCCGATCGGCGACGACTGCGGGGGGCCCAGCTGGCCGCGCGGCCCGTAGCCCTGGTACTCGGCGTTGGGCATCACCATTTGCTCTAGTTGCTGCAGCGTGCTTTGCTGGGGGAAAGACTGTTGCGACGGCGTGGGTGTGGCGGACTTGGGGCGCGGCGACAGAGTGGAGTGGGGGTGTGGGGACAGGGTGCTGGGCTTGGCGGGGGACATTACGGGCCGTGGGGACATCTGTTGGGCCGGCTGCGGCCTCGGGGACATCTGGGGGGACAGCTGGGGATAGGGCGCTCTGTACTGCGGGCTGCTGCCCGGCTGCTGCTGCTGTTGCTGCTGCTGCTGGGGGGGCTGCGGAGCTTTGGGCGGCGCCGGCGCGGCGTACTGCTCCCCGGCCATGGGCCTGGGGCCGAAGCCCGAGTGGCCCATGCCCTGCATGTGATTGTAGCCCTGGCTCGATCCCATGTCGTACTGCATCGCCTGCGGCATCCGCGTGCTCGCCTGGTGCATGGCGCCGTAGTTGGCGTAGGCCGAGCCGGGGCTTGGGTAGCTCATGCCCTGCTGGTACGACTGCCCTGGCTGCTGCGCGCCCGCCTGCTGATTCGACGCCTGCGTCTGCGGGGCTTGCTGCTGGTGGTACGACGGCATGCTTTGGTGAGGGGGGATCATCATCTGCTGGCTGCCGTAGGCCGGCTGCTGCTGCTGTTGCTGCTGCTGTTGCTGGGGGGCCTGCGCCTGCCCTTGAGGGGACATCTTGGGATCCTGGTAGTTCATGTGGGGCGCCTGCTGCTGGCGGTAGGCGGAGGGCGCCTGGTAGTGCTGCGGCTGGCGGTAGCCGGCTGCGTTGGGCCCGCCCTGCTGCGCCCACCCCGCCAACTCGCCCATCGCCTGCGTCTGCGATGCGTCCATGGAGTACATGTTGTCCGTCGGCGGCGCGCCCGCCATCCCGTACGGGTACTGGTTGGCCGCCTGCTGAGGCCCCATGCTCCGGACGTAGCCGGCCGGCGGCGCGCCCCCGCTCATGGGCCGCCCCCCGCCGCCGTCCCCGTACCCGGAGTGGTTCTGGTGGAACATGGCCTGTGAAGATGGGTCCATATGGTTAGAGCCCGCGGTGAAGTCCCCCCCGAATGACGAGAGTTTCTGCAGAGGGGATTCCTGCTGGGGGGCCTGCGACGCCTGCTGCTGCTGTTGCTGCATGTACGCTTGTTTCTGCATCGCCGCGTCCATGTGGCCGTACGGTTGCTTCTGCATGTAGGCGCTTTTCTGCAAGGTCCCGTCGCCCTGCTGCTGCTGCATGTTGGGGTAGCCATGCTGCGGCGCGCTCTGCTGTTGCGGGCCTCCTCCTTGCTGCCTGTACTCTGTCGACGCCCCGGCTCGGGGCGCTCCGGTTGCCGGGTCAAAGTTGTCGGATCCCAGCTCTGGCAACCCGTCCAGCATACTTCCACCGACATCCTCTCCGAACAGGTCGTATGTGTCCATCCTCTAGACCTGGCCACAGACTCTGCTGAGAGCAGCAGGAAGCGTGAGGGACGAGGGAGCCACGTATACCACTCCCATGGTCAATCCAGCCGCCTAATGCTAGCGCCACGCACCACTCCTTTCTGCAACAAATCACACGCACCAATCAAAACCACGTCATCTCTTCAGCCTCTTACCCACCCCGAAACGGATTTTCCACTTTTCGGTTCCAACTTCAACAACAGCGAGTATAACGAGGCACCTAACCTAACGGTTGCCGAGCTTGATACTGCCGCGACTATAGTCGCGCGAAGAGCTACCGAGCAACTAAGGCGGACTTTCGAAGCGGCGCGAGGCTTTGTAACGATAGGTTTGGTTGGATGCACTGTGCCTAAGCTAAGCAACCAAAGGCAGACAGCAGACATTTTCAATTTCCAGTGCATTCAGTTCAATGGTGTGTTTCAAAGAATTACAACGAGAGATACGAGCATTCGTGCCATTCCTTGCAATACACATCGACCGACTAAGCACTAAGTCCACACTGACCGTATTCGAAACACACCGTCCAATAACAAAATAGAAGCGTACTGAACGCCCAAAGTGAACCTAACTTTTAACATCAATTAGGTGCTCCTTCAAAACGTTTCCTCTTATTTTTTCGCACATGTTTTACCCACTAGCTACCCACGTGAGCACCTCCCATCAACTGCATGGAATGTAAATACTTGTGTTGATAATTTCTTTTGAAAAAAATGAGCACGTAGCTGGATACCTTTACATAAAAATTTGCCTTCTTTTGATGAACATTTTGGAAATGCTGCGAGAAATGTTCGTTAAGCATGCATAGGTTGATAAAAGTATTTTGAAAAGTAGTTTTGAGATTACCGATAAACGAGATTTTAAGCCCGAGCAAGATGCAAAATTAGTTACCGGTACATGAAATTCCGTAAGTAATATTGTGCTGAAATGGAAAACTTTTAAGTTCAGTCTTTTCCGGAAGATTCCTAGGTATTTCCAAGTTCGCTGAACTCCTAATGGTAAACCAGCTGTTTCTGTCATTAAAGTGTAATCGTCGCTCATGAGCACGCAAAAATATGAAATCGAACGGTTATGATTTTTATTAACTCTAGTAATTAAATTAATTGAAGCATTTCTGGTTTTTCTTTCGTTCTTTTCCGGTATAACATACAAAAGCAATACTCCAAACCCAAATCGCATTGGGCATAATGAGCGCGAGGGTGCTCGTCTTCTTAGACGGTTAAAAGTAAAAAAGCACAGATGCTTCAAAATCGAATAACCTCAAGATGAAAACGACGATTTTTGACATATAGTAACAGCAATCCTTCTGACAAACTAAACTGACACTTCTGAACTTATTTGAGAATACAATGAAGCTTAACAGCTGCTTTATGCTGAATTGCGTTAATGGTACTGACACGAACAACATGTCCTTCAGGTTTCACAGGAAAGTAAAAAAAAAAAGAAAAGATAATAATAATAAAAAATAGAACGAATTCGACAAAGAAAACATTGTACATTGTGTTCACGTCAGTCACACTTCGACGAACGTTACAAAGATCACTCCCGGTCTTCCATAGCTCTTCTTGTTCTACTGACAAAAAATTAACGCAATTTTCTCGGTATTAGTAGGGCATTAACAAGTGACACGAAATATGACTGTAGTTTGCGGGTAAATCGCCATTCCATTGTGCGGCTAATCAACTAATTAAGTCGGCCACTTTAAAGATGAATCAATACATACTCGAACCTTTCCCGGAAAAAATATTTTCTTAGTCGTTTCACTAATATCCGCCGCGCTACGAAACTTTCCTCCGATGCCCAGAAACGCGGCAACCTTGGACAAGGAGAAAATCGCGGAGCCGGCTCCTAAACTGGCACAGCTGATCTGAGTACCACAGAATACTTTCCTCACCAATTACACCCAATTGAACATAAATTACAAATACACCACATCGATGACATGATGTCACAGCCCAAGGGGAAAAGCTATACGCTTACACTTGCATTTCACTGTAATCGCTATAACCTCTCCCCCTAGGACATGCATAAGTCTTCTTTCTTCAGCTATCAAGCCAACAGGATACAAGTAATTTTCCATGAAGCCTCATAATAAACAAAAACACAAGGTTACATCTTCCTCTCTAAATAATTTCCAGTAACCCTACTGACATAATCTCTGATACAACATAACATTCTATACTTGCTTAACTTGTAGAGAGTAACACCCCTCATATTGCTTTACAAGTGGCTAACATTCTCCCTGTTACTTTACAACCACCAATATTCACTTTGTAATTAAACCTCAGTACCAAAATGTAATAATGAAAACAATAAGAAAGCTATATATTAAGTAGGCTATCTTGACAGAGTGACGCTGATGCAAATCTTAGGTGATATTTACACTTCCAAAAATTCCATTATTTACAATGGTATCAATTTTTAGAACAAAATCTAACAATATCTAAAAAAATAGGCCTTATTAACTGAGAACCAAACTTACACAGATACAAGTAGGTAATTAGGGCTTAATACCTGGGGCAGCAAAGTTTGTTCAGCTGAGAAAAGTCATGATTCAATATGAGATGCGGTACCTCGAAAATTAACACGGTATCCCGTTTTCATTCCACCCAAGCAGCATTCTCCACAAGAGATTACGGCTCACACTTGAATTAATAGGTACCATTGCCGTCCGAAACGTTAGCCTACACTCGCATTACGTGTCCGAAGGGGACTATATCATAACCAAACCTCGTCTATCTCTTTGCCATTTAGTGGCGTTCCGACCGAAACAAAGTGCGGCAGAGAATGAGGCCGATCCTCGACTTAAGTAGGTAACCCCAAACTACTTAGCAGAAGCACACTTGAGCCGAGCGTCGCTGTTAGGTTATACGGGAACAGAATGTTCCGATTCACGGTAAACACTCAAAATAAAGACTGAAATCGGAGACTGACGATGCTAAAAAGTCCCCTTCGATCCAGTTTCCCGATCGTCGACTCAAAAATGGCGAAAAAAAAATGTGGCATAATTGAGGTGGCGAATGATGAGGGCTTACCTCAACGATACATTGACACCCGAATGACAGCACAAACACAAATACACAAACTCGCCGCATACGCGCTGCCCACAGCAAATTCAGGGCGAATTACGATTGGGGGCAAATAAAGTCCGGGGTACTGACGTTCACTTGACATCCATGTCCTGTTTGGTGGCTAACTGTAGGTGAGCCTGCACTTCAATCGCACGTATCGTACAATGGCATTAAACTCGGCGATGGACGACTGCACCTTTAACAGCGGATTCTGTTGCTTTGCTTGCTACAGTCCCCGACCGATCACTTACAGCCATCACTAATAAGACTGCACTTGCTCCCGACATGGTCCATGTTCAAGTAGAATGCGGGCAAAGAACAATGAACTTGGAGAAGTGATCGCCATTTGAAGTGTCCTCATTCGGCCTCGTCCCCTCGCTCGGCTTGGGTGAGCCGAACCCGAAACATTGCGCTCCTATTTCGCACTTGGGGCGCCGTTTCACTCGAAACCTAGCATAGACGTAGCTGCGGTCTCGCACTATACAATTCCGTCACCAAAATACACCTTTACTTACAATTGTATTGAATCCAAAGCTTTCAAGTTGAAATTTTAACGAAACCTCGCTTCTTCCCACATCTTACTTTCGGTATCATACAAAATAGCGAATAGTGCTTTGAAAGCGTCAACCTAATTGGTCTGAATGATGTTATCTCTATGCGTTTTTCCTTAAAACACAACCAATCAGGTGATATCTTACATGCGTGCCCTACAGATGTGGATTCCGAACAACCAATGGCGACTTAGCGTTTAGAAAAGTAGTTACCCAGAATGCTTAGCGCGCGCAGCGGACATATTTTTCTGTAAATTGCTATTGCGCGAGGGATGAGGACGAAAAATAACATTTTTGAGATGATTCTTATCACTAGAAATAAAACAATGGAATGTATGACAACTTACTTTTGTCTGATAAGCATGCAACCGCATAAATGTCCAGTATAACCTTTCCTGTGCCCGCAGCAGCCGACTTCAACTTCTCACTACACTTACAAAGCTACTTCTACTGAGTAAAAATAAACCCGTGTGAGCTGTAACGATAAAATGTTAAAGGGCACTTTTTCTCACATGATTTCACTAAAATATTAGTTAGGTTTCACACATCTGTTATGATTGTGCTCCTTTTAAAATACGGTTTAATAACATTTTATATGGTGCTGCTAAAATGGTCATGCCCCGGTGAGAGTTTTGTGAACTACGATACAACCAATTCCAAAGAGATTCCAAAATCAGGAATCGTAATGAGTGCATTTGCAATACCATTTCGATTCAAAGTAAAAATCAACACGTGAAATATTTTAATTTATTCTGACGAACTCAAAATGGTGGAAAGACGTCAAAAAAATTATTAAAAGTTAAAAGGTTTGAACTTTAACTAGAGCCGTCATTTGGCAAGTTCCTCCAAAAGGATATCCGGAAAATTGAACAGCGGGAAATTTAAAAAGCCACACAATATTCAAATAAAGAAAAAAAATGAGAGAAGGCCCAGTCCTTATCTCATGAATCAACTTCATACTCGCTTAGCAGAATTCTTAGGTCAGATCCAGTAACGTGCTACCTGAGTGTGACGAAAAGTATACCCTTTTATTACTTTAACTGGTCGATATGATAGCCTCCTTTCCGCGCAGTCTTAGAAAAGCGAGATATCCGCTAAATGTTATTTCTGTATCCCTTGAGGATGATAATACTTCACAAACATCAGGCTGCAAGCTAGTAAAAAAAGTGTAAAAAAAAAAGTGAAATGTCTTAGAGCGCGTTTCCCCCTTGAAGTTTAGGTAGTTCCAAGGGAAAACAAAATGAGTGAAAATTGTAGGGTGAATTTTGCTTTATTTCTCTTAAAAGTAACAGCTTGAACACATCCATGGTTGTTAGAGACTTTAACATGTGTATACAGGCAAATTATAAAATCACAAATCCTTCAGTCTAAATGCGCTATTAAAAAGGGCTAACTTAATTTACATGGACGTGAATAGAGAAATAAATTTCCACGGGTGTTCTATCACATCAAAGAAATACTGACAGAAAATCCTCTGCAATGCGCCTCCGATTTGGTTTCTCTATTTTTTCTAGAAATTCCTTCCAGGAAACTTCAAGAATCCTATGTATGTGTGCACGGAATAGTATGTTCCAGGATCGCTTTACAGAAATACCGGTAATGACTTTGACGTGTTAATTTAAAAAATATAAGTATACCCGATGGACAGAACGAAATGACGCACATGTGCGAATCCGAAGGTTTGTCCTCCTCATTCATGCCTTCGAAGGTATCGGTTGATGCGTGCGGCCGGGAAGGTAGGCAAAAATTAGTTCGTACACCAAAGCGAAATTGATGAGCGGTACATAAACACTTTTATAGTGATTTTGATTCTCCGACAGGTATTCAAAAGATTCCCCCTCGAAAAAAAAGCCCCAAGAACGATCAGGAACGAGGAAAGGCTGAGTGATGCAGCGACCTCCGAACCTTAGATATTTACCGTTTGTGTAAGAAAAATGAAGATTAAAAAAATCTTAGGCGTACAGGCTTTGACAGAAGGTCCTTCCGGAAACTCGCACATGCGCATCTGAATATTACTGAGTGTAATGAAGTTGACATTGGGGAAGGTTTAAATGCAATCATTAGTAAATACTTTAACCAGAAGCAAAACATCTTCCTTTATTTTATTTCTGCTCTCAGAAAGGGAAAGAAGGTGAGTGATTCCTATGACTATTTACAAATGAACATTGTTTCATGACATGAAATAAAACTACCTCACATTGTTTTAATTACACATTCATATATATAATTTTATTTATATTAAAAACAAAGGGCAGCTGCACAAAGGTTTTAATTTCCTTAGTTACAAGTTAAGAAAATAAGTCGTAGCACTTTGTATTGTGTAAAAAGCCTGTACTACAACATAACTATTTTGGTGCTTAAATAATTTACAGGGTTTTGTGTTGCCAAATTTTGATATTAACTAACCAGTTGGGAAAAAAAATTGGATTGTTCAATAAAGTAAATACTGGATGCTTAACTTATCCAAATATACCACCCTGAGATCAATATCTCTTGTAACACAGAAAGTCTACTTTGAATACAAAAATAAACTAGATACATTAAAAAAAAAGGTACATTTTCTACAAAGGGTGGGAAATTTTTGACAGCTAAAATCTGCCATTGCAGTTCCCTTTACCATTAATAATTTGTGTAATACATTAAAAGGTGGGCTGTTATTCATCTGATTAATCTTAAAGCAAACCAGATGAGAAAGGAAAAAAATTAACACAATGTCTGTGTTCTTATAGATGATGCATCATTGCACAAGTATGCTGAACAATCTGACACACGCACAGCAAATTTCAATGGATGCTGAAAGCATTCTCCTCAAAACCTGATATGTAAAAATGCTTTTTCATCATCACGGTTTAAAATTAGACCTTCTAGCATTACAGAGGTGAACAACAACTCAAAGTTTTTTTTGGGGGGAAATGATGCCAAAATATAAGAACCACAGACGACCTAAGCAAAATGCTAGCATATGGACACTACCAGAAAAGAGACACACACTTGATATGGTTGAGAGAAAAAATAATTTGTTTCCAATTCAAACTTGTTTAGCCATGAGGGTCTTCACTCTCATGCTTTAAAGCAGAAAAATTTTGACACAAAATTTAGTTTTCACAATCAACCATGAGGTTTTATAAAATATACCAGGTCAAGTCAATCATGCTGAAATGATTTTATAATGTGAGAGGTATCTGTGAAATACAATCTTACTTTGACATTGGACTCAACATTTCTTCTCTCAAAACATTTCTATAACAAAACCTTACACACAATCAATAACCATAAAATCAGAAGCTTTAAAACTAA
>Ga0058701_10002492_pt1 | contig 14014 bp, 11 predicted proteins | sample AgamicOrMae_FD_97039 | JGI IMG/M metagenome (GOLD analysis project Ga0058701, IMG submission 97039) | Agave microbial communities from Guanajuato, Mexico - Or.Ma.e | ecosystem: Host-associated > Plants > Phyllosphere > Phylloplane/Leaf | place: Guanajuato, Mexico | collected 2012-06-04 | reverse complement strand
GAGGAGGAAAGAGTGGGGGAAATTTGGAAAGTCACTGAAAATGCAAGCGGCGCATACATTTTGTATTTTTGACCCGCCAAAGTCCACTTTGTGGTGGAAATCTATTCAGCAGCATTTAAGTGGTTCTCCTAGTGGGGTTGAGTTCAAAATACTCCCCTATCCCCACCCCAAATAGGGGACATTAAAAGTTTTAGCTTTAGAATGTGTCCGGCATACCTTTTTCGTTGATTTAAGGATCGGCTTATTTTAATACTAAATTTTTTAGATGCACTTAAGGTAGTCGAAAAAGCAGTCGGGAGGGAGGGGAGCTTTTTGAAAAAATAAGCAAAGTAGCGTGCGGCACATACTTTCGTGTATTTCGTGAATATAGCTGGAACGATCGTTCATGTCGAAACATTGGTAGGGGTATTTTCAGGTGTCATAGGGAGGGGAAGCATTAAAAAGTGCCCCCTCTCTCCCCCTTTGTTTTGCTAATTTAAGGCCTCTAATAATTTTCATATCAAAATAAGCCGCAGCCGATCCTAAATCAAGAAAAATAATTGTGTGCCGGACACATTCTAAAGCTACTTTTAATGTACCCTATTTGGGGGTGGGGATGGGGAAGTATTTTGAACTCAATTCCATTTGGAGAACCCCTAAAATGCCCCTGAACAGATTCCCACCACAAAGTGGACTTCGGCGGCTCAAAAAAACAAAATGTATGCGCTGCTTGCATTTTCAGGGACTTTCCAAATTTCCCCCACTCTTTTCTCCTCTAAAAATTGTGCCTATGTAATTTTCGAGGGCGGAAATGGATTCCTTGACCCAAAAAACACGACGAATGAATAGTTTGGTACCCGTTTAGATCAAGGTTGGGTTTACCCGAATTGTTTACCGAACCGAGGCAACCTTGCACCTTTTTCCAATGCATTTTAAATGCGGTTTATTTCGAAACTTTGGCAACAATTAGCTCCATCAAAAGTGGTCCGATCGAGCTCTCGTAATTAGGCACGAGGCGTAGCTAAGTAGCCTCTTGCGTTCGGTCTCGTTTTTTTAAAATGTTTTTCTCACTAAGTGGCATCATTTGAGCCCTGATCACAATAACTTTTCGAAAAACGTTCATTTCGTGCACACCCTAGCGCAAGCAAGTTTAGCTTAAAGCTAGCTTAAGCTCGCTCAGCTTGCGCTACCTAACCTGAGGTCTCGCAACCATGAGAGACCAGTCGCGCAATGATGTCGAACTAGTCTCGCTTCCTGAGAGATCTCAACTATGGAACTTAAAAATGTGAAAATCACATAGTGAGCGCAAACCAATGTATGCACTTTGTTCTGTATTATTCCAGATATTCCCTTGCTTATTGGTGCTTATGACTCGAAAAGACCGTGCGTCTTACAAGACCCTTTTCAATTACATACGCACTACTTTAGTGCCCGGATGGACTCCAGAAGTAGCAAATGTGGACTGAGTCCTCCCTGCGGACGGCTATTCGCAACCAGTTCCCGGATATCCGTATTGTTGGGTGCCATTTTCATTTTTTTGGCTTGTTTAGCAGGGTCCTTCCTTTATGTTTTTAGCCATAGGTTTCCTTGTTCCATGTAACGTGTTTTCGTTAAATTGTTTTCTACTTGTATTCAACTCGGTTTGTTGTCGCGATCTGGCCGTGTCGGTTATGACAATATTGTACCTGATTATTGTTTTTTTTTTTTGTAATACGAACAGAGCTGTGATTAGCAAGTCTGATTTGTATTTGTATGTATTTTGTACAAAAAAATGTAATAAAAAGGGGGGGAGATTGATGTGGTCAGGCCTCGGCTGCCGCTGAGGGCGGAGGCGGAGAGATAAGTCAGTGTGCCAGTAGCCGGTAGCTGGAGAGGTCAGGCCGCACCATTCGAACTCGGTGAACCAGGGATACGTAAGGTGTGTATTTGTATAGTGTTCCCTTATTGTCCCCACACCTCGCCTAGCCACCATTAACGAGAGCAGGCTCGAGGTCGCGCAGGTTAAGCGTAGGTAGGCTTGAAATAAGCCGCGATAGTCTAGACTCGTTAAGCCGCGAGTGCCTTAGGTTAGATCAAGGAGTGATCGTAGCACATACTGGTATTTTTCGTAAGCCGTCACTTAAATGGTGAAAAGCTCGAAGCTTGGGAGACTAAGCTAGGTAGCTCCACGACTCCGCCGACCTATAAGGAGCTTGACAGCTTTCTAGAATGCAGAGTTCGCGCCTTGGAGGCCTTGGACTCACGTGCGCCGTCGCAGCGAACGTCAGCCCCCACCGCCAAGAACGTCGCTGGAGTCGCCTACAAAAAACCATCGTCGGCTAGAGTCCACACATAGAAGCCGTAGCCAGCACAACCTTCTCGTCAGAGACCGCCTTGTGCCTGCTGTGGTGGGGATCACTTCGTGGTCGCTTGTCCGCACTACTTGGCCAAATCCCCCGAATGACGTCCGGAGCTGATAACCGCAAGGCGGCTCTGTTTCAACTGTTTGGGGCCACACCGGCGGCGTGACGAGTGCCGGTCACAGAAGAAGTGTCTTGTGTGCAACCGTAACATCCCACTTCCATTCACGATGCCAACGAACAAGCTTCATCGTCATCGCTTGCGAGGCGTCCAGGCTGTGTGTTAAAACATAATACCCGATACCCGATAAGGTCCATCAGACTAATGGCAAGAGTGGCTATCCTCTAATGTTTTGACAAGTACTCTTTCTACTCTGGTACTCACGTTACTTTTTGTTCCAGCCCGAACCCCATCGAGCCATAGTGCTTCGCAACTATTTTCTTCTGCCAATAGCTCCACACCATCACTAGTGGCTCGGATATTTCTCTTATGTGTTCCTCTGTAAAGGGGGTTTCCGTTAATAACTTGTTACAACTGTAACCTTCTATCCACAAGACCTTTGGGGCACACTCCACGTCTAATAGGAAGACCAATTGCAGGAAATGCTGTCTATCAATCCTCCTCAAGTTCTCGGAAGCTCTTTCCCATTTCTGCAAGTTAAAAAAATTGGGATTAGTGTAGGCCAGTACTTCCATGTTCATTGGAAATAGCGATTCATATCATTAATATTTGCGTTAACACTAGGATGCCCGGGGGGGGGGTCATGACGTTGTTAGAGCTTCTCTGTGTAAACTCGCAGACAGTTTAGGAACCTTTGCTTGTAGCTATTAATACTTCGGCAAAGTTTTGTAGTTTTTTAGATTCCTCGTGAAAAATACTTTCCTGACACCAAGACTCAAGTAAATCGCGTGACAAATAAAGTTTAGGCGTGGCACAAGGCACCTAACCTGCGCCCTGGTCTCAGACCAGGGCGCCCCCGGCGCTACCTCAGGCCAGTCCACGATGCCGAGGGCTCAGTCGGGCGACTCCAACTCTGGCATGAGCCAGTCACACGCCATCGTCCCTCACACCTCGGTAGGCGCAACCCCATCGCTTATCTAGTCTTCTCTTAGCGACTGCCCAGGTAAGGGTAGTTTCTGAAGGTCGTGACATGACCGTGCGGGCCTTACTCGACCAAGGGTCCGAACTCAGTTTTGTCTGCGAGCCCATAGTGCAGACACTCCGACTTCCGCATCAATAATGCAACGTCGCCCTGTCCGGAATAGGAGCAAACGCGCAAACTACTGCTAGGCGAGTGGTGCAACTGACGATTCAGAGCCGGGTCCAACCTGATGAACTACTTGCCTTCACGGTTTACGCACTACCTAGGTTAACTGAAAAGGTACCTGCTACTCCAATTCAGGTAATTACGACCACCTTTCAGGCTTGGAGCTGGCTGATTCTGACTACAACATCCCGGGTGCCATTGACGTCAACCTGGGAGCCAACATTTACGGCCATCTGCTGGTTGAAGAGTTGCGCAGGGGAAGAGTTGACGCTCCAGTTGCCCAACACGGACGTCGCTGGGATGGGTCGTATCCGGATCTGCGGGCGGTAGCAGCCTGAAGAACGTTGCGCCGCGGCAGTCGTTCACCTGTACCCAGAGCTGTGACTTGCATGAAGCAGCCCAGAGCTTTAGGAAACAAGAAGTGCTATCCTCTTATGCCGGCGGTAGGATAACTGTCGATGAGATTCGTTGCGAAGAGCACTTTCGACAGATGCACCATAGAAACGGCACCGGGCGCTATGTGTTGCGCCTCGCATTCAAGAGGAAACCACACACATTCGGCGAGTCCAGAGCGATTGCAGAGAGAACTCTGAACGGAATGTTGCGCCGATTTCAGCGGGATCCTGTGCTGAAGAGTCGTTACGAAGAGTTCCTGGAGGAATATGAAGACCTGTGGCATATAGAGGTCTATGAAGGGACCGATGCTAGTGATTCTTATTATTTGCCTCATCACGGAGTCCTGAAGAAATCGAGCACAACTACAAAGCTTCGCGTCGTGTTCAACGGTAGTCAGGAAACGGCTCTTGGACTCTCACTGAACGACTCGTTGCATCTGGGCCCCAAGATTCAACAAGAATTAGTAGATGTGATACTTCGCTGGAGGATCCCTGGATACGTATTCACGTCCGATGTCGAAAAATGTATCGACAAGTAGAAACATCCTGACGACAGAAAATATCAGTCAATCCTGTGGAAGCAGGATGGAAAAACGGCTCATTTCCACCTAAAACAGGTAACTTATGGGACGTCTTCCGCGCCATTTCTCGCTATTTGCGTTATGCAGCAGCTAGCTATCGACCACGGCGATGCCTTTCCACTTGCAGCGGAAGCGGTGCGTCAAAATATGTACGTTGATTTTCTCGCAGGACAAAATACACTAAGCTCTGTGAAGCGTAAAGTTGAGCATTTGAATAAGTTGCTCATGGCGGGAGGGTTCCGCTTGCATAAGTGGGCCGCGAATTGCGACCAAATCCTGGACGAGATCGACTCGTCTCGCCGAGTTTACGGGGACAAGAAGTTAGAAGACGGTCCTACGATGAGGGCTTTAGGCCTCTCATGGAATCCGGTACAAGACACATTCGTCTTCACCTTTCAGCAAAATTCGGGCACCAACTCTGCGGTTCCGAAGCGGTCAGTGCTATCAGCCATTGCCATGTTCGACCCGCTTGGATGGTTGGCGCCAGGTGTCATCCTCGCCAAGATTCCGCTACAAGAAATGTGGACTTCAAATCTGCAATAGAACGACCCCCTCCCAAACGGACTACGGACGCGATGGCTGGGATTTGATGAGGCGCTCCGGAGCACGCCCTCCTTTAACATTCCTCGCTGGGTTGGTACCGCCAGCGGCTCCATGATAGAAATTCATGGGTTCTCAGATGCTTCTACCTCGGCACTGGGCGCATGCGCACACATCCGAGTCAGTGGAGAAAACTTTCATGCGAAGGTCACTGCTCCTCGCAGTGAAAACGAAAGTGGCCCCACTTAAGAGAGTCACTATTCCTCGCCTAGAATTCTCAGCGGCGTTGCTATTGGCACATCTTGTGATTCGAATCCAAAAAACCTTGAGGATTGAGCATGGACCAACGTTCATGTGGACAGACTTGTCAGTGACGCTGGCTTGGATTAAGGGCCAGCCGTCCCAATAGAAGGATTACGTAGCAAACAGAGTGGCTGAGATACAGGATATGATTCCTCAAGTCCGCTGGTACCACGTGGCTGGCGCGCAAAATGCAGCGGACATCGCCTCAAGAGGCGTTTTCCCAGAGCAACTAAGGGACTTTAAGCCTTGGCGGTGCGGTCCAGATTGGCTCCAGAAGCCGTCGTCATCGTGGCCTATCTTCACAACGCCACCGTCGATCCCCGAGGATGCTGATTTGAAGGTGCGAAGAACCGTAGCCTTGTCGATGCCCAAGCCTTCGACGATGTGGGGCTTGGTGACTGAAAAATCAAGGTTAGAGGACCTCCTACGAGTGACTGCCCGCGTCCCATTCGTAGCTGCCCGATTCAAGAAAGAGGACGTGCAATACAGCCAGGTAGTGACACCTTAACAGCTTGAGAAGGCTCTGAATTTTTAGGACAAGGCTTCGCAGAAAGCGTATTTCGAAACTGAGATAGCAGCTCTGATACAGAAGAAACCGCTTCCCCCTCCCGTTCCCTTATCCGTCTCACCCCGTTTCTTGACGGTGAACGCTTACTACGAGTGGGCGGACGACTGGACCGATCCTCGCTTACGAAAGCAAGCCCCCGAGAGTTCTGCCCGGAAAGAGCGAGCTCTCTGCACTTCTGATATCGGACGCTCATCGCCGGCCCTTGCACGGTGGAGTGGGAGTGCAACTAACAATGGCAACACTGCGCCAGCAATTCTGGATCTTTGGAGGTCGTGTTCCAGTCCGATCATTCATCCCTCGATGCCTTCCCTGTGCCAGACAGCGCGGATAGACAGCTACCCAGCTGATGGGCCAACTTCCCCCTTCAAGGACGGCTCGGTCGCGCCCATTTCTACTCGCCGGCGTCGATTATGCCGGCCCCTTTACCGTGAAAACATGGAAGGAGCGAAACGCTGAAGCCCAGAAGCGATATATCATCATTTTCGTCTGCTTCTCCACGTCAGCTGTCCTTCTAGAGCTGGCTACTGACTACTCAACCGAGGGATTCCTTCTGGCCTATCGTCGATTTACTGGGCGACGCGGCATATGAGCCACCCACAATCACTAATGATTGCGGTACGAATCTCGTTGGGGCAGACGCAGAGCTCAAGCGCCTTTTTGCGGCTGCTATGGAAGAGTCACTCCGCCAACTGTTGGTTAAGGATCGGACTGAATACATATTTATCTCCCCTGGTGCCCCCCACTTCGGCGGCAAATGGGAAGCGAGTGTCAAGTCAATCAAACATCACCTGAAGAGGGTCGTGGGGGACAGACTTATTACATTTGAAGAGTTTTCATCTTTATTAGCTCAGATCGAAGGAGTTCTTAACTATCGACCACTTTGTGCCTTGTCCGACGACCCTAATGACTGTGAGGTGCTCACCCCAGGCAACTTTTTAATTGGGGTTCCCATTAACACCTTACCCGAGCCGTCAGCAACTGGTATCCCTGAGTCAAGGTTGTCGCAATTCCAGAAGCTTAGGGTCAAGCTAGATCATTTTTGGCGGAGATGGGTCTCAGAGTATCTTCAGCGTTTCCAACAAAACTCGAAGTGAAAACACTGTAAAGAGGGGTTGCTTCGTGCTAATCTCTAGACGAACGGCTACCGCCCTGCGATGGCCACTGGCCCGTGTGGTAGATGTCCATCCGAGTGAGGAGGCCTCGTAAGAGTGGCCACCGTGAAAACGGCAGCTGGGTCAATGTTTAAGCGACCCATTCTCAAATTATGTGCATTGCCAGTTGGTCCAGAGATTGAATGAATCAAGTGTTTTTGTACTTTGTTGAAATGTTTGTTGTGCGGGCGGCCAGTCTCTGTGCGTGTGATTGTGTTGTGTCGAAGGGTGGGAGGAATGTTTAGTTCTAGGGAATGTTTAGTTCTAAGGTTGTGTGTATGTCCCCCTACCTAACTTGCTGTTTCCCCTGCAAAAAGGGGTTGCTTGGTGAACACCCACAGACGGACGTTTCTCTGGAGATCTCGGATTCCTCCAAAACCTTCATAGGAGCCGTCCTGCAAGAAAGCGGTTCCTTGCAAGCCACTCGCCTTCTCCCGCGAGTTGTCAAACGGCCAGCAACTCTGGCCCGCCTACTATCGGGAGCTCCTTGCCGGCTAAGCCGCCTTCAGGCATTTCCGATTGAGGGTTGCCATTTCACTTGATCACGATCGGTCACACAGATCACGAACAACTCAGCACCACATGGACTCGACCGGTTCTCAAACCTCAATTTCAAACTGAACTACAGTAGTTCAACGAGAATGCAAAATATTGTTTTTCGGTGCGAATACCTCTTGTATTATGCGTCTGGAATGAATGACAATGACGGAAAATTTTCCCTGGCCTCTTGAATATGTTCTCCAAGAATTCTTATTTAAGTCACACGAAAAACAATCAAACGGTAAGAGCTGGAAAACGGGATTTTACGCGCTCTCAAAAATGACCTACTTTAAAACTCAGCTTTTAGACCTGGTCGAGTCTTCGATGGAGGTGCCGAACTCATCTACGCCTTCACGCAGCGCCGGGATCAACAACTCGCACTCATCTACGCCTTCACAGAGCGCCGGAATCAACTCGCACCCATCCAACTCAATCGCCTTTCGTTCATGGCTCAGTTTACGACGGACGTACGCCACGTCAGTGGCACCTTCAACGTTTATGCGGATGCCCTGTGAAGGGTGACCGCCATTACTCAACTTGTAAACCACCAGGCCCTAGCTGCAGCTCCAACAGAAAACGCCGAGCTACAATACCTCCCAAGCAGTTACAACTCACTCCGTCTTGAGTAACTTCCCGTCTGCGAGGGTGTGTCACTCAACAGCGATACCTCCCACTGGCAAACCACGCCCCTACATTCCTCTGACTTTTCGCCGCCGAGTCTTTGACACAGTCACCTATCTACGGGGAACTGATTCGCCTGCCTGGCGCATTCTTCGAGGCAACCACAAACGTCCCAGTCTCCGACATCCTCTAGGCCCTAGAAAGCTGCATCAAACACCTTCGCCCGTAACTTGCGTCACGCCACAGAACTGGGACACCTTTTGTCCACCAGGCACTCACGACAACTCCCTTCGTCTTCTTGCAGCAAGAGACCGTCAAGCCCGCTCTAATGCCTCTATACACAGGTCCCTGCCGTGAGCTGGAGCGCCAAGAGATGACCACGAAGATCGACATAACTGGTCGTCTCACCATAGTCTCCATGGGTCGTTAGAAGCCTGTTCACATCACAGCCCACTCCTGCTAAGGACATTCTTGTGACTTCACCTACTTCAGCTCCTCCAGAAGTACCTGCGCGATCTTCCCGTTCCGATACGCACGTCCGCTTCCCGGACTTCTTCCAAGCCGCCCGTACTCCGTAGGGGGTTTGTGAGGCGTCCCCCATCTTCTCTCACGTCGCCTCTCCTTTTGCAGCGCTCTCGCCATATCTGCAGGGAGCAGCGACGCAGCTTATCTCCGCCGTCAGATAGCGCACGCCGTGAACCTCACGTGTACGTTGAAAACTCTGCCATGTATCGTCGCATCGGCTGTTCAGTTTGGAGACGCTTCAGATCTTCCGCACTCCTTTTTCAAAGTGCGTGTCTCACTTCCGGTCTGCCCGACCTTCCCTACGAACGGCCCTTTTCAGGGCTAATAAGCGATCTACAAGGATAACTACTAGCACCTTAGTCAAAGTCCTACCTGCCACTGTTGAATTAGCTGCGTCACAAGATGCAAATGTTCAGGAGAACACTGAGAAACCAATGAAACGTCGGAACGCATATGTCTTGTAGTGGACCGAGGATGCATTGCCGCGACTTGGTAATGACCGCTGGCGTCCAAAATCCAACTGGAGCGGATTTCGGTCTCCATACTGGCGACTTCCGCTCGCAACTGCCAAATGCAAAAGAACACTTCTGTGAGTCATTTTTACGGAATCTTGGAGAAATACGTTAAGGATCTCACATCTCCCACTCGCAGGGGTTCGGGCGATGTATTTTCTTTTCGGAACTTAAGCGTCATTCTGAAAGGCAGCGAGTCACGTAGTCTAAGATCCAGTCAAAAACCCCTCGCAACATTGCAAGGAAGAACGGTGTGGTAAAATGAAATAAATTTGTAATTGTTCTCTAAAACTTCTTTTCTTTACGGGTTTAAACTTTTCGCCAGTAGCGAGAGAGAGTAAAAGTGATTGAATTTTGGCTTAGGGCGGGAATACCGACGAAAACAGTTTGACATGCATTTCAGACGTGCGACTCTTGTCCTTTTTCAGAGACATCCAAGTGCTGTGCAGTTCTTGAACCTTATCGGCTGCATGTCAAACTGTTTTCGTCGGTATATTCGCGCCTTAAGCCAAAATTCAATCACTTTCTCTGCAGTCGTCCGGGCACATTTTCGCACCCATTCACCACACGCCAGATGACGATGAAAAAAGAACTTATTCAAGGCTTGTCCGTTCGAGGGCAGTTTACAACCCGATATAGTTTCTTCGGGCAGTACGATCAACCACAAACAAGATTTTTCTCTTGTAAACATCGTCGCACTTAATGATGTAAACATACAAACCCGCGCGCGCCAGGAAACAAATTACCGCACGGTACAATTAAATAATCCACAGTTTTAAACACGAGCAGCAACGCGCACTAACGACGTTTTCCGGATGTTACGCCAAGGCTTGACTCGTGACAGGCTAACGCAACCGCAACCTGTCGAGCGACGCTAACAAGACAAAGGTTCGCCCCCTTTCGGTTCCCTTGACAACAGTACTATTAATATGTTTGTACGGCCGCGTCTGTACAGGTCTGAACCCACCTGAACAGGTCTGAACCTGCAGACAGGTCTGGACCTGTCTGGACAGATCTAAGCAGATCTGAACAGGTCTCGGCAGTGTTGGGCATGTCTGCCAAAGTCTTAAAAGGTATTGGTAGGTCTGGAACTCTGGACCTCATTTGCTGGCTTCAGGTTCCACGAATTTCAGATGATTACAATTGTGTGCCCCTGAAAGGTAGGCACGACCGTAACAAGCGAAACAGCCTAACGGTGTGAATAATAAAGGTTAAAATCAATATTTTTTACTATATTGTGCATTACAAAGCCTAAAAAGGCATAAATTATATACATTTTTTTTAAAAACGCAATACAGCAAAGTCTCGTTTTTACGTTTTCCAAGGGGAACGAGAAAAAATACGTATAAGTGAATAAAACGTACAAGTGAATATGTCCAATAGATTGGCACCAACGACAGGCCTACTGTAATTAGGGTCCTAATGAATTAAAAGACATAGTTTTACGATGCGATCAACGTTTAAGTAAACCTAAGGTATATCAAACCAAAATAAGTAAAGAAAGTAAAACCTTTCGTCCCTTCATTTAAAACGATAATCGATGGTTAAAATCTTCGAAACGTTGTAATAAGTTATTCTTCCAATTATTGATCGCAAATTACCTTTTTTAAAAACAAAAAATCAAAAACAGGACGGACACATGTTATTATGCAAGCGAGTAGGCATTTTTGCATAATCTTAAAAACAACCGTCGGTTTTCAATTGTTTTTTTGGATTGAATTTGTAAGTTGTAGACGAAGCTTCCACATTTCACGACTACAGAAATATGCCCCTCACTCAATTGTCTTGTGTATACTTCTCTACTGTTCATAGTCTTGACAAAACATCACGCTGTACACTTTCAATAGCCGTTCTACTGGCAGGGAGCTCGCGCGCTGCCGCCCTCCAGTGGACAGCCTCCAACTTACCGTGCGTATTTTAACCATTTGAAGACGAGCAGTGGCGCCCCGCGACGCAAAATGATCCCCGCGATGCGTCTATTAGCATGTTGTAACGCATAAGTGAATAATTTCTTTCCAAAATCTGGTCTGATTAAAAACGTATAAACCAATAAAACGTATAACTGAATAACGTACAAGTGAATAATTAAATGTATTGGTTATATGGTGTTTCCGCCGGAGAATATGAAAAAAACACGTTTTACCGAATATTACGCACAAGTGAATAACACATAAACGAGACTTTACTGTATTTTGAAAACTTCAATTTTCAAGAACTTTATGAGCGATGCGCGACCTCTAACTGATATCCGATTTTGCTCAAAGAGGTCTTAAAATGTTTGTTTTGTAAAAAGGAACATTTTGGATGGTTGGCGCGATGACATTTCCCACTTTCATTTTTTTGACCACCCTCTTGCACACAGATAAAATTACAACACGATTTTGGTAAAGATCTTGTGAAGGCTTAGTAGAACACTTCAATCATTTTTATAAACAGCGAGAGCGTATCGTTACGCTAGGGGGAGGGGGTTCCATGACAGCGTGACGTCCCGTAACATGGGAGGAGGGGGGTCAGAAAGTGGCCTATTTAGCTAACGTAATTAATGAACGCACCCTAAGTGAACATCGCTTTGAGATTTACCTTGCTTAAGATAACCAAAGATTTCAATATACCTAGGCTTAGTTTGAGTTTATTCTAAAAAAAAAAAAAACATAACCCCAAATTAGCTAATTAAAAAAATCAGGGGAAGGAGGAATAAAGCCCATTTTCATCTCCCACTCGATTTGGACGAAAAATGCTCTTCGAGGGCCTCTACATGAAGTAAAATGCTAAATTATCAGGACCCTCGAGCGTAAGTCTATAAGGTATAGCGACCACAGAGTGCAAGTTGTACTGTTTTTCACCTTATGCCGTTTGAGGACCTTCTGTGCACTGCTTTTACAAAATATCCGATGTCAAGGTTCCGAAAACTATCGTTTGCCTTTGGGTACCTAAATCCTGGCAAAGACAATAAAAGGCTTGGTAACTAGGAATAGGCCACAAACAGTGCAGACCCTCATTAGAGACTACTATTATTGATAACTATTTAAAAAAAAAACAAGTTTTGGCTCGGAAAACACGGCAAAAAATAATATACTTCATAACAAAATACCGTTTTACTTCCATGTTCGTGGAACGACTGGAAGTATTGGAATACCGTCAAAAATTCGAGGTTGAGCTCGGCACCTTTTTAGTTTTGTTTGTAGAGCTTCAAAACCCAAACAAAATGAGCGCGTCCCAGATTTTGTGAAGCGTCCGTTTAAGCCGAAAACTTGAATTTTTAGTGGCAAAAAAATATGACCCCCCCCCAATTCGTTATTTTTCTAATGCTAATGGAAGAAAGGCTGTCTAAATACAAAATTAAAAAATGGGGCCGAAGACAACCTCGACACCCTCGTGCCATAACGGCGAATCTTTTCGTGAAGTGGGAATAGTGGCGGATCTTTTTGTGCGGTTGGAATAACGGCGGATCATTTTGCGCGAGTTGCGAAGCCTTACTTTCATGGCTTGTGAACGTTTCATATTTAAGCTTGTGTGCACTTTGATGGTTTTGGGTGCTAATGTTGACCTTTGTAAGAAAACCTTTCACCGAAGAACGCAAAATGATCAAAAACCAAGCAAACTTTAAGGAAAGAAAAAAGGCTCTACAAACCGCGCCAAAAAGATCCGCCGTTATTCCCACTTTACAAAAAGATCCGCCGTTACTCCCACAGCACAAAAAGATTCGCCGTTATCGCACAAAGGTGTCGACCTAATACTTCCATGTTCGTTTTGATAAGTCTAACATTTTGAGATACAGGGGTTCGAAATATCTACAAAACACCCCCCACCCCTAATTTTGCGGAAACATTGCCACGACTGTGCTGTCCAGGGGAGACTAGATTCCCAGCAATAAAAGAAAAAACTGAAAAAAACAACGTAAATTGACCACAGTCAAGACGTTTCAGGAAACCGTAGCATCTGTCCAAAGTATTTTCAAAAACAGTTTTTTCGAAACATCTCAAAAACCATTTCAGATATCGAAAAATGTCTGAAATCAAATCTGTAGATCTTTAAATTTTCAATACTTTACCTGCTTGGCACATTTTGATATCTCGAACAGTTTTTGAGATACAGGGGTCCAAAAAAACGTAAAAAAACACCCCCTACCCCTAATTTTGGGGAAATATTACCCCGACTGTGCCGTATAGGGGAAACTCTCGATTCCCAGCTAGCGCAAATATTTTAAAATAGGTTTCGAAAAAAGGGACGCGTGAAAAATTGCAGTGCCAACGGTGTGGCGTCAGCGCGGCGCACGACACCACCTGCCCTAACCAAGTTGTTGCAAACGAAACGATTATTTATATATATATTTATTTATTTTTTTAGCCTTGAAATAAGTCTCGACTATCAGGCGTCACAAAAGGGACGCTGGGAAAGTTGAGTCCTTTGTTAAAGGTTTCTGAAAAGTCGAAATCAAAAGATAGAATTTTATTCGGCTTGTTAACTGGAAGCATAGAAAATTGCGGTGCCAACGACGCGACGCCAGCGCGGCGTCCCGTCACCAGTGTTGCCAGATTGGGCGGTTTCCCGCCAATTGGGCGGTTTTTACGAAGGGGTTGGCGAGGAGGTATCATAGGTTGGCGGTTTCCCGCCAATTGGGCGGTTTTCGTCGAGAAAGTGCTACGCAAACGAAACGTCCTCTTCATTTGCCTCGCTTCTTGGCGCGGCCTG